>Ga0194063_10000207_pt1 | contig 43879 bp, 45 predicted proteins | sample SepL3720m_MetaG_FD_155459 | JGI IMG/M metagenome (GOLD analysis project Ga0194063, IMG submission 155459) | Anoxic zone freshwater microbial communities from boreal shield lake in IISD Experimental Lakes Area, Ontario, Canada - Sep2016-L373-20m | ecosystem: Environmental > Aquatic > Freshwater...
ATCCCTAACCCCCACCCCCCGATGAAACGATTTTTCCTCTGCTTACTACTCCCGCTGCTTTTCAATTGTACTGCCCCTGCACAAAACACCGGGCAAAAAAATGATCTTCCGACCCAGGTTCAGGCTCCGTTGCAGAATGCCCTGGACAAAAGCCCTGCTCAGGCTCCCTCTCAGCAAGCCCTGGACAAAAGCACTGCCCCGGCTTCAGATCAGAAAGCGCCTGAAAAGAAACCTCTGTTCGGTATCGCCTTTTCGGGCTATGTGAAAACCGATATTTTCTTTGATACCAGGCAAACGATTTCGCTTCGTGACGGGCATTTCCTGCTTTTTCCGGAACCTCAAAAGCAGGATGCCGACGGTGTGGATATCAACGCGAAAGCAGCCTATAACATACTTAGTATCCAGACCCGCCTTTGTGGATCGGTTTGGGGCCCGGATGCCATTGGCGCGAAGACATCAGCATACATTGAAGCGGAATTTTTCGGCAATATAAACCCGAATATCAACACTTTCAGATTACGCCATGCCTGGATCAAGCTGAACTGGCCCCGAACCGAACTCCTGGTAGGTCAATGGTGGCACCCGATGTTCGTCCCGGAATGTGCCCCTGCAACAGTGTCGTTCAACACGGGTGCGCCTTTCGTGGTATTCTCACGCAATCCGCAGATACGGGTAACGCAACATTTCGGGAAATTCAGCCTGGCACTTACGATGCTTTCGCAGGTTGACTTCATGAGCGACGGTCCGGAGGGGACCAATACCAAGTATATCCGCAATTCGGTGATCCCCGAATCGGATCTTCAATTCCAGTTCGTCACGGCAAACCCGGCCAAAGGAACAGAGTTTTTATGCGGCTTCGGGATAAACTGGCAGATGCTCACCCCCAGGCTTTCTTCGACTATTACTATCAGTGCCGCCTACGATACGGTCATCGACGGGAAAGTGTTCCATCATGACGCAGTGATTTCCACTTACAAAACAGACGTAAAAACAATGGCCATGGCGTATAACGCCTATGCAAAGCTGAGGCTGAAGAACGTGACATTCAAGATCGGCGGGGAATACGGAGGGAATAACAACGCTTATACCATGCTGGGCGGTTACGTGGTGAAATCGGTGACCGATCCCACCCGCGGCTTCGTCGATTACGCGAACATACGATCCTTCGCCGCCTGGGCTGAATTCCATACCAATGCCATCCGCTGGCAGCCCGGACTATTCATCGCTTACGGCAAAAACCTCGGGGCAGGAGAAATGGTAAAAGGACCATATTACACCCGCGGAGGCAACATCGATTACGCTTACCGCATCTCGCCCAGGCTCATCTTCAACGCCAACAGATTCAGGCTGGCCGGGGAACTTGAATATACCGTTGCAGCATACGGGACAACAAACGAAAAAGGTTTTGTGAGCAATCCTTGTGAAGTGGGCAACCTCAGGTTCCTGATCGGGGTGTATTACTTTTTTTAAGAGATCATGAATGCGCGTTCCATATAGTCTGTCTCACTTTTATTGATGCCGAGCCCCTTCGCTGTTTTTTTCCAATCCCTGACAGCTGTAGTGACCTCATCAATAATCCGTTCTGTTTCGGTTTTTGATAGCTGAAAGTATTCACCCACACTTCTGGCAAGATCCAGATCCAGTGCATTATTATCCATATCGATATTCAATGCCAATCCTTTTTTATCAACCGAAGGATTCAGATCAAAAGCAGGAGATAACATCCAGCCCTTGTGATGAATAATAAATCCGTGGTTGCGCAGATGATCATCGGTGTTCGAAATGGCCATATTAAATACAATCCTGCGCCAGAGCTGATGAAGGTTCTCTTTAACCTCGCTGCACGAGAACTGAATAAATTCTGCAATGTCGAGATAGCTTGCAAACCGGTCCTTCAGAATCTCCTCTGTATAACCGGTCATGGTCATTGCTGAAGCAAAATGAATACGATCTGAGCCCTCGCGATCAAATCGCCTGGTAAAAAAAGTATGATACTTACCTGCAATTTTTTCAATCTTACAGGGAGCCATGTTGATCCCGCTTTTCACAGCCAGCCGGTATGCCAGATATTCCCATGCAGCTATATCAAAAGTGTCATTTTTTGACGGGAACTTTGCAATCCATGGATGACCGCTATCATCCAGTATATTAGCCTTTGGCCTTGCTCCACCCAAAGACGAACCCGGTGCGATCAGTACATCTATCCATTGGTTGGTGGTACTGATATCGTCCGACAACTCCAATTCTTTTGCACTATACTGCAATTCCTTTATTCTCGCCCAGGGAGGTGTTGGGTACTGCGGATCAGAATCGAGAAACGGGCCATCCGGATCGGTTTTGAACCGTAATGCTCCCATACGGCTTTCATCATAAACCCCAAGCAGATAGTCTGTTTCATAAAGGTTAGGAACCGGCTTTTGTTGCTGTATGGCTTTATGGGAAGCCTTCCTCCTCATTAAGGTTCTGCCCCAGGTATCTGGCATCGAATCCATTATTACCCCAAAGTTTTCTTTGTCTGAAGGATACTGTCTGCCGGCAAACCATTGTATGTCGGGATCAAGCAGGAATTTCTCCGGCTGAAGCAGCCAGTTTTTATCATATTCAAAACTGAAAGCTTTTTTACCCTTGGCCTGTTGTGCAGTCAGCACCCCGATACATTTAGGCCCTTTCAGTTCTGCCCAGTCTGCATACACCCAAATATCTGTTTTTCCTGTACTCATCTTATTTGTTTAACAAGTTCAGGTCCTGCAATTTTTTCCCAAATTCATCATCAGCGGCGAGTTTCAGAAAATCCTTTTCCAGATTCATAACCCTCAGCACGTTAAAAAATGAGCCGAGGGCTACACTGGCATCGCCTTTCTCGATTTTTCTGAGAGTTTCCCTGTGAATGCCGGCCCGTTCAGCCACCTGCAGCAGGGTAAGGCTTCTTCGTTTGCGGGCAAGTGTAAACTGCTCACCCATTTCAGCGAGAATTGCCTTGTGTTTTGGAAAAATAATTTGTTTTTTTGAATTCATAACGGCGATTATTATCTGCAAAGATATATATTATGACGATAATAATAGCCTCTTATTGAATTCAGGCGGGTTTTTTCTTCCCAAACCACTTCTTCAGATAAGCATAGTCGAGGTAGTATAAAACACGGATTGAAAAGCTGTTTGTCTGCGGACTACCGAGCGTAGTGCCCAGGCCGGTGAAATAGCTGCTTTGAAGTGCGGTGCCCTGGGTCGTGATCTGGTTCTTCCATACCACGCTGATCTCGCTGCCGGGGGCGAAATACCAGATGTACTGCAGATCGACCGAAAAAGCGTTGAAACAAATGTTGTTGTCTTTGTCGTAATTACTGTTGTTGAGGTTCCCTTCAGGTGTCAGGGTATAATACTGCAGGTATCTCGCCTGTGACCAGTAGTGCCTGACCCTCAGGGAGAGCGACATTTTTGTATTGAAAATATAGGTCGCTGCAACGATATTGTTCCAGGTTGTGACATCCCTTCGTCCAAAATAGATCACGGTGTTTTTCATCGAATCCAGGGCTGTCTCCACCCAGCCGTAATTATTCAGGTTCTTATCCACATACAGATCGAGGCTCACCTGAAAACGGTCGCTGAGCCTCAGCCGGGGAATATATTCAAAACTGTAATCGAAATTGTTGTTCCCGGGAGTATTCGTAAAAGTGAAAACCTCTGTGTATTTGAACATCCTGCGGCTGTCGGTGCTGAATTTAAACGATCCTGTATAAGCCAGGGGTGATTTGAAAACCCAGCCCCACACACGAGGTTCGTAATAGTCGTTGTAGCCCAGCGGGATTAAACTGAACTGCAGTAAAAGGTTCCAGTAATTGGTGAACGTGGTCTGGTTCTGAAGGCTGATGGAAACACTTTTAAACCTGTCGGGCTTGTAAAGTGTTGAATGTCTTATACTCAGGGTTGTAGTATTATTGATGAACTTCCAGAAAGGCTTTAAAATAAGATAATTGAGGGTGAGCCTGTTCACCACATCGTTATTGTACAGCAGGAATCCCATATCGTTGGGGTCGTACTGGTCGCCGATCTCCTGCCTGCCGATATCCCACTGGAACTTTCCGCTGGGTTTGCCAATGGAAACTACGTACAAGTGCCCGAAGACGGGTTCCTGGCTTGCCCCGTAAAGCTGGCTCACGTTCAGCCTTCCGAACACTGACAAGGTGTTGCTTTTATTGCTGATGCTGGTCTCCACTCCGGTCACATTGGCCGAATAGGTCTTGTCGGGGATCCAGTAGTTGGTGTTGACAAGAGTCACATACGAATGGTTCTTCAGGTTCTGGTCAAACACCAGCACATTGTAATTGGTGAATGGCTGGGTGCTGATCCTGCGGCTGGTCCACTTTACCGTATCTTCAAGGGTGGCCCAGGTATTGGTGGTCATCCCGTTGAAAAAGCCGATGCCGAGTCCTTTGGGATTCCGGCCTGATATCTTGGTCGCGTTGATGATGCGGGTTTCGTTGGGATCCTTGGTAATGATCTCGGCCGGGCCGGCGCTCTCAGCCGGCAGATTGCCGTACTTCGGAGGCCCTCCCACCCTTCGGGTATAAAAGATATCGCATTTGTTGAACATCTCGGTGGCTTCAGTAAAGAACTGTCTGCGCTCATCATACTTCACTTCAAAAGGAGTCAGGTTGAGGATGAGGTCGTCGCTCTGCACCTGTCCGAAATCGGGGATCAGCATCATGTCAAGCGTATAACTTTCGTTAATGCCGTACCTCAGGTCCATCCCTCCCCTGAACACATACGACCAGTTTGATGCCGTGGGGTCCTTCTGTACGTAGGAAGAAACATAAGGCACGAACGAAAGCCGCACTGGAGGCTTCACCTTGTCGATCCCTTTGAGCCATCCGTAGTAATTGAAAATATTCTGGGTTTTGTTATCGACAAAAGACCAGGTCGAGAATTCCTGTTTACGGTAGAAATTCCTCCACATATTGATACCCCATACCTGTTTGTCTATCTTCGGAAAACGCAAAGCCGAAAAGGGTAGTTTGATCTCGAGTATCCAAGAAGAGTCATTGATGCTGGTGGCGCTTTCCCATACCGCATCCCACGACAGGTCAACTCCGACCATCGAATACTTGCAGTCGTTCTGGACACCTGCAGGGTTCACCTTGAACTCGTACATGTTCATCTCGTCGTTGTATGGAAGAATATCGAACGAAAGGTAATCGTTGGCCAGCTGTTCCAGCATATCTCTTCGGCCAAGCTGTTTGAAAATACTGTCGGGATACTTATCGTGCATGATTGCGGCAGCATACAAGGCATCGTCGTCATAAGCAAACCTCACCTCGGTTTTATAAGGGGGTACGGTTCCGTTTCTCGGAGAATACTCAATAAAATCCCCCGCCACAGGCAGGGTCTTCCAGAAAGGCTCGTCGAGCTTACCGTCGATCTTAGGGGGCGTGGATATGCGGATAGCCTGGATGGTCTTTCGGGCCCGGAAGGCGGAGTCGGGCTGGCTTTGTGATGCGAGGCAAGACAGGAGGAAGAGGATGAGAAGGATGCAGGATGCAGGATGCAGGATGCAGGATGCAGGATGCAGGATGCAGGATGCAGGATGCAGGATGCAGGATGCAGGATGCAGGATGCAGGATGCAGGATGCGGGATATCTGATATCTGATATCTGCCATCTGCCATCTTACATCTGACCAGGTTCATACGATCTTTTAGTTTTACCACAAAAAACCAAATAAAATCAAAGGGATTCCTTTACCTGTGCCAGGCTGATTAAGAATGTATTTTTTTCTGCTTTCCATTCCTTTAAACTGAGAAGCGCCTATCCCTGCTCCCCCAATTTCGAAAATTATCTTGTTATCATGGTGAAAGACAACATAATCGGGTAATTTCTGACCTCGCATACTCTTTAAATAGTTAACCTTCCGAGCGGATATTCATCACATCTTCCTGCGACAATTTACCAATAGTCATCATATCTTTCTGGATCACTTTGTCAATGATGGAAACAATGACTGATTGAAGATGAGATTCAAGGCTGGCCGGAAGAGCGCCAATCCGGCTGTATTCCCTGAAATCGGTTTCGTATGTATATATGGCCTGGAAATCGTACATTTTTTTTAACTGGCCCTGCCATCCGTTAAGCGCATGTATTTCGTCTATCATAAGGTATTTTACCCCGAAGGAATCAGTCAAAAGGGTAGCCAGCCCGAAGAGATCTGTGCCTGAAGGCAAGGTGTCGGCACTGAAATAAAATGAGTGCTCAAGTTCTGCTGCAAGCTGTCTCAGAAGTATTGTCTTGCCGGCACCCCTGAGTCCGGCGATTCCGATAAACTGCCTGCTGCCAGTGACCATTGAATAAAGGTCATGGTATAGAAACCTTTTTCTGGGTAATTTTCTGCCCGCCTCCTTCGCGATCCTGTCAAGGTTCAGCAGTTCTTCCACTAAGCCGTTGGGTAACATTTTTATCTTATTTTAAACAAATATACATTTCGTTCAATGATTTGACAAAATGCTATACGTTTCGTTCAATCTTTCGACAAAATGCATACTTCGCTCCAAGGGAAATGGTGAAATAGTGAAAAGCCTGGATAAACGAATACCCGAAATTTCACCATTTCACCATTTCACCATTTCACCATTTAATATCTGAGAATCTTCCTCCCCAGCGATTCATTCAGCACCTCGGCCATGGCAAGGTAGATTGCCGACAAACCGCAGATGATGCCTTCCCAGCCAGCGACCTGGCCAACAAACGCAGAGCCGCTCCAATTACGGAAAGCCAGCAGGAAGAACAAAATCCAGAGTGAAAGAAAAACAAAACTCAGGCAGTAACTTTTTCCAAACGTTCCGATCCACATGAAAAAGGTAAACAATCCCCACATGAAGAGGTACCAGCCCATAAATGAGCTGTCGGTGCGGACTCCCTTGCCCCCGGAAAGATCAGGAAGCACGAAGATGGCAACCAGGCTTATCCAGAACAGTCCATAGGAAATAAATGCGGTAAGTCCAAACGTATTGCCTTTCTTGAATTCCATAATTCCGGCGATGATCTGAGCGATCCCCCCGTAAAAGAACCCCATGGCGAGGATCATGTCGCTGAGTGGAAAAAACCCTGCATTGTGGATATTCAGCAGAACGGTTGTCATCCCGAAGCCCATCAGGCCGAGAGGAGCGGGGTTTGCAAGTTTGGTTTCCATAAAATAATTAATTCCAATTAATGAAAAGAAAAAAGGAATATCGAATATTGAACAACGAATATCGAATATTGAATTCTTAACTTCAACATTCAATGTTCAATATTCAATATTCGACATTCAACCCGTTCCTACATCCCATACATCTCAATAATCTCAGCCTTCGTCTTGCCAAGAATATTGTACTTCTTTCCGACTTTCCTGAACGCATCCAATGCCTTTTCGAGATGATGCATCTCGTGGCCTGCCGATATCTGGGTACGTATCCTGGCTGCTCCCTGCGGAACTACCGGGAAGAAGAACCCGATCGCGTAAATGCCCTCGTTATAAAGGTCTTTCGAAACATCCTGAGAAAGCTTCGCATTGAACAGCATCACGGGAACAATAGGTGTGTCACCGTCCTTGATGATAATGCCTGCTTCGATGAGACCTTTACGCCAGAAAGCTGTATTTTTTTCGAGCTTGTCACGACGTTCGGTGGTAGCAGAAAGAATCTCGAGAACTTTGATAACACCAGCCACCACAGGGGGTGCAATAGTGTTTGAGAACAAGTACGGACGGGCCTTCTGACGGCACATTTCAACCAGTTCCTTACGCCCGGAAACACATCCGCCGGAAGCTCCGCCAAGACCTTTTCCGAAAGTGGTGGTTATGATATCCATTTTGCCCATCACCCCGCATTTTTCATGAGTGCCGCGGCCTGTTTTGCCAATAAACCCGCTGGAATGGGATTCATCACAGAACAGCATGGCATCATATTTCTCGCAAAGCGCAACCATCTGGTCGAGTTTAGCAGTATCGCCATCCATCGAAAAAACACCATCAGTAATCACCATCTTCTGCCGCTTGTCGCTATGCAGCTGAAGTTTTTCTTCAAGATGACCCATGTCGGAATGCTTGAAGGTATCGTGCATTGCCGAGCACAGCCTGATCCCGTCGATGATTGAAGCATGCACCAGACGGTCGGAGATCATCACGTCATCCTTGGTCAGAACGGCTTCAAACACACCGGCGTTGGCGTCCATACATGAAGGAAAAAGAATAGTGTCTTCGGTCCCGAGGAACTCGGTCACCATCTTTTCCAGCTTCTTGTGAATGTCCTGTGTTCCACAGATAAAGCGTACCGAAGACATTCCGTAGCCATGGGAGTCAAGACCTGCATGAGCCGCTTTCACGACTTCAGGGTGGCTGGATAATCCAAGATAATTGTTTGCACAGATGTTAATGACCTTCTTTAGCGAAGATCCTTCGGGAAATTCAACTTCAATGTCGGCTGCCTGGGCTGAGTGAATATAACGCTCAACCTTGAACAAACCGGCGTCTTTCATACCTGTAAGGATGTCACTGTACATCCCCCGGGTTTTGTCAGTGTAAGCCATAAAACCTCCTTATTATTTAGTGAATTCAACAACCAGTGCGCAGATCTTGTTAACCGAGTCAAACGCCTCAGGTGTGGCTTTGTCGTCGGGTATAGAGATCTTGTATTTATTTTCGAGGAAGCGCTTCAGCGATACCATCGAAAAGCTGTCGACGATCCCGCCCGAAATCAAGGGCGTGTCGAACGTAATTTCACTGTCATCCTCAACGTACTCGCGGACTACATATTCCCGCACAGTTTCTTTCATGTCTTCCATAGTGGGTTCTCCTTTTTAGGTTTGCTAATGAATATTATTCGATTGATAATTGATATTTTTTTGTGAAACAGATGCAGGATACAGGATGCAAGATATTGGATATCCTGCATCTCGCATCATGCATCCGTTTAATCATTCTCCAACGTCGACGTATCTCCAATCTCCTCTCCCCATTCTTTCGCATGGAGTATCCTTCGCATGATTTTACCGCTGCGGGTTTTAGGAAGATTGTCGATGAATTCGATCTCCTGTGGCATGGCGAGGGGTGAAAGTTTCTTGCGCACGAAGTTCATGATCTCCAGGTCCAGGTCCTTGCTGCCCACGAAACCAGGCTTCAGGGTCACAAAGGCTTTCACGACTTCCATGTTCACGAAATCGGGTTTGGCCACTACTGCCGATTCGGCTACCGCCGGATGTTCGAGCAGGGCCGATTCAACTTCAAAGGGGCTTACAAGATGACCTCCTGTGTTGATCACATCATCGTCGCGACCCACGAACCAGAAATACCCCTCGTTGTCGATACTTGAGCGGTCGCCCGGGAGGTACCAGCCGTTTTTGAATTTCTTATTATAGGTCTCTTCGTTACGCCAGTAGGTACGCATCATCGAGGGCCAGCCTGGCTTTATCGCAATAAGACCAATTTTCCCCGGACCGTCGAATGGTTCGAACGTATCAGCATCGATTACAGTTGCAGTAATTCCCGGGAAGGGTTTGCCCATGGATCCGGGTTTGATCTTCATCCCCGGGAAATTAGTGATCATGATGCTGCCGGTCTCGGTTTGCCAATATGTATCCAGGAAGGCTTTGCCATATACTTTCTCGCTCCAGATCACGGCTTCGCTGTTCAGCGGCTCTCCTACCGAAGCCAGATGCCTCAGTGAAGAAAGGTCATACTTTTTGATTACCTCATCTCCTGCTTTCATAAGACTGCGGATGGCCGTAGGCGCTGAATACCACATTGTGATCTTGTGCTTTTCAATAAACCGGTACCAGTTGTCGGCCGAAAATCCCGCGTCGAGCACACACTGGGTCACCCCGTTGCTGAATGCGCCTATGATGCCATACGATGTTCCTGTAACCCATCCCGGGTCGGCGGTACACCAGTAAATATCGGTGTCGAGCAGGTCAAGCACCCACCTGGAAGTAAGGTACTGGGAGATCAGGCTGTAATGAACATGCTTTACACCCTTGGGCTGTCCCGTGGTTCCGGAAGTATAATGCAGCACCGAAGGCGATTCGGCTTTGGTAGGATGGATTTCGAAATCTTCAGGCTTGAAGGCATGGTCCATGTCAAAGGCTACCTCTCTGTCGCCCAAAGGTTTGGCAGGATCTGCATCCACTATGATGATATGCTTGATGTAAGGCATCTTGTCGAGGATCTTCCTTAATTTGGGAGCATGTTTGCGCTGGGTGATCACTGCAGTAGTCTGTGCATTCTCGAGACGCACGATCAGCGACTCGTCGCCGAATGCCGAGAAAAGTGGCTGTACTATCGCCCCGATCTTCAGCACCCCGAGAAAACCAATGTAAAGTTCAGGGATCTTGTCCATGAACAGACATACCCTGTCTTCAGGCTGAATTCCGAGGCCCCGCAGAAAATGCCCGACCCCGTTGGAAGTCAGCCTAAGTTCGTTGTAGGTGTAGCGTTTTTCCTGGCCCTGGGAGCCTTCCCATATAAGGGCCATTTTGTCAGCTTTTCCAAGCTTGCAGATTCGGTCGGAGCAGTACCAGCCGATGTTGATCACGTTACCTGGCTGGTAATCAAGTTCTTTTTCCGAGATGCTCCAATCGAAATTTTTAATTCTTTCGTCGTAGGAGATGATGTTTGACATGTTTGTTTGAGGGTTTTGGTTATACTTGAGTTTGGTTCTGGGTTGCTGGGTTACTGGGTTGCTGGGCATTTTAAACCCATTGCCTAGTAACCTAGTAACCTAGTTATCCAGTTACCTAGATTTCAATAATCACAATCGCAGTTGTTAATTCCTTAACATGCGATAAAGATACATGAATTTTTGAGAACCCCTCTTTTTCTGCTAATTCTTTTGCTTTTCCGCTTAACCTGATATGAGGCTGTCCAAGTTCATCGTGGTAAACGTCTATATCAGCAAAGCGTATGCCGAACCTCCAGCCGGTCCCGATGGCCTTCAAAAAGGCCTCCTTGGCCGAAAACCGGGCGGCATAATGCTGGTATTTGTTGCGGTTTTTTGTTTCGCAGTATTCTATCTCCCCGGGCGTGAAGATCTTGTCTTTAAACCCCAGATCCCGCTCCATCACTTTCTGGATGCGAGCGCATTCAATGATATCAACCCCGGTTCCGTAAATCATAATGATCGGTTCAGATTGCTCCGAGCTGTTTACCCACTTTCCTGAACTTATCCAGCGCAAACCCTATCTGCTCCAGTGAATGGGCCGCTGAGATCTGAACCCTGATCCTGGATTTGCCTTTTGGGACGACCGGATAATAAAAACCGATTACATATACGCCTTCTTCAAGAAGGGCATTGGCAAACTCCTGCGAAAGTTTTGCGTCATTCGGAAGATGTCCGAACAAAACCGGGACAATCGGATGTATCCCATCTACTATCCTGAATCCCGCATCCTGCATCCCTTTCCTGAACAACTGTGTATTCTCGAAAAGCTTATCTCGTAAAGCAGTCGTTTCCGACAGCATTTTCAGCACTTCCAGTGTTGCTCCTGTTATTGCCGGTGCAAGGGTATTCGAAAAAAGGTAAGGGCGTGAACGCTGCCTGAGCAATTCGACGATCTCTTTTTTAGCAGAGATACATCCTCCTGAAGCTCCCCCGAGAGCCTTTCCGAAGGTGGTCGAAATGATGTCGACACGGCCCTGGGCATTGCAATGTTCAATAGTTCCCCTTCCGGTCTTTCCAACAAAGCCCGTGGCATGTGAATCATCGACCATCACCAGGGCGTTGTACTTTTCGGCCAGGTCACAGATCTTGTCCACTTTCGCTATAATGCCGTCCATCGAAAACACTCCATCGGTAACAATAAGCTTAAATCGTGCTTCACCTGCATCCTGCAACACCTCTTCGAGGTCTTCCATATCATTATTCTTGTACCTGAACCTCTGGGCTTTGCAAAGCCTAACCCCATCGATGATGGAAGCATGGTTCAGCTCATCAGAGATGATGGCGTCCTTCTCTCCCAGAAGTGGTTCGAAAACACCCCCGTTGGCGTCGAAGGCCGAGGAATAAAGGATGGTGTCTTCCATCCCCAGGAACTCGCTGATTTTGGCTTCAAGGTCCTTATGAATTTTCTGAGTCCCGCAGATGAAGCGCACCGATGACATCCCATAGCCGTACCTGAAAAAGGTCATGTTTGCCCCGGCCATAGTCCTGGGGTCATTCGAAAGGCCTAAGTAATTATTGGCGCAGAAATTCAGAACTTTCCTGCCGTTGGTCATGATCTCGACTCCCTGTGGGGTGGTGATGATCCTTTCAGTCTTATATAATCCATCCTGATGAATGCCGTCTATCTGCTTCTGAAGATGCTGTTGGAATTTGCCGTACATGTAATGAAAATTTGAATTTAAGGCCTGTAAAATTACACAAAAAACTTATCGGATGGCTCTCAGGTTTAAGGCCCTGAGCTTTGGCGAAAGCTTTGATGTGATGAGGACAACCAGCAGAGTCATCCCGCCTCCGAAAATCACCGAAGGAATCAGTCCCATGAGCCTGGCAGCCAGTCCCGATTCAAAGGATCCTATTTCGTTTGAAGATCCGATAAAGATGGCATTTACCGCTGCCACCCTGCCCCTCATCGAATCGGGGGTAAGAAGTTGCATGGCCGTGGCCCTGATCACCACACTTATATTGTCGAACATCCCGCTCATCATCAGCAGGAAAAAAGAAAGATAGTAATTCTTCGACAGGGCAAACAGCAGAATAGACAAACCGAAACCTGCCACGCCGATAAAAAGGTAGCGGCCTGCTTTGACCATCGGGGGTTTGTAGGCGAGGATCGCCCCCATGATTACGGCGCCTGCCATGGGCGCGGCTCTAAGGAATCCCAGGCCCTGGGGTCCTACCATCAGCACTTCCGCTGCAAACACCGGAAGCATAGCTACTGCTCCCCCGAACAGGACCCCGAACATATCGAGCGACATGGCCCCGAGCAATATCTGGTTATTAAACACGAACTTCAGTCCGCCAGATAACCTCTGTACCAGAGTCTCGCCTTTTTGAACCACCGGCGTGGGTCTGCTCTTTACGAAAATCAGAAGTATGAACGAAACAAATAAAAAGAGCAGAACACTGCTGTAGGCGGCTCTGACCCCGAAGAAACCGTAAACCATCCCTCCTATTGCAGGGCCGGTGATGGCGCCTATATGCCATACCACCGAATTCCATGTTGATGAATTGGTATACAGATGGCGGGGTACAAGCTGAGCCATCATGGCAATAATCGCGGGATAAAGAAAGGCTCTGGCAATACCCGACACAGCTACCACGAAATAGATAGGTAAAACCCCCGCTGTCTTCAATATTCCAAACCCGGGTAAGGTAAACAGAAAAAGTGCCAGTGTTCCGCAGACGAACAGCAACATGAACCAGATGATAATCTTTTTGCGGTTATATTTGTCGGCGATATTCCCTGCAAACAAAGCCGAAGCAATGTTGGGTAAGGCTTCGGCCAGGCCGATAAGGCCCAGTGAAAAAGGATCTTTGGTGATTTGGTAAACCTGCCACCCAACAATGATGCTCTGCATCTGGAAGGCGATAGTAGCAAAGAAGCGAAAACTCAAAAACAGCCGGAAGTCCCTTACACGCAAAACAGCGTATGCATCATGTTTTTCGGTCAGGGTATCCAAAGGTCTATTCTTCCTCCGTCTCCTGATCTTCGTATGCTTTCAGCAGTTTCTCCTGTACATCGGAAGGAACCTGGGCATACTCGGCAAATTTCATGCTGTATGTGGCGCGTCCGCTCGTGATGGAGCTTAGTGAGGTGGAATACCTGTTCAGTTCGGCCAGGGGCACTCTTGCAATGATCTTCTGAAAACCTGCCTCACTGTCCATGCCCATGATAATTGCACGGCGTCCCTGCAGGTCGGTCATGACTTCACCCATCTTATCTTCAGGAACAAGAACTTCCACATCATAAATAGGCTCAAGAATCTTTGGACCTGCATTTTTGAACGCTTCCCTGAAGGCATTACGGCCCGCGAGCTTAAAGGAGATTTCATTGGAATCTACCGGGTGCATCTTGCCGTCGTAAACGTTGAAAACGATATCACGGGCGTAAGAACCAGTAAGAGGACCTTCTTCCATCTTCGCCATAACCCCTTTGAGGATAGCGGGTAAAAAGCGTGCATCGATAGCACCTCCTACAATGCAGTTATGCATCACCAGCGTTCCACCCCATTCGAGTTCAATGGGATCCCTGCCGCGTATCGGAAACTCGTTCTGGTCGGCCATCCCTTCCTTATATGGCTGAATCATCATATGCACTTCACCGAACTGTCCTGAACCGCCCGATTGCTTCTTGTGGCGGTACATGGCTTTTGCCGACTTGGTAATGGTCTCGCGGTAAGGAATGCGGGGTGCGAGGTATTCAATAGGAATTTTCTCGAGATGCTCTATGATCCATTTTGCAAAATTCAGCTGAAGTTCGCCCTGTCCCTGAAATATCAGCTGCTTCAGCTCCCTGGAATATTCAAACAGCAGAGTGGGGTCCATTCTGGCCAGCTCGTTGATGATCGCACCCAGCTTTTCGTCATCGTTGGCGCTTTTAGCTTTCACCGCGACCCGGAATTTCGGTTCGGGATACGATGTAGCTTCGATAATATCGTCGGGGTTTTTTATTGAATTCAGAGTGTTTCCCGTGTGAACGTTCTTCAGCTTGATTGTAGCCCCAAGATCACCGGGCATGAATTTCTCTACCTTTTCGCGGTTCTTGCCGTTGACTACGAACAGCTGTGAAATTCTTTCCTTGGTATGATTACGGCTTGGGTTGATCATATCCTGAGCCTCAACGATCTCGCCGGAATATACCTTGAAAAAGGAGATCTCTCCTATATGAGCCTCGATTGAGGTCTTGAAAATAAACAGGGCCGTTGGATCGCTGGCCTTGAAATTCAGCAGTTTTCCTTCGGTGGTCTTAGCCCCCGGCATTTCATTTGGAGCAGGGACAGCGCCGGCGATGAACTCCAGCAAACGGCCAACGCCCATATTCTGTTTCGAACAAACGCAAAGAACAGGGAACATGCTTCGCGAGATCATACCGATCTTCATCGCCTTGTTTATCTGTTCTTCGGTGAGTGTTCCCTTGTCGAAGAATTCTTCCATCAGCTTCTCATCCTTAGAAGCAAGTTCTTCGATCAGTGCCGACTGCATTTCTTCTGCCTTGTCTTTTTCGTCGGCAGGAATATCGCAGATCTCGGGTTTTCCACCACCGGCAGGATATTTATACATCTTCATCTTCAGCAGATCGATAAAGGAATTGAACCCAAGACCTGCATTCACCGGGTACTGAATAGTTGTGACGTTGTTTCCGAAACGCGCTTTCAGGTTTCGCATCGTTTCGTCGTAATTGGCATGTTCCAGGTCGAGCTGGTTAATAACAAAAAGAATGGGTTCGTCTGCCCTGGCAGCCCAACGCCATGTGATCTCCGTGCCTACTTCCACACCGTTCTGTGCATTCACTACCATCACCGCGGTATCGGCCACCCTGAGGCCACCAATTACCTCCCCGATAAAATCGTCGAAGCCCGGGGCATCGAGTATATTGATCTTCTTGTCATTGTAAAGAGTGTACAAGAGCGATGCACTCACCGAAGCCTGACGCTCCAGCTCTATAGGGCGGTAATCTGAAACTGTGTTCTTATCGTCGACCGTGCCGCGGCGGCTAATGATTCCACCTTCAAACACCATCGCTTCTGCTAACGTGGTCTTTCCTGTTTTCGTGCCTCCTATGAGCACGATGTTACGGATTTCACTGGTTTGGTAAACCTTCATGGGTAAGATATTATTCTGTTAGTATGACGAAATTGTAAATGGTCAGATAGGGAGGCAAAGTTATAAATAAGGTTGGAATATTCAAACAGACAGGAATATATAAGTAGCGAAATGGTGAGATGGTGAAATCATCCTGCATCCTGCATCCCGCATCCTGCATCCTGCATCCCGCATCCTGCATCCCGCATCCCGCATCCTGCATCCCGCATCCCGCATCCCTATCTCACTTCGGCTTTGATCTCGGTCCAGCGCCCTTTGTCCATCTTTGATCCAATGAATTCGATCACGTTTCCCGATAGGATAGAACCATATTCCCCACAGATTTTCAGGGACTTGCCTTCCGAAAGTCCATACAGGAAACCACTGGCATACAGATCGCCGGCACCGGTAGTATCCACCGGTTTTACATCGATCACGCCGATCTGCACCACTTCTTCACCACTTTTAATCATAGAACCCTTGCTGCCGATTTTTACAACGGCAATCTTCACTTTCGAAGCAATCTCGTCGAGGGCCTGTGCCGGTTCCAGACCGGTAAGTGCCTTAGCCTCTTCCTCGTTGGCGAAGACTATATCAATATATTTCGTGATAATCTCGTTAAGGAAATCGCGGTTGGCTTCCACCACGTTATAGCTGCACAGGTCTATGGCGGTTGTGAGCCCGGCCGCTTTGGCTTTTTCAGCCACGGTACGTACCAGGTTATGGTCCTGCACTAAAAAACCCTCAATCAGTATATAATGGTAATCGGAATATTTGAAATTCGAGACGAAATCCATAGAAAACTCCGCTGAAGCACCAAGATGAGTGGCAAAAGTCCGCTCATAATCGGGAGTCACCAAAGCAACAACACGGCCCGTTTCATTTTTACTGTGGACCATGTGCAGGTCAACCCCGGCGTTGATCATATCTCTAACGAAATGGCCGCCAATCTCGTCCTCACCAACCACTCCGATGAAGCCTGACTTTGCACCAAGCATCCCCAGTCCGTGAACCGTGTTGGCCGTAGAACCACCCGCCGATTGCGACTTTTCGTAAGATTTTACCCTTTCGAGAACCTGGTTCGATCTTGTTTTGTCGACCAGTTGCATACTCCCCTTCGGAAGATCCAGTTCACCGAGAAGCTGATCATTATCAATTTTTACCATGATGTCAACCAGGGCATTTCCGATTCCAAGAATTTTTTTCATTTTTTTCACCATTTCACCATTTCACTATTTCACCATTTCACTATTTCGCCTTGCAAAAGTATACATTTTCCTTTCAAATCTCAACAGATACGAATCCATAAGGCTCCAAACGTAACCAAAATCAAGCTCTCCCGTATAACCAAGAAAAAACAAGCATGAGAACACTGAGATTTTTGATGATCGCCTTTCTGTTTACCTCGATTTCAGTAGAAAGTTACGCCCTTGTCGACGATTGTCCTTGTCGCAGAAAGGTTGTAAAGAAGGTAGTGAAGCAAAAGCCCGTTTACAAAGCTCCCGTGAAAAAATTTGGTATTTTTGATTCCATCCCATATATTACTGAAGATCTTGGTTGCAGGAGGCCTGGCATTCAGCAGGTGGTGAGCTATCAGGTCAAGGTGATGCCCAATCCGGTTCAGGAAAAACTGAACGTGATCTCTTTTATAGAATATGCAGGAATGGTCAAGATCGAACTCTTCACCTGTGAAGGCAAACTCATCACCACCCTGATGAACGAATACTGGGAAAGCGGCACGAATGTGCGTTCCTTCAACCTCCAGGGCAAGCTCAAACGCGGGATAGCCTACGTAAGGCTCACCGCTGGTACTGTCAGGCAGGTCGAAAAGATCTTTGTTCTGTAAAAAACCATCAGCCATAAAACCAAAAGTGAAAACCGGTACCTTTGAGGGCCGGTTTTTTTCTTAAATCATGTTTCGTATAGTATTACTATTCTTTGGATTATCTGGTCTCTGGCTCAGCGGTTGCAGCCAGGGGATAAAGAACGACAACCATCAAAACAAAGGAAAAATGGAATTCAGAACACTCACCCCCGAAGAGGAATATGTTATCGTGAACAAGGGTACCGAGAGGCCTTACAGCGGAAAATATGAAACCTTCAAAGAGAAAGGGACCTATGTATGCAGGCGCTGCGGTGCTCCCCTGTACCGCTCGGAAGATAAGTTTGACGCGGGTTGCGGATGGCCCAGTTTCGATGATGAGATCGCCGGTGCTGTAAAGAAGCAGACCGATGCCGACGGCATGCGCACGGAGATCCTGTGTGCACGCTGCGACGCCCACCTCGGACATGTTTTCAAAGGTGAGGGCCTGACCCCGAAAAATACCAGACATTGTGTTAATTCCATTTCCATGGATTTCATTCCTGCAAAGGCTCAACCCCTTACCGACACAGCGATCTTTGCCGGGGGTTGTTTCTGGGGGGTTGAATATTTTATGCAGAAGGCAAAGGGCGTTATCAGCACGTCCGTGGGATATACAGGCGGGCACAAGGATAATCCGACGTATGAACAGGTTTGTGCCGGAAACACCGGGCATTACGAGGCTATTGAAGTGGAGTTTGACCCTTCTAAAACCACTTATGAGGAAGTTGCCAGGCTCTTCTTCGAGATCCATGACCCTACTGAATGGAATCACCAGGGCCCTGACGTTGGGGCGCAATACCGTTCCGCCGTATTTTACCGTAATGAGGAGCAAAAGAAAACCACCGAAAAACTGATTTCAGCTTTACAGGCCAAAGGGTATAAAGTAGTTACCGAAGTCAAACCCGCCGGGAAATTCTGGAAAGCGGAGGGCTACCACCAGGATTACTATGAACACAAAGGCAGCCTTCCTTACTGCCACGGATATGTTGAAAGGTTCTGAGTCCCCCTCCTTCCTCTTCCCGGCAAAACTTTATATTTTGCTTATACGCTCCCGTTTATTTGGATTAATTTAACAGTACCTTTGGTCTGTTGGTTCATGTGACGCTGTTGTACTGCCGACTTCTGCCATTATCCCTCCCCTGCATTTCTGCAGACTTGTTTCATCGAATTATAAATCTGATAAATAAATAATTATGAAAAATTCAATCGTAAGTTTATCATTCGCCGGATGGATCACCTTATCCATTATGACCGGCTGCGTCGGGGCTAAAAAGGAAAAGATAACCGATATTCCTGTCACCTCGCAATCCAAAGAGGCTATAGAATCATTTCGCAGCGGACTGATCGCATCAGACCTGAATGAAGGTCAGAAGTCCAGAGCCTTGTTTCTGAAAGCCATTGAGCAGGATCCCAGGCTTTCCATAGCCTATTTATTTAAAGCCAATACCGACGTTACGCCAAAGGAGTTTACAGATGACATTGAAAAGGCTAAGGCCAATCTGGAAGGTGCGAGCGAATGGGAAAAACTGTATTGTGATTATGTAGGTACATTCCTGACCAGCGACTGGAATAAACGCCTTCAGGTCCTTCAGGAGATTGCAACAAAATATCCGGATGCCGCAAGGCCCCAGGTCGATCTTGGCTTCACTTATACTAGCAGTAACGCAACAGATAAAGCCAGGGCCTGTTTTCAGAAAGCTGTAGAACTGGATCCGAAATGGACCGGAGGATATTCTGCCCTGGTCAACTCTTATCTTTTTTACGATCCAAAAGATTTTAAGAAAGCCGAGGAGAATAGCTTAAAAGTGGTGGAACTGGCCCCATCCAGCGCAGGTGCCCAGGTCGCTCTTGGAGATTGCTACAGGGCCGAAAACGAGCTTGAAAAAGCGAAAGCTGCCTATTCAAAAGCCTCCGAACTTGATCCGAATTCTGCCGAGCCCTATTATAAAAAGGGAAATGCCAATACCTTCCTTGGGAACCTCGAGGAAGCCAGGCAGAATTTCAGCGATGGAGGCAAGTATGATGTGTCGGCAACCGGTGCTGTTCCTTTTATTGCTTATACCTATTTATATGCCGACGACCCTAAAGCTGCCGTTGCCTGTTATACCGACGCCATCTCTAAACTGAGCGCATCAGGCGCCGGCCAGGAGAAGAACAATCTGGCCAAAACCTTGTACCTGCAGGATTGCGCAACCATCGCTGCATTCAATAATGATGCTGCGCAGCTGAACCAGCTGATAACACAGATCGAACCATTATCGCTACAGTTAGGCACTGAGCTTAAAACGAACGAAGCCCTGCTCTCTCAGAAAGCCTCCATACTTTCGCTGAAAGCGATTTTGGCGGCGATTGAGGGAAAATACGATGTCGCGAAATCCACAGCCGAAGAAATAAAAACCACTGTTGAACCATTGACCGATCCTTTAAAACTCGACAGTTATGAATTTGTTCTTGGTTATATAAGCCTGAAGCAAAAGCAGTTTCCGGCAGCCGTAGCTTATCTTGAAAAAACCTCGCAGGCTTCCATTTATAACAAGTACTGGCTTGCAACGGCTTATGAGGCCGCCGGCAACAAAGACAAGGCAAAAGCTCTTTATAAGGAGCTTGCCGGCTACAACTTCAACGCCATCGAATTCGCCCTGATCCGGAACATAGTGAAGAAAAAGGCCGCTGCCTAGTGATTCGTGATATTTGTTTTGCAGGAAGCTGTCACTTGTCACTTATTCGCTCCGGCCATCTGGGGTATCTTGATCTTGTCTTTCATGCCAAGGCCTGAAATGATCTGAATATTGATACCGTCTGACAGCCCTGTTTTGACAAATTTCTTCTCGAACTTCTGGGGGGCTGTTTCGATTTCCACGTAAGCCGAATCGCCCTGGAACTGAAGCAGGCTTTCCTTGACAGCCATCACGTTATCAGCCTTTTGAAGAACGATATCCGCATTCGCGCTATAGCCAGACCGGATGAACTGGCTGTTTTTCAGCACAACATCCGCCTTGATCTCGAACTGAACGGCCCCGTTTTCAAGTACCCCTTTAGGAGCGATGTATTTGAGAATGGCCGAGAACGTGTCGTTTTCAATAGCTCCCACGGTAAGCGAAAGGTTCATTCCGGGTTTGATCTTGCCAACTTCAGTTTCATCAAGTTTTCCCTGGAAGATCATATCGCTCACATCGGCCACCGAAGCAATGGTTGTCCCGGCATTGAAATTATTGGTCTCGATCACCGAAGAACCCACTTTTACAGGCACATCCAGCACCATGCCGCTGATGGTCGAGCGGATCAGGGTGTTGGTTGCTTTGCCTGATTTCTTGTTCACCCCTTCGCGGATAAGCTCAACGTTTGCTTCGGCCGCTTCAACTTCCTGTTTCGCATTTTTATAGGCGATATCGGTCTGCTGGTAATCCGCTTCGGCGATAACTCCCTGCTTGAAGAGTTTTGATTTCCTGTCGTAATTCATCTGAGCATCGTCCTGAGCGATTTTCGCTTTTTCGAGCCGGCCCTCGGCATTGTTCAGGTTCACCAGGTCGGGAATGATACGGACCTTTGCAATGATGTCGCCAGAACTTATTTTCTTCCCGGCTTCGACGTAAATCTCTTCCACGATACCCGAAACCTGGGGTTTTATTTCGATTTCCTTACGGGGGATGACCGATCCCGTGGCAACTGTCTTTTTCACAATATTGGTCATGAACGGAGTCTCGGTCGTGAAGACCACCGGTTTTTCCTTTGATTTGTTATACAGGTAAAAAATCGTGGCCACAAAGAGCCCGAGAATAATTACCAGGAGAGAGATTCGGAGTACTTTTTTCATAATTCAGAATGATTAGTAGTTTTTATATTTTGGATGCAGGATGCAGGATGCAGGATGCAGGATGCAGGATGCAGGATGCAGGATGCAGGATGCAGGATGCAGGAAAAGCACCATCCTGTATCTTGCATCCCGCATCTTGTATCCCGTTCTACTCATACCTTAACGCGTCTATCGGCTTCACGCTCACCGCTTTCCTGGCCGGTATCATACCCGCTACAGCACCGGCAACGACCAGTATTGTAAGGGCCGTTACAGCTACATTAAAATCAATTCCGGGGTGAAGGAACATATCGGTGTTTGCGCCTGTTTTGCCAAGCAAGTAGTCGATCAGTTCCAGCAACCCAACCCCCGCGGTCAGTCCGAAGTAGCCCGAAAACGTGGTCAGCACCACAGCTTCGGTGATGATCTGGCTGATGATGATCCAGGGTGTGGCACCCAGGGCCCGTTGTATACCGATCTCCCTGGTCCTCTCCTTTACTACCACCAGCATGATATTACTCACGCCGATCACACCGGCGAGCAGGGTTCCGATACCTACTATCCATACCAGTATCCTGATCCCGAGGAAAAGGCCGTTCATTTTATTGTATTCCACTTCGAGGTTGAAATGCCCAATCGCGGCATCGTCTGAGGGCGCTATGGAATGTCTTTTCTTTAATATTTTGATTGCTTTTTCTTCCACGATGGCAACAGGAATACCGTCTTTTGACGTGATGTTAAAAAAACCTATGGCATCGCCCATGTTAAAGGTCTTCTGGCAAGTAGTGAACGGCATATGAATCCTCTGGTTGTCGCCGCCGGCGGCTTCCCCGGTACGTTTTGATTTAAACAGCCCTACCACATTAAAGTACACTCCGTTGATCTGGATATACTGATTGATGGGGTTCTCGTTTTTCGCGAAAAGCAGTTCTTTTACTCTTAATCCAATCACTACAACTTTTCGTTTTTCCTTTATATCCAGATCATTGATAAACCGGCCCTGCAGAAGGTTTACCGGGTCTATGCTGTCGAAAACCGGGTAATCGCCGAAGATCTGGAAGGATCCCGATTTCAGTCCGCGGATCACGTTGCTGGCGCCGTTATACCCGCCCACGTTAGTACGCGGAGCCAGGTATTTTATTTCGGGAATTGCTTCAACCAGGGCTCTCACATCCGCATTCTCATATTCAAAACGTCTTCCCCTTGTAAAGCCTTTATACGGTACCGAAGTCTGTTGTGCCCAGATAAAGACACTATTCGTGGCCATATCGCCAAAATTCTGCGAAACCCCGTTCTTCAGACCGTCGCCCGATCCCATCATGATCACCAGCATGAAAATCCCCCAGAACACCCCAAAAGCCGTGAGAAACGTCCTGAGCTTATTCTTTCTCAGAACATGATAAATTTCCTGCCACCTGTCTAAATCGAACATATTCAACTTTGTTGCGTACCACGTGTCACGTGTCACGTGTCACGGATTTTATTCTTCTCTAAGTGCTTCAATCGGCCTTATTGCTGCAGCCTTTATGGCAGGGAAAAATCCCGCAAACGCACCTGCAATGACCAGCAATACCGTTGCTCCCAAAGCGATTGATATATTCGCTTCAGGGTTCCTGAAAAAATCAGACGGCGGTATATTCTTTGCGATCAGCTCGAGTAATCCGACTCCCAGAACCAAGCCAATGTAACCTGAAAAACCGGTGATCATAATAGCTTCCTGCATAATAAGACCGATGATTGAACCGGGTGTTGCACCGAGGGTCTTCCTGATGCCGATCTCCTTTGTCCTTTCCTTCACCGATATCATCATAATGTTACTAACGCCAACAATCCCGGCAATGATAGTCCCGATACCGATGATCCAGATGAACATCCTGATCCCGGCAAACAGGGCATTGAACCTGCGTACATCCTCACTTTTATTCATGATTTCGATGGCTCTGGGGTCATCGGGCGAGAAGGTATGAGATCGGGCCAGGGTCATTTTTGTTTTTTTGAGCATGGCGTCGGCTTCTTCCGGACTCGCATCTCCCGTGGTGAAAGATATCTGGTTGATGACATTGCTGGTATAGAAAACTTTCTGGGCGGTTGTGATAGGTATGTAGATCCGCTTCTGCTCATCATCGCCCCGGCCGAAATCGCGGAAAATCCCGATCACTTTGAAAGGCACTCCTTTTATATTGATGTATTTTTCCAGGGCTACGGTATCTCTTCCCCTGAACAGCTGGGTTTTGACTTTTTCGCCGATAGCAGCCACTTTCCTGCATTCTTTGATATCGATCTGGTTGAGGAATCGGCCCTGGAGCACCTTTACTTCTTTGATGTATCCGTAATCGGGATGGCTGGGTGAAACAAAGAAAGTGCCGTATTCGTTTTTGTTTGATACCAACACGTTACCCATGTAAAGCCTCGCCGAAATCCGGTCGTAGCCTTTGATGGAAGTTTTTATCAGTTTGTAATCCTGGTCGGTAAATTTGATCTCCCTTCCGATTTTGAGTCCTTTATACTGAACGCTGGTGACCCCGCTGCTGAGCCAGATGCCGTTTAACGCACCCCCTTTGAATTCTTCCTTCACCCCGTTTTCCAGGCCGTTGCCCGAACCCAAAAGAATAATGAGCATGAAGATACCCCAGGCCACAGAAAAGCCCGTGAGGAAAGTACGCAGCTTGTTCTTCCTGATTGTGAGATAAATTTCCTGCCAGCGGTCTATGGAGAACATTAGTAAATGGTGAAATGGTGAAATGGTGAAATGGTGAAATTAATTTTTAATGATTTCCGTTATTATTCCATCCGTAATGCGGATTGTTTTCTGAGTGCGTAGAGCGATATCATGTTCATGGGTTACGATTAGCATAGTTATATTTTCATTTTTATTGATCTCGGTAAGGATATTCATGACCTCCTGGGATGTCACTGAATCCAAAGCACCAGTTGGCTCATCGGCAAGGATCACCTTGGGTTTTGAGATCAGGGCCCGGGCAATGGCAACACGTTGTTTCTGCCCTCCCGAAAGTTCATTCGGCAGGTGATGGGCCCAGTCTTTCAAACCCATCCGGTCTAGGTATTCCATGGCCATCAAATTTCTTTTTTTCCGTTTTACATTTTGATAATAAAGAGGCAGGGCCACATTTTCCATCGCATTTTTAAATGAAACCAGGTTAAATGACTGGAATACAAACCCCAGAAATTTATTCCGCAGCTGAGCTGCTTTGCGTTCATTCAGGTTTTCGATCCTGACTCCGCTCAGCACGTATTCGCCATGGTCATGATTATCAAGGATTCCAAGAATGTTCAGCAAGGTTGATTTCCCTGAACCCGAAGCCCCCATCACCGAGATCATTTCTCCGGCATCGACTTTCAGGTCAATGCCCTTGAGCACATGCAATTTATTATTGCCGGTGATGTATGTTTTGTGGATGTTGGTGATATCAATCATTTGTAACAGTTTAACATCAGATCGCGGATATCAGATATCTGCCATCCTGACCATAAGACTCCGTTCCCGGCTGATAGTTACATTTTTAGCGGACAAAATTCACTTAAGGCTAAGGATCTCCTTGAGCTCGTGGTTCGTATGATCGCCTAATTATTTTTTACATTAAGTGGGGGCAAACAAAGCCTTGTCGGTTTAAGAAGATTCCTGAATATATATGGTAGCAAGGAAATTTTAGACTTTCGTTTGTTGTTATTCAATAAATTTCCTATTTTTGCACCCCTGAATTCCTCCTTAGCTCAGTTGGTTAGAGCATCTGACTGTTAATCAGAGGGTCGCTAGTTCAAGTCTAGCAGGGGGAGCTTCACTGGACAAGCCGGCAGAAATGTCGGCTTTTTCTTTTATTGATAAGGGATGCGGTGGTTGCAACTCGTCATCTTGAAAAAAGTTTAACAAGAGGCTCGTTGACATAATAATTTCCAACTCCAAGTTTCTTCTTTGTAAGTAAACCATCCTCTGCAAGCCTGTTAAGATAAGCGGACGCTGTGACCCGGGAAACCCCCAGGTCCTTCTGGATAAATTCAATTTTTGTATACGGATGACGGAACAGGTTATTGATCAGTTCCTGGCTGTAAAATTTGTACCCGGCTCGTATCCTGTGCTTATAATCCATCATCAGCTTCTTTATTTCAAGGATCAGGGAGATAGTGTCCTGCGAGGTCTTTTCAACACCTTCAAGCATAAAAAGGATCCAGGGTTCCCATTCGTTCTTCTCTCTGACATCCTGAAGAAGCTGATAATATTGGTTCTTATTCTCTATGATATACCGGCTGAGATAAAGTATCGGCAAATGAAGAAATGAATTCCGGATAAGGTACAGGATATTGATGATCCGTCCGGTCCGGCCATTCCCGTCGTAAAAAGGATGAATGCTCTCGAATTGAAAATGAATGACCGCCATTTTTATCAGCGGATCAGCATCACTCAACGAATCATCATTCATAAATGCCACCAGATTACTCATTGCAGAAACAATTTCATCATAATCCTGAGGTGGTGTGAATACCACTTCACCGGTCTGAATGTTCTTAAGAACAGTGCCCGGCAACCGTCTGTAACCGGCTTTGTTGTTTTCAAGTACCGATTGGATTTTCAAAATATGGTTTGAGGTGATCATTTCAGATTGCTCAACCAGATCAAACCCTTTCTTCAAAGCTGCAGCATAGTTCTGCACCTCTTTAGCCGCAGCCGATTGCCATCCCGTAAAATTCAATTCTGCCTTAAACAATTCGTCATGTGTTGTAATGATGTTCTCGACAGCAGAGCTATCCCGTGCCTCTTGTAATCCCAGAGTGTTCAGCAATATGGTTTGATTAGGAATGGTGCTTCCTATACCTTTAAGCTCGGCCAGTGCACGGTGGGCCGCAGGTAATTTCTTAAGTATTTTCCTGGTCTCCAGCTCATGATCTGGCGGAAGCAATGTTGGTTTCCACGGTACATTCGTTTGTTCGGCATCCATATATCAAGAAATTTGAATTTCCTTATCGAATTATCAAACAATGCAAAGAATTCTCGGTTTTCTTTGCAAATATACCCATATGTGTAAAGAAAAGGCAAATATCTTTATATATCTTCAGGTGCGGGCTTGGATAAAAACATCATTGGCAAGTTGCAACTTTGAGCAGTAAAGGGAGCCTGATGTAAAGAGTCACTTACGATGAAAATTGTGAGTGACTCATTTAATACTCTGATTTACAATAGTGTTATTTATTAACAATTTTTCAGTGTAAGGGTGTAAACAATGGTTTGGGGCTGGAATTCCATTATATCCAGGAAGGATAAACACCAAGAAACAAGTGAACACTGAAATTATCTGTTGCCAAACCAAGTGCAATAATCATTAATCAATTGATAACCTTTAATTTCCCTGCTGATGAGGACTTATTTGCCACTCATAAATGGCACATTTCTCTTTCTGCCAAGTTTTTCAATAAGCCTTACAGATAATTCAAAGTAGTCATCATCAAGTTCTCAGTTTTCCCTAACGCAATCAATAAATTTAACAATCATCACAACCGCAGATTTTGCCCTTTGCTTTATCAAATGCTTCTTTGCCTTCGCTTATCGAGAAATAAATTAGGCCAATTGCTCCTATGCTATCTGCATATACAAAACCTGACACCTCATAAATAAGGCTTGAAGCAAGTAAAACAAGAGACATATAAATACAAATCTTTGTACAATTTGCGTCAGAAATGATAGGCTCTGATTTTAAATTTTTTCCGACTCTTTTTTTCTCCACCATTAGCCAAACCATCACAATGATTGAGACCAATGAAATGATGATTCCCCACAATGTTGTTTCAGGTTTATGCCTGTAGATAATGTTTGTAATTATTCCGATAAGTAATCCAGCAGACAACAAATAAAAGCCAGTTCCTGTTATTTTCAGAGCATTTATTTCAAATCGTTTTTTTGAACTATCAGGATTTTGCTTTATGCGTAGAATCATCAGGGCAATCCCAATGCCAGACATTACTTCTATAAAACTGTCTACTCCAAAGCCGAATAATGTCAGAGTTTCATCTTGATAACCCATTATCATTGAAACAACTCCCTCAACAATGTTATAAAAGATTGTGAATAAACTTAATTGAAAAGCCCTTTTATAAAGGTTTTGTTCTTGCTCCATGAGTCGTTTACATTGGTGGGCTGTTTAATCTTCCTTTTTCAACTACCCGAGGATACTAAAATGTGATAACTCTATCACTTTCCCATTTTTGTTAACCGCGATTTGATTTTGAGCATTCTTTCAATGTTGTAATAACCATTCGGAATATTCTGATTTGGAATGACACAACCAACAGCATCAGCCATCAGGAATACACATATCTCAGTCGTTTCATAATCCTTTAGAATCTGGGTAGCCTTAATTCATTAAACAGCAAAAGTACGAACAAACGATAAAGGAAAACTTACAAACATTGATGAAGCGGTGCTCCCATACGAGGAAATTGTACCGGAAAGTAGGAATGATTGGCAGGAAGTCAATAATTACATTAAAGCGTTGAACGAAGCTATCCGGGAACTCGAAAAATTGCCGCTTTCAACAAGACTGATCAGAAAAACCCATAAATTACTGCTAAATAGCTTCCGCGGTGAAAGTAAGCAGCCGGGGGAATTTCGCAAGAGCCAGAATTGGATCGGTGGCGCCAGCCTTACTGATGCTGCCTATCTTGATCCGGATTGCCATTGCACACTACCAGTTTGAAAGCATACACCCGTTCCTGGATGGCAACGGTAGAATCGGCAGGCTTATGGTTCCGCTATTTCTGGTGAGCGAAGGTTTACTCAAAGTTTAAATTTGAACGGTTGCAACTTTGTGCAGTAAGGGGAGCCTCACTGGACAAGCCGGCAGAAATGTCGGCTTTTTCTTTGATTACCAGTCAATTCGACAGCTGCAACTCTTGTTGCTTAATGGATCTGATAATCTACTACTTAGTAGGGGTTAAATTGAAATATTGAGCTTTATCTCCCCAGAAAGAACTTTTTGAATAAACTCTTTTTGTTCCTGGAAAGATTTACCTGCCATCTCCCTGGCAATTTGTTCCTTAATTTTTCTAAAATACAAAACGGAATCAAATTTTTTCTGAATTTCTGTGTCAGTCTTCATATTTCAATAATTCTTTAGGGCTTCGTATTTCAATTGGAGGGTAGCCAAGTTTCATATTGATGGCATTAAACAATCTTATTTTGTCCCAATTGACAATATGCTTAAAATTCCAACTAAGAAGAACATCAATTCGATTCACTGTAGCAATTGCAATATGATATGCATCATCCATACTCGCAGCCCCAAGAATCTTTTCATTCACATAAAGTTCCGCCAGTTGCTTTGATTCATCGGTGAATTCCAAAACTATCAAGCTTTTCGGAGGAATGAGGTTGATCACTTCCTGGACATGTTTCGGGGCAGGCAATAATTCAAGTCTGCTAATCTCAGACAAATAAACTTTAAAGTCCTCATTGATAATTCTTTCAAAGAGTTTTTTCGTGTCAGCACTAAATTCGTCATCAAAATAGCCACCAACTACCGATGTGTCAATATAAACTCTTTGTTTCACCATGAGTCACTGATTGTTGATACAAATATAGTCAATAAGACCGGGAAACCCAAATTCTTCATTACCCGTGGACAAAGCGAATCCTCTGTCTGGACAAACCGGAGTATCTGACCACCCTCTACCGATTTTGCATGACCATGCCAACCCGTTAACAACCAATGCCTTGGGCTGGTCATGTTATTCCGGCGAAGGCTGGTCAAAACAAGCGTTTTTTCCATTTATTGGTCTCAACATCTTTTAGAAAGCCAATCAAACTGTTAAAGTAATTCTGCTGGTCATCATACATACTCATGTGACTCCCATTTGGACACAAATAAGTCCGGCTGTTAGGAATAAGTTCTCCTTCCTTCCTGATATCTTCCGGGTTCATTTCATCATAAATACCACCAATGACAAGGGTAGGCACTTTGATGTTTGACAAACGGTCCCACATTTCCCAATTTTTGAAATTACCAGTTACATGAAATTCATCCACTCCCTGCATCTGAATATATATTGACTCATTGACTTTGCTGAACCCCCTGATAAGAAATTCCGGCCAGGGGTTTAGTCGACAGATAACGCGGCCATAAAGATTGTTCATGAGCAGTTCCTGGTATTTGGCAGAAGAATATTGTTTTAACAAGTCCAGTGAATCGAATGTTTTTTGTTCAGCAGGAGAAAAATATTTTTGTTTCAACTGTGCCGTATAGGATGTAAAACTTTTCATTCCCGCAGTCATATTTGATATTATCGCTCCCTTAACATGACTTTGGTATTTCTGCAAATATTCCATCACCAGCATACCGCCCCAGGAGTGGCCCAATAAATAAAAATTGTCAAGTCCAAGCGCCTTTCTTACCTGCTCCACCTCTTCAGTATATCTCGAGACGGTCCATAGTGAGGTGTCTGAAGGTATGTCAGAGTTGCCACAACCTAACTGGTCATAATAATAAAATTCAATCCCTTCCTTGGGTAAAAAATCTTCAAAGCATTCAAAGTATATGGAAGAAAAACCCGGACCTCCATGAAGTAACAAAACTTTGATCTGGCCATCACCTATTTTTTTTGTCCAGACTTTATATTTGTTTTCAACTAAAATGTATTTATTACCCCCGGTTTTTACCTCATATACTGAATCCTTCTGGTTTGATGCACCTGAATTTTCTGAAGGTTTTGAAGCCTGGTTGCAGGCAAACAGGGCAAGTGAAATAAAAATAAACTGAATCGGTACTTTCATTTTTGCTTAATTAATATTATTGATAATTAAATTGCCGTTCCTCATGGGCCTCTGATATTCTGCTATCAACAATTTCGATGATTTTTTTTCTTTTTATGGGTAAAAATCATAGCGTATTTTCAAGGTCCCCTTATCGATTTGGGTTCATTGTGTCATCATAATTTCAATGACTTTCAAATATATAACTATTTAGAAATAACATTAGGATAAATTTGTTTTAACCCCCTATAAGTTGGAAATTTTTTACGAAAAGAGTCAGGATGCCACACTCATTCCCGCAGAAAAATCAGAAATTGAATACTTTATGTCTATAGAAAGGAAGTCATCAAGTTGCAACTTTGTACATTAAGGGGAGCCTTACTGGACAAGCCGGCAGAAAGGTCGGCTTTTTCTTTTCCTGGCAAGGGATACAGTTGTTGCAACCATTCCGGATTCAAAAAAGATCCCTTCATAAAGAGCCATTACCACCGACGGTAAGTTCATTGATTCTTGACCAAGACTGGTCTTGTCAAATCGGCTGAGAGGTGGTCAATGAGCAACTTGTGCGAATGACCGGAGATGTTAAATTTTGTTAATCAGGAACTAATGGAAAATATCAACAGTATTTTTGTGTTTATTTAGAAAGATTATACACAATGTCGTTGGCCAATTCAAATGCACGAGAATGATAACCCAGGGGGTAGTTTGTAATCCGAATGTAAGATTTTTCCCCTGCCCGACGCTTCGGTCAGTAATTTATCGGGGACAAAAAACGATTGAGGCGGTGGTTAAAAGACTTTAATGAAATTTATACCTCCACACGATGGTTTCAAGTATTCAAAAGGAAAAAGCTGAAATATTCTTGAAGTTTCATCAAGACAAAGAAATTTTGGTTCTGTTAAACTCGTGGGACATCGGAAGTTCTAAATTAATAGAAGCATCTGGCTATAAAGCAATCGCAACAACAAGTATGGGAATAGCAGCCTCTTTAGGTTATCCCGACTGTCAGGTAATACAATTGTCAGAAATGATTGAAGCTATAACGGGGATCGTAAATGAAGTACAAGTTCCGGTAACTGTAGATATTGAGGCCGGTTATGGAAAAAATTTAAATGAAATAATTGATTCGGTCAAAAAGATAATTGCAACAGGAATTGTTGGAATAAACATTGAAGACAGTATTGATTTAAATCCGGTATTAATTGACGAGATGGAATTTTGTGAAAGAATATCAGCCATTCGTGCATTGTCAGATTCACTGGGCTTTCATTTAGTAATTAATGCAAGGACTGATTCATTCTATACTTCGCCAGGTTCGCCTCGGGAAAAATTATCAGAATCAATACAACGCGGCAATAAATACCGGGAGGCAGGTGCGGACTGCATATTTATTCAGCCTGTATGGGAAAAAGAAACGATTTCAACACTGGTTAAGGAAATTAGTGCCCCGATTAATATTCTTGCAAACCCCGGAATCGGGGCAGGATTACCTCCATCTGTTCGTGAACTGCAGGATTTGGGTGTTGCCCGTTTAAGCCTGGGTTCAAGTTTGATGAAAGCTACTTTAGCTTTAATTAAAAAAGTTGCTGACGAACTATCAGAAAAAGGAACTTACAATATTTTGTTAGATTCTCTAACACCGCTTCCCGACGCTGCCTTGGCCTATAAAATGGCAATAGGGTTAAATAAATGAAGAGTCATCCAGTTGCAACTTTGTGCAGTAAGGGGAGCCTCAAAATGAACCACTTACGATGATTTTCGTAGGTGGTTTTTTCTTTTACGCCAGATTCACGCCAGAATCTGAGGACAAATCACCAATTTCAATTTCTGACCTCAGCTGGAGCGAAGCGAAAGGATTGTCTCTGCCTGTCACGCCAATACAGGTATCTTCTAATGAAAACTAATTAGTCAAACTTTAATAGATTAGGGATTATCAGAAACGGCTTTCTTTTTCCCTATAAGCATTCCTGCAATTGCAGCAAGTATTGAAAGTACCCATCCAGTGCAAACAAGCATCCACATCGTGGTTATCCAAAAATTATGCTCAATGAAAGCAGGTAAAATCCCCGCCAGGTTACTAATGATAAGTACATACCAGATGCTTCCCGGGTTTTGTTTGACTATGAAATAGCAACCAACGACAATTACTAAATCATATACACCATAGGCTAAATACTCCTGTTTTGTTCCTTCGCCAATAGCGAATAACAAAATCGTTGATAAAATCATAGTCAGAAATGCTAATAGCCAACTTGGAACTTTTGCAAAAATTGTCTTTTTTTGTCTTGTTTCCATTTTACTTTGTTTTAGTGGGTTAAAAATTAATAAAATTGGGATAAATAAAAAACATGAAAGAAAAATAACGAAAATCATATCAAAGCTGAAACCCTATTGGTTAAAGCAAGCGTTTTTTCCAATCTGTCCACCTTTACTGGTTTTGGACGATAAAATTAGCATCAGGCCGGATTTTCATTTTGCAGAACTCTTGTAAAACAATTGTAACTTGTTTTGCAAGGACCTGCCAACTATTGGGCAAACATTTGCAAGACACAGAAGGGACAGATAACTAATATAATATTAAGGGTTTACTCCACCAGGAATGATATCATGTGATTGCAACTTTTAACAGTAAGGGGAGCAAGATATAAATGTATAGCTGTGTATTTCAATATCATACACGGCTATTTTCTTTTCAGTTAACACATTGTTAAAACAAACGACCCACTTTTAACCAATCCTAACTTTCTTTGAGATAGATTTTTACTTCTTTTTTCTTGAGAATAAAGTTATGGGTATAGGCGCTTAGGTATCCCGATTTTTGATACCTTCGAACTGTCATCTTTAGTGTTAAATTCAGGCAACAATGATCTCTGTTCGAAAAGATGAAACTTGTTACACCCAAATGATAATCAATAAAGATCAACAACAAAAGATGAAATCACCCAGATTATTATTATCGGCTTTGCTTTTAATGGCCTCGATCGCCTCATCCGCTCAGCCAGACACATGTAAAATAGGGATGTTTATCAACTCGATCGATGATATAAATATTAGCGAAAAATGCTTCACTTCAAATTTCTGGATTTGGATGATTTATAAAGACAGTACGTTGGATTTTAAGAATGACATAGAGTTCATGTCTACAAAAAAAACAGAATTGTTGCAATTTGCTTTGGAAAAAAAGAATGGACTTTACTGGAACAGGCAAAAATGGAGAAATGTAGTCATGAAAGATTGGGATATCAGGAATTTTCCATTCGATAAGCAAATGCTCACAATGTACCTTGAATCAGCGCATTTGGATACCGGCGAGCTGGTTTTTTTACCTGACAGGAAGAATTCCATAATTGATCCCACTTTTTACAATAATGAATGGAGAGTGACAAATTTCGAAATATCTTCACCCATTCATGATTATTCTACCACATTTGGTGATCCGACATTAACAAAAGGCAGTTCCTATTCATTCATCCGGATAGATATTACCATCAAAAGGACCAATCACTGGATGCTGTTCTTCAAAATGTTTTCCGGGGTGATCATTGCTTTTTTGGTCGGGATGTGCTGTTTCCTGATCGACGTGAGACAGACCAGTCCGCGGTTCGCCATCGCAGTCGGAGCACTCTGGGCGGCGATTGCCAGCAAGATCACACTTGATTCGAGGGTGCCTGACCGGACCACTTTCGGTCTTATCGACAGCATACACATCCTTACTTTTTTTATGATCTTTCTTGCCATTACGCTTTCAGCGATTTTCTTTAAAGAAACTCATAGCGGTAGCAGCAAAATTTTTGTTTACAGCCGGAAAGCGGACCTCATCGCATGGGGTTCATTCATGGTTATCTATTTTATTGTCGTTTCCCTGCTTGTCAGTCAAGCCGTTTATTCAAATTGATATCAAACTGGACAAAACGGATTATCTGACCACCTTCCGCCGGTTTTGGTTGAAATCCTTCTTCAGAATCTCACCGGAAATCAGGAAGGCTGATTGTTGAATCTATGTAACTACAAGAAATTGTGATTTTTATTCGTTTTGAAAGGAACTCCAATCGTTGCAACATTGAGCAGTAAGGGGAGCCTTACTGGACAAGCCGGCAAAAATGTCGGCTTTTTGTTCAAACATTTTTAATAGATGCTTGATCCTGAAAAAAATAAGATCATTGTTGATTATCTCCAGCCGTATAATCCTGTAAGAATCGGAATATTCGGTTCTTACGCGAGGAATGAATACAGGCTGGATAGTGATCTTGATATCCTTATTAACCTTAATACTGCAATCTCGCTGTTTCAGTTGGTCAGGATTGAGCAAATCATTGTCTGATCCACTGCGTAATATGTATGGATTAGACGGTTACGAAAGCCAACAATTTTTCGGGCATTCACCAGAGTTGATTCGGGTTGGATAGTGGCAAAGGTAGGGTGTCATCCGAAAAATTCCGTATATGCTTCTTCGATGTTTTTTACTTCTTTCTCCGTGATGGTGGCGAATTCTTTTTCTTTTGCTCTTTGGGAGAACTTGCCATTGTTTTGCGCCAAAAACCTTATTAATAGTGCAACCGTTTTATCTGGCATCTGAAAACGATCATCCAGCCATAATTTCATTGCATCGTACTTTTGCAGGTAGGATACTTCATCTGGTATGATTGTATTGATAGTAGAATCAACGCATTCAAATAAAAATTCGGCTTGTGCCGTGGCATCAAAATACCGATAGTAATCTATGGTGTCGTTCAGGACTTCCACATTGTTTTTGGGGGTCTTCTTCCATTCAATGAAATCAAGAAGGGGCTGAGAATAAGTTTCCAATCCTTTTCGGTAATCTGAAATGCGTTCTAAAATGGCAGCAGACACTGGAAAAATAATGCCTTGAGGAGTAAATTTCATCGTTGTTAATATGTGATGAATCAAATATCGATGCAGCCGTCCATTACCATCAACAAACGGATGAATAAATACGAAACCAAAAGCAATTAGGGCTGCCGTCAGAACTGGATTGAATGACGCAGATTCCATTTGCCTGGCAGATTCCAGCAGGCCCCCCATCAGGGTTTCAATATCCTGCCATCGGGCAGAGATATGTTCGGGAAAAGGCTCGCCAGTATTACGGTCGTGTTCTCCAATAAAGCCGCCTTCTGTGCGATATCCCATTTGAACAAATCGGTTGTCATCAATTACTATTTGTTGTAACCTGAGCAGTTCTTCTTTGCTAAGAGGTTTACTTCCTGCCTGACCGATGGCTTTACCCCACCGAACAGCCCTGTTGTGGGTGGGATTTTCGCCTTCAATCGCAAAGGATGCCTTCGAATCTTTCAGTAACAGGAATGCCGACGTACGTAACAATATATCTTTATGCGCTCCACTAATGGCAATACTGGTTTTATCGGCAAGGTTTTCAGCAATATACCTCTCAAGTCTGGCGGTTTTATTAATGAGCGGACAAAAGTTAACATTCCCTGTCAGGTTGTTCTTAATTCGGTGTCGGCTTGAATTGATGCTTTTTGGACTTGCGTACTGTTGCTTTTCATCTAGCAGTGGAATGTAATTTCCTTCCCGCAGATCGGGAACCTGTAATGACTTTTGCATAAGCCATTCATAAAGAAACCAGATTCTCCGACCGTACTGGCTCTGCGGCTCTTTACGAATCCATTCTTCGATAATACTGGGCTGTGTCGCTTCAAATAGCTTCTTAAATGCTAATATGTTAACCCCTTCATATTTTAAAGCAAAGACAAGGTGAGAGTATAAGTTATCTTCAGGTTGGTGTCTTATAGTAAAAACCAGCCATCCATAAGTTTTGTACTGCCTGTGCTTTCTGCTGATTAATGCAAGCTGCATCGGGGTCGGTACTGGAAGTTTATATGCAGTAATTATTGCCCCATACCCTACCAATGTGCCCTCCTCAGGAACGGTTCTACCCTGAAAAACACTTATCTCTTGTGAAATGTTGTTGCTTTTCATAATGTATTGCGAAAATTGCTTATTGCAAAAGTATGAAAAACTCTTATTCTTTATGAAATATTATTACATAAAGTCAATAATAATGAAAATCACTTATTTTACGAATCCAGAAGCTTGTTGGAAAAATCGGAGGTCCTGACCACCCTCTGCCGATTTTGGCTGACCACCTCAACTTATTAATATCCAATACTTAGGACTGGTCCATTTATTTCGGCGAGGACTAGTCAATGCAAGCGTTTTTTCCGATAAGTGAAGGTTTACCTTATAAACATACAAAGCCCAATCCTGAGTTGAAGCATCTGAAGGTTTGTTAATGCATTACCGTTGTAAAGATCAATCCGGTTTGTCGTCCATTTGTAATTGAAAGCAATATTTGCGCCCCAGTTACTAAAGGCCCCGAATTTTATCAGTGCACCTATTTCAGGGGTAAGCGAGAAATCCCAGTACGTCTTAGAAATATCATATTCCTGGATCAGCAGGTGATGTTCCATGTAATCACCGCCAATTCCAAGGCTGATATAGGGCGAAATCATCTTTGAAGGCATGAAATAGTAATCAACTGCAGCCTGGAAGGGAACCATCCATGTGAAACGGTAATTCATGGCCGTTAAAGCGATACCGTTGGCGGCATAAAATGTCTGTGCAGGATAATCCTGCCAAACACGTTGCCATTGAATATTGAAACCTGCTGCAAAATTTGTGCCTGCAATGAAATACCGGCCTCCAAGGTTAAACCCGGCCGGACTTCCGTTACCTACCCATTTATTAAAATCGCCTATTGTCCAGAGGGTATTCCATCCGAAGGAATAGTAAGAAGAGGGTTTGAACCCAAGTGATGATTTTGAGTCATACTGTTGTGCTTTGACGGTTCCTGAAACAAGCAGACTTATCATCAGAAATAAGAATATTTTCTTCATGGCTTTTTCATTTTTCATCGTTTTTATAAGCTTGTTTTAATTGTAGGATTCTGAGCAAAAGACTGGTCAATTGCGCCTGTAACATCACTGCTTGTATGTGTGCTTGTGAATAGTCCGCGAATAAACACATCCCATACCACAGGAACCTGGCCCGAAGGGGTTATCGCTTTAAAGTTCACCATTTCCATAACAAGGGTGCCTGCCGAATATGAAGTATAATATGAGGGATAGTAAGGATAATAATATCCGTTTCCATAGCCCCACCAACCTGGTGAGTAATAGCCCGGATATCCCCAGTACCATCCTGGATAATAAATCGTGGTTGTGGTTGTTTTAATGGCAGCTATATTGATCCCGAGATCAGGCTTAGCCGATTTGGCCACCTGTTTAAATCCTCTTGCATTCATGTTCCCGATAATCTGGTTCAGAACAAGCCTTGCGCTGGGAGTAAGGACCATACTGCTGTCTTTTCCAGTGATGTAATAGATGGAATCGACAATGCTGTATGTTTTGCAGAGCCCGAAGTTTGTGTTTACATCATACTGTGTCAGCACAGCAAGGTCTTCAAGCAAACGGCTTGAGGCAGGAGGGTATTTCGAGCATGATACCATGGCAAGAATCCCGGCAGCAATTAATGTCAATCTGAGGAATTTCATATTTTATGTATTTTAAGTAATTACTCCTGGTACGATTTTTTAGTAAGTAATCTTTGTAGTGTTTGCATCAGCCACATGACCAAGCCTGAAAATGAGGCCACCGGTGAATCCACATTGTATCATTGTAGATGATACAGACATACCGGCACCTGAGCCGCCGCTTCCAACAAAAAATGAAAATCCTGCAGACTGTATCGGTGTCATTGCCTGTGCCTGCAATCTTATTCCGAAATGCTTTCCGATATATATCTTGGCACCTGCATTTAAACCGATGTCGAAAAACCAGTCATCCATATATCCACTGCTTTTAGGCGCCATGAGGCATGCACCTACATTAAGACCTACAAATGGTGAAACAGTATGACTGATGCGAAAATTCTTTGTAAATCCAATATTCATATAATTAATACTGAGAGGAATTTCCTGGTAAGGATAATTAATGAAATTCTCCTGGGCTTTGGTATCTATACGGCTATATAATAAGTCAAAATCGATCACACGACTAATTCCAATGGATATCATGCCCCCATATTGGGCAGCATCGGGAAACCGAACATAGCCTCCTGAACCGCTCATTCTTGAAGCGAAAACATATCCGGCCATGGGTGTGATTTCTACGGTTTTTTGTGCCTGTATCAGCATTGGCACAAGGCAGACGGCAAAAACAAGTATCAGTTTTTTCATGGTATTTAATAATTATTGATACAATCGTTAGTAATGGGATTGATTACAATTTCTTTGCGAATTGTGAACTCGTAGCTATAACAGTTAAACTCTTGGCAGGCAGGGATAAGGTGATAGTTATTGCGAAATTCACGCCGTTGACAACCTGGTAAACCACATCAGCCTTCACAGGATCACCATTCATTACAGTTGAAAAGCTTTGTTTCATATACTGCAAAGACGACTGGTCAAAAGAAAAATTTACATGGTCGCCCTGGACCAGGAAATTAAAAGCTTCTGCTCTGAGCACATTGTTAAGTTCCGACAATGTGCCTTTATTAAATAGGTCAACCATCTGCCCTTGGCTCATGAAAATATATTTCTCGGATAACTCGACAGCATTCTTAACATAGTCCTTCATCTCAGATGCTCCTTTGTCCTGTATGGCTCCACGGATTCCGGGTTTTTTCTGGACATTGGATTCTTTTTCGATCAACTGGGCAACCGGTTTTCCGTCAGGGCCTATAGTAACTGAACTCAGGGTTGATATTATTGGCTTCCCGTCTTTGGATGCCACAATTTCCCTATTCCAGGTAAATTGGGACAATAACGCATAATTAGTCTGATATTTCTGTGAAACATCCAGACTTAACTGTGTTTTGTTAATTTGTGCATTAGCCGTAAAGCCTATGAACACTGATAACAATAAGCATAATGATAATATTCTTTTCATACGATTAGGTTTAATAATGATTTAATTTTTATTTTAGTAATTAATTTTTGATTGTTTTATGAATAATCTCAACCAATGCTTCTCCGTCAACAGGTTTAAGCAGGTATTCTTTAACCCCATATTCCTTGCAGTATTCCCGACTTAGAGGTTCATCAAATGCTGTTACTACAATTACCGGAATCAGGATCCCGTCCTGTTTGAATTTTTTCAATAAATCATACCCACTCATTCCAGGCAGGTTTAGGTCTAGAATTAAAATGTCATTCGGTCCGGGCCGGAAAACTGAAATAAACTTATTTGCATTCTTAAAGGATTGAAATTCCAATCCAGCAGATCTGAGAAACAGTTCAAACGCCTGTCTTACCGACTTATCATCATCTATTAGGTATATCAAAATTCCTCCAGGTCTGCCATATATAATGGCACAGAATAGCTAAGGTTTAACGGGTCAAAGGTAAGGCATGGAACAGAGCATGTCAATAGTACAATAGTACTATGAATAGGAATAGACTCACTTACCTTTTCATACTTCTTTTTAGTATTCACTTTACTGATTCCCGCCCAAAAGGCATCAACAACATTCATATGGAGTTCTGGGGTAGCTGGTTGAGTCTTTATTTTGATGCCAACCCTGACACCCGTGATGTCATAAAGTCGCTCCAGAATCAAGCTGGTGAGTTTATGGTATGGACTAAAGAATGGGCTTCGTGGGAGGTTCGGAATGTATGTTCCACCTTTAATGGAGAAACTCGGACTTGCTGAACTTACTCACGATCCCAAGGGAAATAAAATGAGAGCCAAATAAATAGAATAAATATTGTTCCATGAAACCAAATGATAAACCGAGTCAGGGAATGTACGATGCCTGGCATGATGACCCCTCAAATTGGAAGTTGGGTATTTTCTATTATAATAAGCTGGATAAACGTGTTTTCCCACCTAAAAGAATTCAGGGGTTTGGATGGACAGTAAATTTTGCACATCCGTATTCGTACTGGAAAAACCGGAGTATCACCCCTACTGAAACATCCAGACTCCCCAATTGTTTGCAACCTCTGCGCTTGTGTTCACCTGTGGATCCTGCACCTTTCCGTTTGAACGTATGGATTCCACCGAAACCTGCTCCTTCAGGTAATCGGAAAGATCCTTGTAGGTGATCTTCCCCTGGGTCTCCTGAAGTTTCTTCAGTAAAAAATAAGTGAACATCCCATGACTGTTTTCATTAAAGGGGAGGGCGGATTGCTCGCCCGATGAGGCTGAAAACACGACAACATTCCCGCTGACTTCATTCTCGACAGGTTTGACTTTGACACTCCTTGCTGCAAGCAGCCCGCTTTGACGACCGCCGCCGCTGAAGCAGGCATCAAGGAAAATAGTGATTCGTTTGGCACCTGTGCTCCCAAGCCTTGCATAAAGATCACTGAGCTTGATGGCTGAAGGCAGGTTTGACGCGGAAACGTCGACCGGCATCAGGTAAGGAATCCTTGTAATTTCATCGGGTTGACCGTGTCCTGCATAGAAAAAGATCAATTCTCCTTCAGGCCCGACACGCTCCAGGATTTTGCATACCTGGTCAATCTTCTGATACATAATACCGGCTGTGGCATTGGTCTCGAAAAATACGTTCTTTTCCTCGATACCGAGAACGGTGATTGCATACTCTCTGAAAACCGTAGCATCGTTTACTGCGTATAACACGTTGATCTCTGACGAAATGGATCGCTGATACGTGGCATAGTCTTCATTGCCGATAATCAATGCGAATCGTTTGGGATATTTTACAACGACACGTGGAATGTTCCTGTCAACCGAAGGTGTCAAGGAAACTTCGGTGATCGTGATCTTTTTCGCCTGTTCGATGGGATTCAGGCTGACCATCTGTGGGTCCGACACGGAACGGTTCAAGTAAGCCGTGAAAGTCTTGGTCTCTCCGATCGTATTTAATTCATTTGCGAGGATTACTGAAATGGGGATCGTAGGTAGAGAATACCGTTTGTTGGTAAAAAATTCGTAGGTGACTTTCTGGGTCCCGTTCGGTTTTATCTCGGGAAACCCAAACACAGTATCGTTTGCAGGAAACACATTGCCCGGGTTGCAAAAACTGACCCTTACATCGGTGGCTTTGCCCTGTCCCGTGTTCTGAATAAGCAGCTCGAGTTTGGATCTGCCTCCCAGCCTTATTTCCGTTCCATTCTCGCTGTAAAATTTGTAATCGACTATACTCAGATTGGGAAAGTCATATTTTGTTGTTTTCACGCTGATCCTCACAGGATCGGAATCAAAGCCGTTCTGCTCGGTGAACTGCACGATAAAACCGGCCTCGCCCTGACTTCCGTTTATAGTGTACTGATTTTGTTCAATCCTTCTTCCTATAGTATCATATTTATACTCATATTTTTTACTAATCTTACCATCTGGGTCATATTTGAAATCAACGATTTTATTGCCCTGTTTGGAAAAACCGGAGCTCCTGACCACCCTCTGCCGATTTTGGCTGACCACCTCAGCTTATTAATATCCAGCACTTAGGGCTGGTCAATCTATTTCGTCGAAGACTGGTCAATGCAAGCGTTTTTTCCAAGTAAGTATGAAAATATTTTTTCAAAATGAAAGGTTGCCCTTTTAGACCAAATAATGGTTAGAGCCATTTAGCATATTTTTTTTTCATGTCTTCATGAGAAACTTGGTTGGCGGGGTCTTCACATTCAGAATTTGATAATAGCAACTCTTCAATTTCTTGTTTAGGTAGTTTGCTCCATAAAGAACCATCTTTAGAAGCTCTTTTGCGTAACATTAATTCATAGAACTTCTGCAAAAGGCTCTCATTTTCAATGCTTTCAATCAATTGATGAAAATTATGTTTTAATCCAAGGTTGTCATAGCTCAAACGTTTAAACAAAGTTACAAAATTTTGATTCTGGAACCAAATTTCATAACTCTATATGCCCTAACGGTTGGGCGCTAAATGCATCAAAGGCAGAGCCTTTGTTTAGAAACTTTGCGCCAGCATTGTTGCGGTTAGCGGTTTGTTAGGTCGCGTTGTTATTTATCGTAATGATACCGACAACTATAGATAAAAAGATCATCACCAGAAACTTTATAAACTAATCTATGCTCCCGATCAATTCTTCTTGACCATAATCCGGTTAGATCATATTTTAATGGTTCAGGTTTTCCTAGACCTTCGTAAGGCGTCCTTTGAATGTCTTTAATAAGATCATTAATTTTCCTTAGCATCTTTTTTTCTTCAGATTGCCAGGAAATGTAATCCTCCCACGAATTCTTCGAGAAAATTATTTTCATTATTCTTCAATTAATTCTTGATGAACTGTTTTACCTGATTTTATTTGGCTTATTGATTCATATAGTCTATCAGCATTTGCTTTTGAACTAAGTAAATGAACAGTTTCAAGAATTGAATTGAATTCATCAAGGGAAATAAGAATGGCGCCATGTCCAGTTCCTCTTTTAATGATTAAGGTTTCATTATTCTTCTCTACTTCATCAAGGTATTGTTTTAACCTTGTTCTAAACTCTGTGAAATTTGCTGCTTTCATTGGAATTGAAAATTATAAGTTACTAATAAGGTACAAATATAAGTACTTTTATAGTAAATTCCAAATGTTGGATTCTTTTTTTAATGCGACCCAACGTTTGGCCTGCAAACGCAGCAAAGGCAGAGCCTTTGAAAAGCGACTTTGCGTTAGCATTGTTGCGGTTAGCGATTTGTTAGTTGAAGTGGAAATTTTTTGTCAGAAATAGGGGATGATCTTAGTAATCTCAGTGATGAGACCAGGAATTTGATCAAAAATAATTTTCCAAATAATTAGAAGATCAACTCCAAAATAATCATGAACAATTCGATTACGGAACCCACGTATTCTGTGCCAATCAATTTCCGAATATTTATCTTTTAATTCATCCGGTATAAGATTCGATGCTTCTCCAATAATTTCAAAATTTCTTATTACAGCATCAACAGTTTTATTGTCTTTAGAAAATTCCTCAAAGGAAATACCCTTGGTGTATTGAAGAATCTTCTCAGCAGATTCAATAATATCTTCAAGCAATAACTTTGGAGTCCGTTTAGACATAAACGAGATCTTTTTGAATTTCTTCAAGATATTTTGGTTTGATCCCATTTTTTGAAACTAAATCTACCTTTAGATTAAGAATTTTTTCAAGTTCTTCAGCTAAATCAATAAACTCAATTCCAATGGGTTGCTCATAATCAATAAGAATATCAATATCACTATCATCTTTGAAATCTTCTCGAGTAAAGGAGCCAAAGATTCCAATTGACTTCAAATGATACCTGGCTAATAAGTCTAACTTATTAGCTTTAAGTATGTTGACAATATTTTCCTTATTGATCATAAAACAAAAATAGTTGACTATTTGGGAAAATCAAAATTTCCATTTCAACTAACGCCCCGCTTGCAGCCGCAGTGCGGGCTTTAGCAGATTATATATTCGAGTTTCGTTTCCATTTTAGCAGCCAAAACCAGTACGTTTAACCTCGTTACCCCGCATTGAGGCTGCATGCTCGTTAGGCGGCGTTAAATTTTTCAATTGATTTCTGAAATCAGCAAAAATCCTTTTTATGATTATCATTTAATTTCTTGGTTCTTTGGACAACTTTTAGGTCCTGGGCTGAACTTAGCTGTTTTTAATATACAAGATTTACTTTCATCGGATAATTTTTTAACTAAAGGAGCAAGTTTTTTATCTGGGTGATCGAAGTCATAACGAATTTGAGCCAGGGAGGTATCATTAC
>Ga0194063_10000208_pt1 | contig 43800 bp, 27 predicted proteins | sample SepL3720m_MetaG_FD_155459 | JGI IMG/M metagenome (GOLD analysis project Ga0194063, IMG submission 155459) | Anoxic zone freshwater microbial communities from boreal shield lake in IISD Experimental Lakes Area, Ontario, Canada - Sep2016-L373-20m | ecosystem: Environmental > Aquatic > Freshwater...
ATGTTTCGCATAGATAGTTTGTATCAAACTGAGCGCCAAATGGATACATATGTTTTAAAATATTTTTCTCAATGAATTCTTTTTTGCGCCCGCATCTTTTCAGACCGGTTTTCCGGGTGAGCGCCATTGTCTGCGAAAAAGAAGATGATGGTCTTTTGCTCCAAGCCGGCATCTTTCACTTTGTCGAGAATGCGTCCCACCGCTTGGTCTAGAGCGGAGATGCAGGCAACGGCATCGGCACGGGCACTGTCGCCAGGAAACTGATCAGCATACTTGGCAGCCTCACCGGGACGCGCCGTGGGGTCTTTGGGAGCATCGTAAACTTTTCCGGCAGCGCGCGCTTCATCGAATTCCTTGCGAATCACGTGGAACGGTTTGCGGATGGAGGCAATATGGGGCGCATTAAAAGCAACGGTGAGTGAAAACGGCTTCTCCTTGTTCCTCTCGATGAAGGATTCCGCCTCACTGGCCAAGACGTCGGTCATGTAGCCTTCGCGTTTCTCGACCTTTCCGTTACGAGAGAGCCGCGGATTGAAATATTCAAGAAACGGGCCTGGTTTTGGTGCGGTGAGTGTTTCATCGAAGCAACCACGATCCTGTGGCAGCGGGCCCTCGCTGTGCCATTTTCCCAGCAGACCGGTATGATAGCCGGCAGCACGCAAAACCCCCGGCATCAGCGGCAGATCGGCAGGAATGCCGGTTGCACTGTCATTGTTATTGAACCCAAACCGCTGCTGATAAAGCCCGGTGAAAAATCCGGCGCGTGACGGAGCGCAAAGCGGTGCCGACACATAGCCGGACGTGAATTTGACGCCCATCTGGGCCAGGCGATCCAAGTTCGGTGTTTTCACCTTTCCATGGGACAGGCAGCTGACGTCGCCATAACCAAGGTCATCAGCGATCATCACGATCACGTTTGGCCTGACGGGTTCAGCGGCGCCCAGAGTCGCGAGCGGAGACAACAGCAGGGTGGTGGCGAGCGTGAACGTTTGTTTCATAGTTGGGGTTGATGAATTGGAAGGAGTCATTTCATTTGTCGGAATTGAATTTCGCATCCACGGGTTCCTTGAGCAGCGGCTCGCCCTGCAACAGACCGAGCGAGGCCAGGAAATGATCGGACTCGATCAGGCAGCGGTCAAACCATGCCGGCCGCATCCAGAAACTGTGACCGACGCCATCGGCGAGAAACAGCATTGCGGATGCGCCGGTATTTTTCAACTCCGGCACGAGCAAGTCGGAGGCCGACTTCCAATTATCCTGTTCACCAAAAAAGAAGACCGAAGGCGCGATACCGGGCTTCATGTGAGCGAAAACATCCACCTCATCGTCACGGTCGCGGCCCTTGGCGGTGAAGGCGGGATTGAAGAGCAAATAGCCAAGCACGGAGGTGTCTATGTTCTTGGGGTCCGCCGGATCGTCAAGCCCGCGATTGAGCGTGGCCAGCATGCAGATGTGCCCGCCCGCCGAACCACCGCCCGTGACAATGCGCTGTGGATCAACACCGAGTTCCCCCGCATGTTGTTTGAACCACCGGATCGCGCTCGCCGCGTCCGTCACGCAGACGCGCTTGAATTGGCCATTCGCGCCCATTGCAGCTTTTTCATCTTTGGGGTGCATGTAGTAATTCGCCGTGGCGGCAACGAGCCCTCGCCTGGCAAAGTAATCGCAGGCATACCGGAACTGAGCGAGATCGCCACCCACCCATGATCCGCCGTGAAACAGGATTATCCCGGGACCCCTCGCCTTTGCCGGATCGTGGTCCTTTGGAAAGTAAACCTCCAGCTCCTGCGGCTGCCCGTGCGAGGTTTTGTAAACAAACTTCCTTCCCGGCGCAACACGCGCACTGGGATTCTGTTCAGCAGCCAGTGCCGTCAACGCTCCGAACACCAGGAAGGAGATGAGTTTGTTTGTGTTCTTCATGGAACTCACGTTTCAGGTTCAATGCTCCAAATGCCGCTCCCTGCTCTCCACACGCTCACCACCCCGAGGACCGCACCATGAGCAAGGTGCCGGACCAGTTTGACGGGGGCCGTGCTCTCCCAAACCATGCACCCCTCGCCGCAACAGGCGTTCGGGGGAACTCCAGCAAGCTTTCCCTGGGACAAGCGGAACAGAAAACAATCAATGGGTTGTAAAGAAATATTTTGCATGAGGACATGCCTGAAATCTGCGGAACAGCCTCCGCAGGAGATAAAACGTTCTTTCGTTTTAAAATGCAAGCAATTTGTTGGTTGTTTGGGCGGACAGATCTGGGAAAGCCGAACGATTCCATGGAGGGATGATTGCAGCTCACGGCCGAGTGGAAGTTCGAAGGGAAGAACGGTGTCGCGGATTGATCTCGAAAAATGTCTCCGGCCTCTCAACTATCACCCGTGCTATTGCGAATCCGGAACCGAGAGAACCGCAGGGAGGGCTGGCTTGGGCTGGAGATCACGGCCCCAGAGCAGCGGGTAATTGGTGCGTTTGTATGGCCACTTGTTGAGCCCACTCGCTCCATCATGGAGCCCTCAAAAGGTAACGCGGGAGATTTTGTCGGAATGCTTGCGGAAAAGTTCGAATAGCGCGCGGTATTGTTGGATAGGATCACGGGGTCAGTTGGACGGTGATGCGCGGCGAGTCGCCGGCCTGAACCGGCAAGCTGAAGACGAGAAGTTTCGCGCCGGGATTGGAGGCGTCAAAATCGCTTCGGGGATTGGAAATATCGACAACCGACCACGTTCCCTTGCCCGGGTTCAGGCAACGGACACGCAAGGTTTTGCCAGCCTGGCGGAGCACAGCTTCGGCGCCGGAGATGGTGACGTCCGCTTCCGTGACCATCTGCCAGCGCACGGTGCCGCTGGCGGCGAGGTCTTGGAGGCTATCATCCACGACGAGTGCGCGGCGTTCGGGAAAAGAGAATGTCCTCACGAACTTCCGGGCCTGCCCCGCGAAGATCGAGGAGCAATCCACGACCGCCTGCGGGGAGCTGGCATTCAATCCGGTGGCGACGAACGTGGCGTTCCCTTGGACGCTTTGGAGTTGGTCATTGATGACCGACATATTGTGGGAACTGTTGGAGAGACGAAAAACCTTCCAGCGCTCGGAGTTCTGCTCCCTGCCCCAGAGTTTGATTCCCCGGCTTTCCAAGCTGTTGTAATCCTGCAATCCAAGATCCAGCGCCCAGCGGACGCCCAGCGCGTCGAAGACGAAGGAACCAACATCCATGTGGGCGTGGTTTGTGGAGGGTGAACCGCCCTTGATCCCAACAAACAAGGCATCGCGGTCCCAACCACTGCGGAAAAAAGCAACCGGCGTGCGACCGCCCCCGACCCAATCGAGCGCTTTGGGAGCCATCGCTTTGAGCGGAGCGGCCGCCCAGATCAGCACGAAAGGGCCGTATTTCATGCTTTTCTTCTGTTTCAAGCCGGCGCCCGACTGCTGCATTTCAAACCACAGGCATGACGGAGCCTCGCGCTTGGCGGCAAACCAATACATGGCGCCAATCGCGCCGGTCCGCTGATTGCAGTCGGCATAGTTGTGGAAGAGCCCCGTGGGGCCGGTAACGTGCACCATGTAGTCGGATGAGTCAAGAAACCCGGGGATCTGGGAGAGGCCGAAGTCCGTGCCGAGGGCGGACTCCAGCGCCGACAGAAACAGCACATTGTGGGTGGTTCCATAGGTCCAGTAGCTCGGACCCTCCGGAAAGGCCCCGTCAGGCCCATAGACATCCATCGCTCGCGGCACATTTTCGACAGCCCTCGAGATGACCCGTGCCGCCAATTCCGGCTCATCTTCAGCGATGGCGAGAGCCCCCATCGTCATGCCGTCGTGGCAAACCTGGCTCCAATTCATGTCGCAATCGATCCAGGTATGTTTCCCCGCGAAGGATGGGTTGATACCTTTTTCGATGAGCGCCTTTTTCAGCGTTTCACGGGTTGCTTCGTCGAAGGAGTTGAAAAACCAGTCATAGCCGATGGCAACTACCTCCGTGGCCATGGCCGTATCCAGAAAGTGGGACGGATTCCAATCCTTGGCCCCCGCCATGGCGAGCAGTTCCGTCCTGGCCCGATCCCGGAAGCGAATATCCCCGGTCAGACGCCACGCGATGCCGAGGTGGGAGATCCGCTTGATCCCTTCTTTGTTAAAGGACTCCAACCGGCGGCCTTTCTTCACATAGGCAATGGTCGGGACGGTCAGGATTTTTTCGGCTTCGGCGAGAACACCCGCGCTGATTTCTGCAAGCACGGGATCGCTTTTGATCTTGCGCTTGAGCACCTCTTCCTCCCCGGCACGCAGGATGAGGCGGGGGTGCGGGCCGATTTTTTCCTTCAGCAGGGCCGAGATTGCCTCGGGAGAGGTTTCGGCACCCTGAAGAAAGCTCGTCGCCAGGCAGAGAGAAAGCGCAGAGACGAGCGCGCGAACAGGGAGGCGTGAAGGCAGAGGGTTCACGAGAGGAAAATGCTTTTGCCTCCTGTTCCCCACGCGAACTCGGCGCATGTCCCTGCAATCACTCCGCGCTCACGATGCCATAGCACCGTGCGAATATGCCCGTTCATCAACCCGCTGAACAGCCCGAGCAGAAGCAAAACGGCATATGATTTTTGGGAACAGCCCACAAAAAAAGATAAAACGTTCTCTCAACTTCAGATGCAAGATTTTTTTCTATTGTCAAGGGACCCCATGAGACCCTGATCCACGCGTAAGCACAAGGAATGGAGGGCGGTCGCCCCCGGCCGCCTTGCTGAGCAGCCCGAGGGCGGGCTTCCTGCCTTGATCTATCGTTTGTCGAGCCACACTCCCTGCGTCCCTCATTCTTACGTGACGGATTTGGGTGAGACAAAGCGGCACGATTCCACGAAGGGATCCCTGCCCTGACGCCTCATATTTTTACTGCTCACTGAAAAGAAATCAGCTGAGTGCGCACCGCCTTACACCCGGCGAACTTTACGGTTTCGTGCATGGCCGAAGCCGGCAGCGCGAACCGGCAGGATCTCATCGTCCGAAAAAGCTCGGGGCGATTCCATGCACGCGTTTGAAAACGCGCGAGAAATGATACGGATCCTCATATCCGGCAGCCTGTGCGGCCGAGCTGACAGACAGGTTGCTTCTGGCGATGAGTTCGGCGGCATGGTTCATCTTCAACCGCGCGAGGAACGCGCTGGGGCCTTCCGTGGAAAACCGGCGGAACAGCCGCGAAAGATGCACCGGTGAGACCCCGCAAGCCCGCGCGGCATCCGACAAGCTTCGGATCCGGAGGTAATTATCGGTCAAATAGTGGCGGCAATTCTCATAACTCTGACGCGCGTGGGATGAGCGTGGCCCCGGCCGAAGATCCTCCCGCACACGTTCGAGGATCAGGGGGGCGAGCATCCTGGAGAGGCTGGTGCGCGCCGCCGGACGGAGGTGCGCTGATTCGATCAACTGGTCAAGAAGGTCCGGAACCCAGCGCCTTTGGACGATGCGCTCCGGTCTGGAGCCACTCAGCCCGGTTCTTGCGACCAGGCGGGCCGCCGAGGATCCGGCGAAATCCACGAAATACTTGCTGAATCTGCCGGCTGAAAGCGTCTTCAGGGAATACCTGATCTGCGGACCGTATGTAAAAATCGAGCCGGGCCCGAGCGTCCATTTCCCTTTCGCCGTCTCCAGCTCCCAATTCCCTCCGACAATGTATTCCAGGGCCAGATAGCGGAATCCATCCCTCTGGATCTCATAGCCCGGATCGCATTCCTCCCAGCCCGCGCAGGTCACGGCGAGTTCGGTCGATGCGGGGGGATCCAAATTGAGAAAAAGGTAGCGCCCCCTGATCACGCGACGGGAAATAAAGCCGGGAAGAGGACGGGCTGGCATGAGAATTATGGTTAAATATATCCATCCTATTGTCAATTGGTGCCATTGGAAATATTTCGTGGGGGATCTAAATTCACAACGTTTCAATCCACTTTCCCTATGAGCACTCCTTCCGAGATAATCCCTGCCGCCGCCCCTCGCCGCCCGATGCCTGCCGGCGAGATCCCGATCATCGGCATGGGGACTTTCGGGTCCGACAATGTTTCGCACGATGCCGTGGCCGAGGCCGTGCTGGGCGCGGCGCAGGTCGGCTACCGCCACTTCGACTGCGCCTCGGTTTACAGCAACGAGAAGAATGTCGGCCGCTCGCTCCAGCAGATCATGCGGGGCGGCGTCCCCCGCAGCGAACTCTGGATCAACTCCAAAGTCTGGAACGACAGCCATGCCCCCGAGGCTGTGATGGAGTCCTGCAAGCGGTCGCTGGACGACCTGCAGCTCGACTACCTCGATCTCTATTTCGTCCATTGGCCGTTCCCGAACTTCCATCCACCGGGGTGCACGGTGGAATCGCGGAGCCCCGACGCGAGGCCCTATATCCACGCCAACTTCATGAAAACCTGGGAGGCGATGGAGAAGCTGTTGGGCATGGGGCTGGTCCGGAATATCGGGACCTCCAACATGACCGTCCCGAAGCTCGACCTGCTGCTGCGTGACGCCTCGGTCAAACCGTCCTGCAACGAGATGGAGCTGCATCCCCATTTCCAGCAACCGGAGTTGTTTGACTATGTGGTGAGCCACGGCCTTGTGCCGATCGGCTATTGTCCGCTGGGTTCCCCGGGCCGACCCGAGCGCGACCGGACGCCCGAGGACACCGTGGATATCGAAGATCCCGTGATCGTTAAGATCGCTGAAGTCCACTGCGTGCATCCGGCGCTCATCTGCATCAAATGGGCGGTCCGGCGCGGCCAAATTCCGATCCCGATGTCCTCGAACCCACGCAATTACACCGGGAACTTGCGGGCTGCGGTCGAGGATCCCCTGACGCCGGATGAAATGCTCGCGATTTCGAAAATCGACCGCTACTGCCGGCTCGTCAAGGGTCAGGTATTTCTTTGGGAGGGAGCAAAAAGCTGGGAGGCCCTCTGGGATCTCGACGGCACCATCCCGGAATAGTAAAATCCTACCACCATGAAAACGACCATCCCGGATAAAATGCAGGGGGCCGTGCTTCCAGGCGACAGCACAACAAAACTCAGAGAATATCCCGTCACCATGCCCCGCCAGGGCGAGGTTCTCCTTCGCGTGAAAGCCTCCACGATCTGCGGGTCGGACATCCGCTGCATCTACCACGAACACCTCGGCAAAGGACCCGAAGGCTACCAGGGCGTGATCGCCGGACATGAACCCTGCGGGCAGATCGTCAAGGTCGGGCCCGGCTGCAGGCAGTTTCAACCGGGAGACCGGGCGCTCGTCTATCACATCTCCGGATGCGGGCTTTGCTACGATTGCCGCCGGGGCTATATGATCTCCTGCACGCACCCGACGCTGCGCCGCGCCTATGGCTGGCAGCGCGATGGAGGCATGGCCGGCTATTTGATCGCCGAGGAAAAAGACCTCGTGCATTTGCCCGACGAGCTTTCCTATGCCGATGGCGCCCAGGTCGCGTGTGGGTTTGGCACCGTTTATGAGGGGCTCGAAAAGATCGGGATCTGCGGAAACGACGCCGTCCTGATCACCGGACTTGGCCCGGTCGGCCTCGCCGCGGCCGCGCTTTGCCGCAAGATGGGAGCTATCAAAATCATCGGGGTGGACGCGATCGAGGAACGCAACCGGATCGCGAGACAGCTGGGCCTTTGTGACGAGGTGCTCGTCGCCGGGCCGGACAACGAAGCCGACATCCGCAAACTCACCGGCGGGCACGGGGTCGAGCGCGCCGTCGAATGTTCCGCGCATCACGCCGCCCGCTCCATGGCCCTTCGCGCCACCCGCAAGTGGGGCAGGATGGTAATGATCGGCGAGGGCGGGCGCATGGAACTCAATCCTTCACCGGACATGATCCACGACCAGAAGACGCTTTACGGGTCCTGGGTGACCTCGACATGGCGGATGATGGAGCTGGTCGAACGCCTCGTGCGCTGGAACATGCACCCCGCAGACCTCATCACCCACCGTTTTGCGCTCGATGATGTCGAGGAAGCCTATGCCCTGATGTCATCCGGAAAATGCGGCAAGGTCGCCGTCTGTTTCGATGAGGAGCTCAAGTAAATCCGCAGCCCTGTCCGCCAATTCTCACTAATATTTATGCTTAAAGGTATCCATCCCGCCATCGGTCCCGAACTGCTCAAAACTCTCGCCGAAATGGGCCACGGCGATGAAATCATCCTCGCTGACGCCCATTTTCCCGGGCATTCCTTCAATCCGCGTGTCCTCCGCGCGGACGGTCTCGATATCACCACCCTGCTCGACGGGATCCTCCCGCTGTTCGAACTCGACAGCTATGCCGAACCGATGGCCATGATGCAGGCGGTCGAAGGAGACCGGCTTGATCCTGCCGTGGAGGAGCAATACATGGCGGTCATCCGCCGCCACGCGCCGGAGGCCAGGCCACCGACGCGCATCGACCGGTTCGCCTTTTATGACCGCACCCGGTCCGCCTTTGCCGTTGTCATGACCGGAGAGTCCCGCAAATACGGGAACATTCTGCTCAAGAAAGGCGTGACTCCGTCCGCTCGATCAGCGTAACACGGCTCGCGGCGCCTGACTGCCACTCCCCCACCCTTGAGGCACTGGTGACATTGGAAGACCCGATAATAATATGAATAACAAAAAGCCAAGCATGTTCGTCCTGTCTGACGGCAGGAACGTGTTAGTGACCTTCCTTCTTGTCAGCTCGCTCTTCCTTTTGTGGGGATTCTGCAACGGGATGATCGACGTGATGGATAAGCACTTTCAGACCGAGCTTCACCTGACGCTCGCCCAGTCGGCCTGGGTGCAGTTCGCCCACTATCTCGGCTATTTTCTGATGGCGCTGCCGGCCGGTTGGCTGGCGACCAGGCTGGGATACAAGGGCGGGATTATCGCCGGCCTGCTCATGGTCGCCGCGGGCGGATTCTGGTTTATTCCGGCCACCCACATCGCTTCATTCTGGGCGTTCCTCGTCGGGGTCTGCGTCATCGCAGCCGGGCTGACATTTCTTGAAACCATCGCGAACCCCTACACGACCGTTCTGGGCGACCAGCGCTATGCCGCCACTCGCATTAACCTTGCCCAGTCGTGCAACGGCATCGGCTGGATCTTCGGCCCGATCGCCGGAGCCGCGTTTTTCTATGGAAAGGATGCCAACGGAGCGAGCACCGGGTCGGCAACCCTGTGGATTCCCTACGCCGCAGTCGGCCTCGTCGTCCTCGTCCTCGCCGTGGTTTTTTTCTTCGCGCCCGTGCCGGATGTGAAGATGGAGGACGACTATCACCTCGACGACTCCCAGCCGGACGTCAAGCATTCGATCTGGAAGCACCCCCACTTCGTCATGGCCGTCTGCGCCCAGTTCCTTTACGTCGCAGCCCAGGCCGGGATCTTCAGCTTCTTCATCAACTACATGACCACCCAGACCCCGCCGCTCCCGGATTCCTGGACCTCCGGCCTCCTGAAGTCCTGGTTCCAGGCCGACAATGGCGGAGTTCTGGCCCTGAGCGATCAAGGGGCCGCCCAGCTCGCCTCCCTCGGCTTCCTGTTCTTCCTCGCGGGGCGGTTCAGCGGGGCGGCGATCCTCAAGAAGTTTTCCGCGCACAAGGTTCTGGGACTCTACGGCCTGATCAACGTCATCATCTGCCTGCTCGTGGTTCTCAAGATCGGCTGGCTCTCGGTCGCCTGCGTCTTCCTCAGCTACTTTTTCATGTCCATCATGTTCCCGACCATCTTTGCCCTGGGAATCCATGGCCTGGGCCAGCGGGCCAAACAGGCTTCCGCTTTCATCGTCATGGCCATCATGGGCGGAGCGATCCTGCCCAAGCTCATGGGCCATGTCGGCGATCTCCACGGCATGTCGGTCGCATTCGTGGTGCCGCTCGGATGCTTCGCCTTCGTCTCATTCTACGGCTATTCCTGGTCGAGGCTGAGCAAAGAAGCCCGCTGAGCGTCACTCCCGGCAACCTATCGGCAGCATGGTTCGCCACCATCGCGAGATAAAACCTTTTTGCTGAACTTGACGCTCAGTAGAGTTTACAACAAAGTTGTGAAGAATCCGGCGGCCAAATTTCTGGATTCACGCCCCTGCCAAGGCTCACCACCCAATCGAAATCCATGAAAACTCTGGTTACCACCCTTCTGCTTGCCATTCCTGCGACGCACCTCCTGACTGCCGAACCGGTTTCGTCCGTGATAGATGGGGCCATTACGAAAAACCCCATCATCACCAACATCTACACGGCCGACCCTTCGGCGCATGTGTGGAATGACGGCCGTCTCTATGTCTATCCTTCCCATGACTTGGAACCCCCCAAGGGCTGTGACAACATGGACCGCTACCATGTTTATTCGACCGACGACATGGTCCATTGGCAGGATCACGGCGAGATCCTGAGGGCCGATCAGTTGAGTTGGGGGCGTCCCGAGGGAGGATTCATGTGGGCTCCCGACTGCGCCTTCAAGAACGGCACCTACTATTTTTATTTCCCCCACCCGAGCGGAACCGATTGGAACCACACTTGGAAAATCGGCGTGGCCACCAGCAAGGAACCTGCGGCGAACTTCAAGCCGGCGGGATACATCGAGGGTGTGGGGGGATTCGCCATGATCGATCCGTGCGTGTTCGTCGATGATGACGGCCAAGCCTATTTCTATTACGGCGGCGGCGGGAAATGCGAGGGGGGCAAGCTCAAGGACAACATGACCGAGCTGGATGGCCTGATGCAAAAAATGGCCGGCTTGGAGGACTTCCACGAGGCCGCATGGGTGTTCAAGCGCAACGGCATCTACTACCTGACGTATGCGGACGGCAGCAAGCCCGACAACTGCATGCGCTACGCCACCTCGCCGACACCCCTTGGCCCTTGGACCCATCGCGGGATTTACATGGGCTCAACAGGGAGCGGCACGACCCACGGTTCCGTGGTGGAATACAAAGGGCAGTGGTATCAGTTTTACCACAATCAGGCGCTCTCCGGGAAAGGGAACCTGCGGTCGGTCTGCGTTGACAAACTGTTCTTCAACCCCGACGGAACCATTCAAAAAATGGAACAGACAAAATAAGGCTCACCGCTCAATCGAAATTCATGAAAATACTGGTTGTCACCCTCCTGCTTGCCGTTTCTGCCACGCGTCTGCTGGCCGCCGCCCCGCTTTCCTATGAGGAGCGGACTGCCCAACTCGCCGCGTTTTATGAAAAGGTGCTGCCCAAGCTTCCGGAGGGAACCATCAAAGTCGTGGACCAATCCTACGTTGACAATGAAGTCCGTGGATTCTCACCCGATTCCAGCCAGAAGCTCGATTTGTTTGTTCCCGCCGGGCCCGGACCTTTTCCGTTGCTTGTGAATATCCATGGCGGGGGATGGCATTCCGGTGGCAAAGAAGGCGGCGTCGCCCTGGCGATGGCCTATCTTCCCAAAGGGATTGCCGTCGCCAGCCTTACATACCGCCTAGTCAAAGATGCCGCGTTTCCCGCGCAGATCGAGGATTGCAATGCGGCGATCGCGTGGCTGCGGGCTCATGCCGAACAATATCATCTCAATCCGGACAAAATCGCAGTGACCGGCCATTCTGCCGGCGCGCATCTTTGCGCCTTGATTGCTGCGACCGGCGACAAAGCGGTCTTCAAAGATCCCCAGAAAGTGCAAGCGGCTGTTTGCGCGTCCGGCATTTTCGACATGGATCGCGAACGGGGCCAATGGCCCAAGAAAAACTTCCTCTGGAATGAGCGCGACCCGATGTTCCCTTTCTTTCCAAACAAGACTTACGACGCGGATTTTGCCCGCTATGCCAGCCCGCAATCCTACATTCATGCCGGAATGCCTCCGATGTATATTGTCCACGGCGACAGCGATACCGTTGTTCCCTTTGGGCAGGCCCAAGTCTTCGCTGAAGATCTCCAGAAAGCCGGTGTCGAGGTGACTTGGCGCGCCGCGGTCGGACGCGATCATGGCAACGTGATGGATGACGCAGCCAAGGCAGAAACCACAGCTTTTATCGAGAAGCACCTGAAGTAGTATCCCGCAGTCTGCTGCTGCGCGTTCTCTGAACGTTCCGAGTCAGGCTTTTGAATTGCGCGGCAAATCAACTGGCGGCGCCGAAGTAGTCGGAGTCGGGCGGCGTGACTGAAACCGCGCGCCGTGTCAGCCCGGAGAACCGTTATCAAGGGCCTTCTGGAAGCGCTGCGGGTCTATAGTCTGAACGGACACGTTTTGTTCGAGCGCCTGCACGGCCGCGATGCCGGCGGATTCGCCTAGGATCATGTAGGTGGGCTCCATGCGAATCGAGGCCATCGCCGCATGGCTGGCCGACATGCAGACGGGCACCAAGCAGGTTTATGGAAGAAAGATCAATCGCCATATTCCTACTTCTGCTCTTGAAGCCAGACGGCGGATTGTCCGGCTGCGGTCTTGTCTATAGGCGCACGGTCGTCGTTGCCGTAGAAACCGAACACCGCTTCGGCCTCGACGCGATAGTAGAGAAAGTTCCCGGCATTGTGGTCGGATTTGCCCCAACCGACGATGCCCGCGCTGAAATTGTCGGCCGACCCGGCATCGGCGTCCGGCTTGACCCACACGCTCATTGTCCACGGCGCATTGCCGGATATACAAAGCGGCCGCCTGCGACCAGCACCTGACCGCCGCCGCTGGCGGTGCAAGCATCAATGGCCTTCTGGATGGCTGCGGTATTCACCGTTACGGCATCTCCCGATGCCCCGAAGTCGCGAATGTCGAAAACGGCTCCCCGGATGGCTGCAGACTCCCCGGAGACGGTGGCTGCATGGAGCGCCATCGACAACAGGAGCGGCAAGACGAGCAGGGCTGTTCTTTTGACCTGCAAGCCTTGTCGACTCATTTTACCGGATTGGATCCTTGCGGGGCAGGCTCAGGCTGAGGCGGGGGATCCAATATTTGCCCTTCGTCCAAAAGGATTTTGCGCAATTTGGCGTAATCGACGTCTTGCACGGGAATATTTTCGTCGATGGCGAGCGACGCTGCTGCGCCGGCGCTTTGACCCAGGATTGTGAATACCGGCTCCATTCTCGATGATCCATACGCGGGGTGGGTCGATGAGATCACGGTCGGAACAAACAGGTTTGTGCAATCCGACTTCTTGGGCCGGATGCACCTGTAACTGATGCGGTAAGGTTGGGCAGCGTGATCGAACTGGCCCTCGAGGCCTACCACATCGCCCTTCCAGTTGCGCTGAGCTTCGGTGATTTCTTCAGGCGCGGAGGTTCGCGTATGGGTGATGCGCGCGCCTTTCGCATCTCTATACACGATTCGTTGAACCAAGTGGGAGTCCATGATGAAGCTGCCCAGTCCCACGGAGTCCTCAACGGTGGTTTTGCCGCGGCAGTCATTCTCCGTCAGCACATAGTCACCACGCAGCCTTCTGCCGGTTCGCACATACAACTCATGGGACCAGCCGCCGGTTTCAGGAAACTCCTTTTTGCTCAGACCGAACTTGCTCACCCGTTTGCGAAGCTCTTCCGGGATGCTTTCGTCGTTGGCGAGGAAATACATGAACCCCTTCTGATAGTTGACGTGGTTTTGGTAAATCATCTCGCGCTCCTCGTAAGTGCCATCGACCCAGTTTGTGTTTCCACCGACATAGTCCACGGACACAGGACCGGCATTGTTGCAATCGCCTTCGTTCAGTTTCAAGGGTCCGCGAGAGTAGATGAGATTCCACCATTCCGGACTTGGTGCGGCGTTTACGTAGCGCTTGAGCAATTCGTAGCGCTCTTTTCTGTAGTCGTCGGGTTTCGGCCAGGGGATTGGATCTTTCGCCGCGGCGAACATCCTGAAGCAGTAAGCCTGATACCGTTTGTCGGCCTTGCCATGGTCTTCCTTGGTATAAGTTTCCCCACTCACGCCGTCGATCAAACCGCTCGCCGGATTGCCCGGTTCTTTGTATGGGTCCACCCGCCATTGGAAGTTGTGGGGCGCGTGAGACGCGCCGATCTGGATTCCGTTTAGAGTTTCACCGAAATCGGCATTCGACTCCCTGCCTTCCGCATGCTCGCAACCGGCACGCGCCAAGAGATCACCTTCATAGGTGGTGTCCATGAAGATTTTGCCCCGGGCCGAATTGCCGTTTTCAAAGGTGATTTTGGTGATCTTTGTTCCCTCCTTTTCGACCTTGTCCAACCGGTGCTCGAAAAACACCGGAATATCCAGGTCGGTCAGCATGGTTAGGAACAATTGTTCAACTTCCGCGGGGCTCTGGATTTGTTTTTTCCAAAAATCAAGGAATACCGTTTTTGCCATTCCGCCGATTGTGTTCTTTTTACCGTAATCCGGATCGCTCAAGCCGGATGATGACATTCCGCCGACGTGCCGCCGAAAGACAAATACGCCGACTGACTTTCCCATCTTCTTCGCCTGGCAGGCGGCGGCCACGGCCGCGGGGCTTGCCCCGTAGATTACGACGTCAAAGTTGTATTCCTTCGGCTCCGCAGATTTGGCGACCGGATAATAGTAGCGCAACCCGGGATTCGGCGTGTTCGGACTTGGCAATTCCTTAGCAGGTGAACGCGATTCTTGAGCGGATGCATCTTGGATTCCGGTTCCGCCAAGAACACCAGTCAATAACAAGACGGTAATAGTGCATTTGAGTTTCATGGTTGTAGATTCCTTATCGTTTGCTATTATTTTACGCTTTGGTTTGTATATTCTCGTGCAATGCCGCTGACGACCTTTGAGTTTCCGATATCCGTGCGCGAAAGTCCGCCGGTGAGCATAGTTGGAGTCTCATGATGTTCATTTTTTCGGGAGAGTAGCTGAACCGGATCATTTCGCTGTTTCGATCCTCACGACATAGGCGAATTTTCCGGGAGCTTTGGCGGGCATCGTGACGGCCAGCCCGTGGTTACCCAGCTTCCATTGAAGGCTCTCGCCGGTCGCCAGGAGTTTGACGGATTGGATATTTGAAATCGCTTCTGGCCGGAGCGAGGTGATGGTGGCAGTGACGCCATCGCCGGGCCAATCAAGAAAAGTGGCGTAGAGAGCGCTGCCTTTGGTGGTGAAGCGGATGTCTTTCGCGGTGAAGACATACATATTGTCATCGTATGCTTGGCCCTTGGGCTTTTGGAACGGCCCTTCGCCGAACACCGTGAACGGGCGGGTGCCGTAGATGGCTTCGCCGTTCGTTTTGAGCCATGCACCGATTTCCAGCAGCTCCCGCCGGTAGGTTTCCGGCAAGCTTCCGTCAGGGCGTAGGCCGACGTTGAGCATCATGTTGCCGTTCTTGCTGACGATATCGACGAGGTTGTCGATGACTTGCCCGGCCGTCATCCGGAGCTGGTCTGAGCCCTGGCTCGGATTGACCGTTTTGCCCATTCCGGCATCGTCGCCCGGACCTTCCCCTTTCGCTGCAGTCGCTCCAATGTAGAACCAGCCGGGATTGAGGGAGGTATCCACCAAAAACGGGTGAGGCATCAATTGCTCCACTCCCGAGGACTCGATGTCCTCCATGAACCCTTTCTGGTTGCGAGCCTTGATGGCCATGATGCCGTCCATCGTGCCGGACATCTGGATGCGGTGGTTGAAGAAATGCGCCGCGAGGTTCAGGCCGTAGTCGCCGTTGGGTAAATTGCCGTCGAAATAGAGGATGTCGGGATTGTATTTATCCACCAAATCCTTGAGCCGGAGATACCAGCTTCGGGCGAAGTCAGGGTTGATCAACCACTCGCAGTCCGGGGTGCGCTTGCCGTAAAGGCCCTCGTTTTTCGGATCCATGGTGTCATACGGCACGTCCTTGAGCGGCCCGCTGGTGTCGCAGTTCCCGCGGTAGAACAGATGCTCGTGATGCTGGTTGGAAAGGTGCGTGGTGATCACAAAGCGCAGGCCTTCCTTGCGCGTGGCCTTCTCCCATTCGCCGACGATATCGCGCTTCGGCCCCATCTTGGCAGAGTTCCAAGGCTGCCAGGTCGAATCCCATAGGTCGAAATTGTCGTGATGCACAGCCATCACCCCGATGAACTTCGCACCACATTCCTTGTAGAGCGCGGCCAGAGCCACGGGGTCGAAGTTCTCCGCTTTCCACATCGGGATAAAATCCTTGTAGCCGAACTTGGAGGGATGCCCGAAGCGGGTCACGTGGTAATTGTAAGTGCTGTCTGCATTCGGAGAGGTTTGCAGATACATGCGGCGCGCATAATGGCCGTCGCGTCCGGGCACCGAATTGAGGCCCCAGTGCATGTAGATGCCGAACTTCGCATCGCGGAACCAGTCCGGACATTGGTAGAGCGGGCCGAAGGTTTCCTTCTTCGGCTTGGCTGGTCCCTCCGCGATCTTGAAGTCGAATCCCGCCGTCGAGAAATCCGTCACGCAAGCCGGCTTGGGAGTGGGAGCAGGCGTCGGGCTTTGCGCCTGCGCGCAAGCAGCAGCCAATAGAAGACAGGCAACGAAAGGTTTCGTCATAGAAAATCTATGTTACTCCGCCCAAACAACCTTGAAACCGACGGCGTATTCGTTGGGGATTTTCGAGAGTGGCTTGATGACCAAAGCGTCTTTCTCCTGCGACCAATTCAGCTTTTCATCGCTCCCCAAAAGCTCGACTGACGCCACGGCTTTTTCGGTCAGCATCGAGTCTTTGCCCAGCGAGGCGATCCGCAGGTCGCCCTCGGGCTTGCCCATGCAAAAGGCATAGAGAGTCTTGCCGTCCTTCGAGGCGGTGAAACGGAAGTCCTCCGGCTTGTAGGTCTGCGCATCGCTGATCCCGCCGAAATGCCCTTTTTCCTGTGTCCCGGTGGTGCTGGGGCCTTCGCCATACACTTTCCATGGACGGGTGGCGTAGATACCCTCGCCATTGGCGGCCGTCCATGAGCCGATGCCGTCGAGGATCTGCAAAACATCCGGCTCCAGGTCACCCTCGGGTGTCTGGACCACGTTGATGAGGAGGTTCCCGTTCTTGCTCACGATATCCACGAGCATCTGGACCACCTCCTTCGCGCTCTTGTATTTTTGTCCGGTGCGAAAAAACCAATCCCCGATGGATGTATCGGTCTGCCATGGGTCCGGACTGATGCCGGGAGCGATCCCGCGTTCGATGTCGCGGACCCATTTGCCTTCGGACTCCTTCTTGCAGGTGTAGACGGCCTGGAGTTTTCCTCCGTTGCTCGCCCTGTCCTGGTTGTAGTAGTGGGCCAGCATGGAGCGGCCGACGTCATCAAACGGCAACTTGCTATCGGAGTAGAGCAAGTCGGGATGGTAGAGATCTATCAGCTCCTTGACGGCGTCGAACCACTTCCTGTGGTATTCGGTATTCGTGGCCAGCCAACCTTTGTCATTCGGGTCCGCCTTTGAATGATAAAGGTCCTGGTATTGGGGATCGTTGCCATCGTAGGGCACCCCGGCCATCGGGCCGCTGACATCGGCACCGTGACTGGATTGGAACCACGTGTAGCTGGCCGCCAGGTGCTCGGAAACGCCGAAATGCAACCCTTGTGCTTTGGCCGCTTTTTGCCAGAGACCAACCACGTCTTTTTTCGGCCCCATGGCCACGGAATTCCAGCGGTGGATCTTCGAGTTCCAGAGCCAGAAGTTGTCGTGGTGAGAACCCAGGCTGACAAAATATTTTGCGCCGGCTTTTTTATAGAGGGCGATGAGTTGTTCGGGGTTCCACTTCTCTGCTTTCCATAATGGGATGATGTCCTTGTAACCGAACTTGGAGGGGTGGCCGTATTCGGCGATATGGGTATTATAAACGGCCTTGGGTTTATCCACCGTTTTCCCTGTTTTGCGGTCCGTATATCCTGGACCGAGATAAATATCGCGGGCATACCAGTCGCCTTGGCGCGGCACAGCCTGCGGCCCCCAGTGTGCCCAGATCCCGAACTTCGCGTCGCGGAACCACTCGGGATACCGGTATTGCTTCAACGATTCGTCATTGGGCTGGAATGGACCGGCGGCAATTTCCGATGGGGCCACGATCGGCTTGGCTTCTTCGGCCCGAGACTGCCCGGCGGCAAGGCAGCAGAGAAGGGAGCAGAGTGCCAGGGCTCGGTGAGGATGAATTGGTGTTTGTATGGTCATTGGTGTTTGTATGGTCATAAGAGTTTTGAGTTACGGTGCGGGCAGCAGTTCCTGGAGTTGTGACTTCATCGCCTCGTCGGTCGTCAGCGGCAATGCCTGCTCGACAATCTTGGCGCGAATGCCGGCGTTGTCCTGTTTTTTGGCGGCAGCGATGAAGGTGAGCAGAATCTCTTTCCGCCGGGCCTCATCGGATGTGGACTCCAATAACTGCTTCAAGACCGGGCAGAGATCGGCGTTGCGACGTGCAGCCAATGCCTTGAAGACTTGGCGTTGGGTCGCAATGTCCGCGCTGCCGAGGGTGCGGCTCAAGGCGGCCAAGTCTTCCGGGGTGCCGTGTTCGGCCAAAACGAGCAGGACAGGACCGCGCAGGGCGGGGTCATCCAGGGCTGCGCGCAGGGTTGGGCGAAGGGCATTGCCACCGCGCGTGAGCACACCAATAAGCGCCTCGCGCAGGGCTCCCTTCGCCTTGGAGCCCTTGAGAGAAGGCGCGGCGCTGAGGAGCAACTTCCCATCCTCCGCATTTCCCAGCACCCCGATGAGCATGACCCCGGCCCACTCGATCAGCGGGTCGGGATTCTTGAGCATGGCAAAGCATTCTTGAACCCGTGCGGCGCGATTGGCATCCCCCGCTGCATTCAGGCCGAAGGTGTTGGTGCGTCCGGCTTCGGCCGGCAGGGCACCCACGACGATCGGACCGGGGTCTCCGTCACCTGCGAGCACCACGGTCTGCCCCTTGGCGAGCGAGAGATCATAGATGCCGTTGCCACGCTCCGTGAGTTTGACCCCGGGGCTGCCGCCGACGATGCGCGCCTTGCCTGAAAGGTTCGGCTCCACCCTACACGGTTCGCCCGTCAGGCTGGTGATCTGCACCCAACGCGTGCGGCCGCCCTCGCGGCGGGCACTGACGAGGAAGGCGCCCTCGGCGCGCAGATCGCGGAACACCGAGTCCTGCCACTCCACCGGCATGGCAGGGAACACGCGAATGCGATCGCCATGGCTTTGGATCACCAGCATCTGGATGCTGTTCGCGATGGCCACGGCCCCCTCCATGCACCACCCGCTGGAATCGCCGAAGCCCGCGGGCGAGAGATCGTCGTTGTGCCATAGGATGCGGTTATACGCGAGTTCGGGGAACCCAGACACGGCGGCGACGGGTGCGCCTTGCAGACCAGCCATAGCCAAAAGGCGGCTGTCGCAGGAGGCGTAGCTCTGCGCCGAGGTGCGGATGGCGTCGCGCCATTCCGGTTGATCGGTGGTAATGATGCACAGCGGATAGATCATGAGCAGGTGAGAGGCATGGCGATGCGAGCCGTCAAAACTTTGCGTGGCACCGAAACGGAAGCCCTGTTTGTCAGCGGGGAATGGAGCCAAACGGGCGAGCAAATCCTTCCAGACGGGAATCAGGGGGTCATTGATTTTCAAGCGGTCGGAACTCCAGAGGAGCGTCTGCAATCCCCAGCGGAAGAGCGAGAGGTCGAAGTTGGCGTCGGGAAACGCCCCTTTCTCCGGCGAAAAGGTTTCGGGTAGATGTATACGGCCATCTTCCCCCTCCTTTGCGAGATGGCGGTAGTAGTTCACCGCGCGGCGCAACAACGGGTAGACAGTGTCGCGAAGGATGGTCTCGTCCATGCTGTAGCGGTATTGGAGCCATGCGTTGTGGAGCGTCCACGGCAGCAAACCGACCTCCGGCTCTCCGGGCTTGCCGCCACTGCTGCTGCCACGGAAGTCGGGCGCCACGGCGCGCGCAACGAAGGCGGAATCGTCGCGCCATTCGGGGTTGGCGACATTGTCGATCAGCGTCTGCTGGTTGCGTTGCAATGCCTCTACAAGCGATTGCCCCACGTTGAGGCGATTGGCGGCATAGACGCCCCACAAGCACGATTGCAGGTTGAAGTTCATCGTGGTGTAGGGCCATCCCCCACCCTGAAACCAGATGCCGGAGGTGTCCATGTAGCCCCGTCCGGGGCGGGCGCTGGCCCCCCAGCGATAAACGCTGCCCCAGTAGGCGCTCTCCAAGCGCGTGTCGGGAATGCTGAGAAAACTCTGGCGGTAATAATCGTGCCACCAACGCTGGTGCGCCTCGCGCCATGCGGCCGCAGGCTTGGCTTCACATGCTGCGACGGTCGCCACTGCGGCATCCGCCGCCGTGCGTCCGGGGAAACTATTTCCGATGGAAACGATCTGTATGCGCGTGCCATCGACTGCCGTGCGCTCCTCCCATGCCGTGGCGTATTGCCCGCCCGCGAGGAGATTCTGGATCCATACCGTCACCCCATCCCGCTGTTCCTGGTGCCCGGCAGGGTTCGGCACCCACAGTTTGACATCCTTCCATTTCTCGCCATAGCGCTTGATGTAGGCTTGCCGGTCGCCCTCGGTAATCGGTAAACCGGCGCGCGTCGTCGCGGCCGGGGCGGGATGCCAGGTCCAGACGCAGCCCTTTTCACCCGCATCCGGCTTGAGTTCCGTGACGATGGCAGGATCGTCCGCGTGGACGAAGTGCCGCAGGCTGATGCTCCCTTTATCGGTTGTGATGGTGCCGGCGAGCTCCGCGTTCCAGAGATCCTGACGCAACTGGCAACCGGTCAGCGCGCCGACCGTGGTGAGGTGAAATTCCCCGATCAACAAGCGCGGACGGCTGTAAGGAACCCCACCCCAGGAATCGTCGCGGTGATCCTGCACATCGCTGCGGAAGACCTGCAAGCGGAGAGTATGTTTTTTAACGTCCGCAAACAGCATCGAGCCCAGCAGCCCGTTGCCGAAATGCGGGGCATCCCGCGGCTTGTCCGGGAGACGCTCCCAGATCATATCGTGCCGGGCCATGAAATCAGGCCAGTCCACATGGTCGGCAGGAGACGACTCTGCCGCGCCAAGCACGCCGCCGAGGATCAGGCCGCCGAGAACGCAAAGTATTGTCTGTATTTCGATAGGAATCTTCATTTAGATAACTCTTGTTTTCGGTTAACCTTGGCAGGCTTGGACTTATCGGCCCCATCAGCCCCTGATTCCCCCGGCTCGTTCCCCGCGCTCCCGGAGACCTTCGCCGTCCCGGCAATGGTGGGCGGGGCAGGTTGGACTTCGGCTTTGAGGTCGGCGATCATCAGGACGGCGCCATTGGCGGCGGAAATGCGCAGGTCCGCGCGCAGGTTCTGGCCCCCGGCAAACCGGGCGGCCGGACATTCGAACGTTGCGATTTTCCAGCCGTCCGCAGTCTCGATCTTTACCGGCTTCACTAAGGTGTAGCGATCCTTTGTGGAGTCGTAATGAATCACAGGGGCGGAATCGCAGCGGTATTTCATCGTGATGAGGATATTCTTTCCAGTCAACGCCGCTTTGCCCTTGGCGGTGAAACCAAAATACAAGAACCGCGCGCGGGTATCCTTCGTCTTGATGATCGGAACGCCGTCCACGGTATCGCGATCCGCCGCCGCATCTCCGTTTTCCTCGAAAGTGTCCATGATGAGCGGCCGCGCCCCCCCGGATCCGGCCCCGTCGCCGACGATGTCCAGAATCTGCACGGAAGACTTGGACCCGATAAACGGCTCGAGCATGGGATGGAGCACTTCAAGCGCCTTAGCCTTTTGTCCGGCAGTCATATAAACCTTCGCCATTCCGAGCCGCAGCCGCTTGTGATAAGCCGACACGGCTTTGTTCGCAATGTAGGCGGCAAAGTCCCGCTCGATCTTTGCGGTTGGATCGCCTGCTTTGTATGACTCCATTTCCTTACACACTCCGATCGCCAGATTTGCCATGTCTGTTTGTTTTTGCCGTTCGCTCCCTTTGGGGAGGATCGGCCAGTAGATGCCGTAACGTTCACTTGTCACGCTGTAAAAGGGCTGAAACTCCACCGGAAACGGCTGCCCCTCGGCCCTGAAATGGAGCGGCTTTCCAGGAACCGGCTTCAACCAGGAAAGAGCCGCTGGGTTCTCCGCATTGAAGTAGTAAATTTTTCTCAGCTTTTCCGAATCGGGCTGCTGATCGGCGGCGCGGTCAGTCAGGAAAAATCGTTCCTCTGGCTTGTCCACGATCCCGGCGAGGATCACCGGGCCATAGGCGATGGCGACCTGCTGGGGATCATCGGGCAGAGGAATCGCGCGAAGCGCCATGGGGAAGTTGACAGTGACCTTATCTCCCGCCTTCCAGTCGCCATCCACGACGATGAACCCGTTCTCCAATTTCACAGGAACAGCTTTCCCGTTCACCTCAAGGGAAGCTCCTTCGCCAACCCATGAAGGCTTGAAGATGCGCAACGCCAGCTTGGCACCACCGGACTTGACCACGAACTCCACCTTCTCTTCCTCCGGATACTTGGTCTCGATGGCCAGTTGGATCCCCTTTTCTTTCCAGTCCAAGACGCAAGGGATGAACTGGTTGATGTAGAGAGTGTCCTTGTCGTGGAAAAAGATGCTGTCGCCGAGCTTGGAGAAGTTCTCCATGCCCGAGCCGTAGCAACACCACATCGATTTGTCCGGGAATCCGAACCAGCGGTGATAGCCGGTCGCCATCGGCACGTAATACTCGAACTGGCCCGGTTCGGGCCCTTGCGTGCCCATGATCCCGTTGAGGTGCGCACGGTTGTAATACTCGACGTAGCGCGGATCGCCCGTGGCCAGGAACAGCTTGCGCGAGAGCCGCAGCAGGTTGTAGGTCTTGCAGGTCTCGTGCGTGGTTAGCGAGAGGATCTCCGCCAGCTTGTGCGGCTCGCCCCAATTCTCGGCAGGCCCGGTGGTGCCGCCGGTCGCCCAGCCGCGGGCATCGACCACGCATTCCCAGAAATATTTTGCCAGATCGAGATAACGGGGCTCGCCGGTGAGTTCGTAGCGGCGCATGGCACCGAGCACCAGCGGGATGTGGGTGTTCCCGTGCCGGCCCGTCAAAGTGTCATTCTTGTTGGCCAAGTCCTCCAGAAAAAGACTCTGCTCCAACTTCGTCGCCAGCTCCTTGATCTTTTCTTCCTTGGTGAGCGCGTAAATGTCCCAGAGCACTTCAACGATGCCGCCCGCTTCCTGTTGGGTTAAATGCAGTTTAACAAGCTCCTGGTTGGTGAACTTCTCGTTGCGTGACGCCAAATAGAGGGCGCTTTTCTTGGCGATCTCCAAAGCCTGTTGATTGCCACATTCCTCATATTGCGCGACCAAGCCGGCCAACAGTTTGTGAATGGTGTAGTAGGGGATGTGCCCGCGTTTGCCCTGCTCGATGGTATCGAAAAACGACTCGGGAATGCCGCCGAGATGGCCGCGGGGGTTCGCAGCCTGGCATTTTCCGAGTTCGGCCACCATGAGGCCGCCACGCTCTTTGAAGCGGACATCTCCGGTGCTGGCATACATCATCGCCAAAGCCGACAGATAGTGCCCGCCTGTCACATGGCCGCGCAGCCCGGCATCAGCCTTTTCCCAGCCGCCGTAGGAACTCCCCGGCGCGGGCAACCCCGCCGTCACACGGAAACAATACAGCAGGCGATCCGGATCCAGGCTCAGCAGGTAATCCCCGTCCCGCTTTTCCGCGTCTTTCCAGACGCCGGGCGTCAACCGGACCTCGTTGCGTGGAAACGGCTCGATCCCCGACAAATCGGCCAGCGCCCCACCAGCTTGCGTTAATAGGAAAACCGCTACGAGCAGACTCCATTTGTGGTTATTCATAGATTTTCAGTAAGAAGTTAGAGGTTTGGTTTATTGTGATTCGCACTGTTCATCGAAGCCTGCCCGACCAGATGGACGACCTCATCAAAGCGGCCCGTGTAGTATGCCTGGATATAGTCGGACAAAAACTTTTCGAGCTGCTCGGCCTCCTCCGGATGCGACTCCATGCGAGCGATCGCGTTGCGGCGGATCTGACGGAAGACTTTTTCTTTGATCCAGTAGGCGTTGATGTAGCGCTGCCTCAGGGAGGAGGCGGCAGCGAGCTTGTCAAGTTCCGGGGTAGTGAGATCGCTCTTCCATGCGGCGCGATAGACGGAAAGCGCTTCGATCCAGGAGTCCCGGGCCATTTTATTGAAGAGCTCGTGCATCCCCTTCCATCCGAGTTTGCCGGGCTCGACCAGTTCCGCTTTCTGTGGATCGAATCCCCCGGTCTTGTAGTCGAGCAGGCAGACTTTCAGGTTGATGTGACGGGAGCCTGTATAATCATATTTGATCGTATCGATGAACCCTTCGCGGTCGGTGTCGGTGTATTTGACGACCTCCTCGACTTTGGTCGCCTCCGGCTTCTTCGTGGGCTCGCCCTTGCCGCCGTGGAACCCGGCATTTTTATCAACCGTCCACGCGCCCGCCTCGGCGCCGTAGAGGTGGAGCTTGCGATCGAAGGGGCCGATGTAAAGTTTGCCACCGCCGGAGCCGTCCTGATCGAACTCGCCCCGGTCGCCTAGACTATCTGACTGGAATAGCGCGTCCAGCCCGGGCGTTTTGCCTTCCTTGTTGTCATAGCGCGCGGTCGAGTAAAGATCCACCGGCGGGCCGCCGGGTTTCCGGTTTGTGGCGGATGACATCATTTCGACGCGTTCCCACCGGTGGTCGTCGCCGTCCTCGTCAAAGACCATGTTGACGAATTTCCACTTGGTGCTGAAAAATGCTCCGTAGCCCTTATTGCGATCCATGTAGATCAGCTCGTTAATCCGCCGCCACTCGTTGTGGTTGAAGCAGCAGTCGAACTTCGGGTTGCCTTTGAAATGAGGCAGCGGGTGTTTCATGTGCGCGACATCAATGTCCGTGCCGCCGCATTCAAGAGTCATGTCGTAGGACGTCTCGTTGCCGTAGCCCGAGTTGCCGTCGAGATCATAGGTGACATACGCGAGATTCACAGCAGGCGGGATGTCAATCCGGCCTTTGTTGTTGGGCTGGGGCGCGCACCAGCGCATCGCCATTTTTGAGGTGCCGTCTCCGGTCTCATCGTAAAACGAAAACGGGTTTTCCCAGTTGAGCCGGGCGTCGGCCAAGGCCCACGGCGGGACATGGGTTTTCACGAAATCACTATTTCCGTGGTAGTTCGGGAGCCAGTTGCACATGCCGGTGAAATCCCAGCAGTGAAAGTTGAACTTCTCCCAATCGATCCAGCCGAGCACCCCGTGTTTGTCGTGGTTGATGAACACCATCCAGACCGGGTGGCCGGTCTGCTCCGCTTTCTGCGGGCCCCATGTCTTCGGGTTGACCGCGATGGCTTGCACGTCCGGGATTCCGTCTCCGTCGGTATCGCACCATTTGATGTTCATATCGGTGGGGCCGTCGTATGCCCCGTCGCCGTCCATGTCAGCCTGAAGAACGTCGTTGACCTCGTCGCCACGGAGGTCGCCCATGCGCATCGTGCCGCTTTCATTGAGCCATCGAACACGCTTGCCATGCCACCAGCGCTCGAGGATGTCCGGCGCGCCATCGCCGTCGATGTCGGTGGTGAGGACTTCGTTGTCCGGGGTTGTGGATTTCAGTTCCGTGCGGGAGCGCGTCCCTGCGGCGGCGGATTCAGCCGGTGCAGAGGCGGCAAGGTTCAGCAGAACGGCGAACGCTAATGCTGCTGTTTTGTAAAGGTTCATGAGAATTGTCGTATGTGGGTTGCGGGCATTGGACAAATCAAGGAACCGGCATCTTTTTGGTTTCGTTTGGTTTCAGGAAGAACAGCAGTTTTGAGTTGCTGCTGTTGATCTTCACTTCGCCACTGCACGGGACATCCGAGCCGTTATGAAGACGGATTCCGGATGCAGTCTTTTCAACAACCACCGCACCCATCTTGCTCAGGGAAATCACGATCTCGGCATCGTCCCACCGGGAGCCGACCAGGATCCACTGCGCCGACGCATTTCCAAGCGATGCGCGGCAGCCGAGCGTTCCCTCGAGTGCTGCGCCTCCGGCCTTGAGCGATCCGACCCCCGGCAGGCTCAGGACGAGATCTTTGCCATTGGCATGGATGAGTTCCACTGCCGCCTCATGTCCAGCAGCGGAAACCTGCAGGAAACGGACCGAACCCACCTGCGGCTGATCCTTGAACGGAGCATAGACGGTGGCAAAAAGCGTGTCGTTGGCCTGACGGCGCTGCAAGAGCATCGGCAGCTTCTTATCCACGTTGGTTTCGAGACCCAAGCCCTGCGCTTCGAAGACTTGGGTGTCGGCACCCCCTGGGGCGAGCCAGAGGTCCACCTTTCCGCCGGCGGGCTGAGTCAGTCGCGCATGGAGCGGGTCTTTAGCTGTAGCGATCCTCTTGAGATCGCTTAGGAATTTGTAGCCTTGGTGCGGAAAGTCGTGGCCTTTGCCGGGGGCCTCCATGCGTTCCTTGGGGATCAGCGCTTCGGTAGAGGGCTCGCTCTTCGCGTCAACAGCGAGGTCGCCGTAGAAATGAAGAGCCCAGTCGATCATGTTGACCGGCGGTTTTTTCTTCAACGCGGCCAGCCGGGCGCCATCCGTTTCCACCCGGAAAAGATCAACGATCCCGTACGGGGTCATGACGACCGTGCGCCGCATGCGAGCGGGGTTCTCGTTTTCGATGGTTTTTCCTTGAAGGTTTTCGGCGACGGATTGCACCGCGGAGCACCCGAACTTCGAGAGTCCGAACTCGATATTCTTCCCACCCGGATCGATACGCTGGGATCGCGTGTTGAGAGTGACCGTGTTGTGGGCGACCGACTGGGTATTCCACTGGAGGTAGCTGTAGTGGCCGTAGCCGGTCGTGCCAGTACCGGGGATGGCATCCTCTCCGTTGGCAAAGAGGATGAGGTTGAGAGCGTCGGGATGGCGGTGACCGGATGACCCTCGGTCGTTCTTGAGGAGGCAGGTCCAGTCGTTGAGAGGGCTGCGCAGAATGCCCAGCCCGGAGGCTTCGAGGAAACCGGATTTCCCCATGTCCAAGGGCGCAGAATCCAAAGTGGGCGGCCCGAAGAGAAGGGCGTTCAAACCATCCCTTTTTACGCCGAGATCCGGGCTGTCATAAATCGCAGATAGGAATCGCTGGTAGGCCGGATCGCCATACCAATGGACGGCAAGCTCATACATTTCGGCCCAATGGGAATTAAGGACAACCTCGCTTCCGTCGTTGAGCCGCGGCATGTGAAAGTTCGGCAGGGTGATCGAGATCGGCAGGTCGAACAGTTTTTTGTAGATCGGGAGTTTGTAGAAATCGATGCCGGCCGACTTGGTGGCCATCGCGATGCGGTTGAGAGCCTTGAACGGATAAAAGTGATAGCCCGGGCTGAGTTCGGCGGTAAAGCCGTCGGCATTGATGTAGCCGTTGTTTCCTTTGCCGCTGTCGCCGTGGCGCAGCATGGAAAGAATCCCAGTTGTCGGGGTGTTGAGACCGATGTCCACGAGTTTCTCGTCACCACCGAGAACACCCAGAACAATTGCCCCGGCGGAATGCCAGATCCACCAGTTACCTCCGGACGGGTGCAGTTCCATGATGCGATACATGTAGTCCCGCCCCGGCTTCCAGAGGTTCTCCTCAATCAGTTTGTTCTCGGCATCGCTGAACGCCCCGGAACCTGCGAGGACGTCGTAGCTAAAAGCAAGAGCGGTGAGCATATCGCACTCCTCGATCGATTGGCTGCGCGCGCGGCCCGCGATCGGCTCGGCCTGATCTCCAAAAACCGTCATCCTGCGGTCATGGAGCCGGTATTTGGGATATTTGGCAGCAAGATCGAGATAGAAGCGCTTCATGGCGTCAGCATACTTTGACTCGCCAGTCAGCAACCATGCGGCAGCCAGCTGCGCTTGCTGGTCGGTCGCATAACCCATGGCGCTCGCGCGCCACGAGTCGTCCAACGTCTTCCCCTGGTGGGCCGTCCCGCACTCCGGGCAGTAATGATCGTGCGGATTTTTGTAATCGAACTTCAGTGTCTTCCCCGATTTCGGACAGACATACGCCTGGCCTTGCCATCCGGCCTCTTCCTTGGGAAAGAAGGCGGGATCGGCAATGATCCTGTCGGCTTCCGCACGCAGCGCGAGAAGAGCCGCTTTAGCCCACGGAACCGTGCGCGCCTTTTCACGGGCGGCGGCAACTTCTTCCTTGCTGACCAGAAGAAAGGAATGTTCGGGGCGCTTGAAATCGGCCGACATGCGAACGGGCAAGCTGTCTGCTGGAGCCGTTCCTTGAGCGATTCCGGGCCGAAGCGTGAAAGCAAAGGCAGCAATGGCTGTCAGGGCACTTTTGTATAAAATCGGCAAGCGCACAGGACGGGCTTTTCCGGAAAGGTCAGGAACGAGCGGCGCAAACTCCAGCGCAGGTTGTTTACGGTATATTGCCATCATTAGGATTCTGCGTTTTACCTTATTGGACCGACCGTGCGTAAATGCCATTGATCACGATATCCCGGTCTGTCATGGAATCGAGGCGGATATCGGCCCCGTTGCAGCGGCGTTGAAAGAGGCCGTCAGCGATTTTGAATTCGACGATTTTCCAACCACCCGATCCGGTTGTCCGGAAGTTTCCAGCTTCCTTGAACAAACCGGGGTTCTTGCTCTGGGGATTCACCGTTTCGTCGGAGCTGTCATAGCGGATTTTGACAACGCTCGGAAAATCGTCGTGATAAATGATGGAGATGATCACCGGTCCATCTGCCTTGGAGATCTCTCCGGGCAGGGCGGCGTAAACAAACCGCCCCTGAAACTTGACGGCGGGGTTGTCGGTATGCAGGACGGTCTGCGCTCCTCTTCCCTCGACCATTGTCTCGGGGCCATAGGGATTTTCCTTTCCCGTTTTTAGCAATGTCAAGGCGACTCCCGGAAGCTTTTCGGGGGCAGGACTACCTTCGAGTGGCAGGCCGAAGTCGGGCGAAGGAAAATTGTCTGTGCGGAAGGGTTCGGCAGGCAATCCAGAACCACCAAAGAGATTGCCAAGCGAAAAATTGTCCCACGCATAGCGGGCGGCAGTCGGGCTTTGAACAGCACTGGAACGCAGGGAAACCTGATCCCCTTTGATTCTGCCTTCCGCAGGGTGAAAAACACCATCTGCCCCGCAGATTTGAAAGCCAACCAACTGATTGGCTGGAGCGACAGCAGCCTCTGGATCCGTCCCGAAAGGCAGGTTGGGTTTGCGATTCAGAGCCACCCGCTGGGCTTTGAGGCCACCGGCGGTTTCGGAGAATGTAAGGCAAAGCTCGGAGCCTTTGATTTCCTGATGCAGAAAGCGTGGGCCTGAGGCCTGGACTTTGCGTCCGGCATCCTGGAGCACCCAAAGGGCCAAGCGCTCACCAACGGGCTCTTTGTTTTGCGGATGAATGTCTTCGCCTTCGCCAACATCGAGGGTCACCACGAGTCCGGCATCCTTGGTCTTGCCTGCGACCTGGGATTGCTGCTCGCGCAGCCACGCCCAGGATTCCGGCTTGATCTGCCCCGACCCTCCGACGAATGGAGCGATTTGCACGATCAGGAATGGGCGTCCTGCAAGGCCCAGCTCCCGACGCCAGCCACGAATCAGTGCCTCCTGCAAGGGGCCGTAGCTGATAGGATCGTTGGTATTGGATTCGCCCTGATACCATGCAGCTCCGCGCCACGCGAAGCCCCGGAGCGGGGCGATCATCTTTTCGTAGAGGTCGGAAGGTTTTCCGGTAAAAAAGGCACCGGTCCTTACCTTCGAGGCATCAGCCGCAGGCAACCATCGTTCGATTTGGGTTCCGCCAACTGCCGACAACACGAGGCCGATCGGCGCCTTGAGTTCGCGGCGGAGGGCCGCCCCGAAATAGAATCCAGTAGGCGTAAACTCATCAATGTAGGGCCGGCAGGCGGGTTGCCAGGCACCCTTGTAGGCGGCATGGATCAGAGGAGGCGAACCGGCTGGCGTGGAATCTACGGAGCCTGCCTTTTGATCCGCAGGCTTCGGGGGGGCGTTGATGACGAGAATCCGGAGGTCCGGGTCATTGATCTGAGCCGTGCTGTCCTTCAGGAGCGGATAAGTCCTGAAGGCATGGCGCATGTTCGACTGGCCGCCGAGGAGCCACACATCGCCAAGCAGGATGTCGGTGGCCCGCGCCGGCGAGCCGTCCTCGCCGCGCACTTCGAGCACCATGCCTGTAGCGCAGGCCGGAGCGGGGGCAAACTCGACCCGCCATTGGCCAGATGCATCCGCTGCGGCCGATGCCTTGCGATCCCCTAATGTTACAGTAATCTTTTCTCCGGGACGCGCCGTGCCGAACACCGGAAGCGCGACATCGCGCTGTAGCACGGCGCGATCCGAGAATAGCGGGTGCAATATCGGGGCGGCGTGAAGCCCCATGGTGAACGACAGGATGAGGGAAACCAGAAATGCATTTTTCATTATTTGAAGTGGCCCGGTTAAAACAAGCAGCAGAGTTTTCTATTTCGGCCCCTTGCCAACGGCCGTGGAAAAGGTCAGGTTTTCCAGGATCTCCGGTTTGGGGCAGCTGATCCGAAGTGCAAGTATGGCCTCGTCCTGCTCGTCGTTTTTAAGAATTGGCGAGACCCCCGCCAGCTTGATGAGGAAATGGTTCCAACCTTCCTTCAGAGTCATGTTTTCAAAACTATATACCCGGCGCTTGTTGGGATCTTGGTCGGGAGGAACCACCTTGCTGGGCGCGAGTTCCGTTCCGTTTGCAAAAAACCTGGCCTTGGACCCGGCGTAAAAATAGGTCGTGAACTTTTCATTTTCTATTTCGACGGGGCTGAATATCCAGTAGCTGAAATAGACGGCAAACGTGTCCGCCCCCTTGTCGAGGGGCATCTTGCTAACGTTCACCCGCTCTGCTTTCCCTTGATACTCAACCCATGTTTTCCCCGCCGTGCTGTCATTGGCCTGGGGGAAGATTTCGACAGACTCGTCGAAAATGGACTTTGTCAATGCCTCGTCCAAGGAAGGGGCCTCGAACGTTCCCAGGCAAAGATAGTCGCGAATTTGATAGGATTTTCCGCTTTCGTCATTCGGAGGCAATGAAGTCACAGGTTGGGGATTCACTCCCCGTTTGATTTCCGATTCGGGAGAAGCTGCGCGGAGCAAAGTTCCGGCGGCGAGCAGCAGGGCACACGTTATTAGGGTTCTCATAGGTTTTTTTGTTGGTTGGTGATTCGTTTGTTAAAGGCATTTGCCTATTCCACGGGGCCGTTCAAAAGCAGGTCGTGTTCTTTTCCCTTGCCGGACTCATTTCCGCCCCGCCCCTTCGAAGAGTCAATTTTCACGCCCATATTGCCGAGCAAGCGCGACCACATCGCCTTGGATGCAGTAGTATCCAACCGGTAATCCATGGCGCACACCGCCAGCGTGCCCGTGCCCTGCTTCATTTGGACCAGTGCCACGCCGGACGGCTTCTGGAGGTGCTCGTAGAGTTCCACCGCGCCGGCCTTGGTCTTCTCGGGGTTTTCGTTGAACAGCGACCAGTCGGTGTTGCTGGCTTCGAGCACAACAGCGCCCTTTTCCACAAATGGGCCCACCAAGCCGCATTTGAGAATCTTTCCGTCGCCCTTTTTTTGGGCGAAGTTGAGATCCTTCAAGCCAAAACCTACCGCCCACGCCTGCTCGCTTTTCGGCTGGAGCAATGTGGCTTTGCGATCTGTCAGGGTTAATGGTGCCGGAAGCAGGGCGTTGAGTGCCTGGACGGGCGCGGTGCCATCGCAGACCATGACCAGCACTGTTCCCCCGGCGGCCAGCACGCCGTCCATTTTTGCGCGAACATCGGCCACATTGGCCTCGGTGAGCGACTGACCGTCGATCACCAGGAATCCGGCTCCCTGAGCATCGGCGCCGACCCGTGAGACACCCCATGCCGCCAATCGCTCGCGCAATGGGGAGTTTTCTGCTCCGGCAAAAGCCACCTGCTCGACGGTTGGCTTGGCGGTCGGCGCACTTTTGGGTTCGGGTGTGATCTTGTGATCCCACGGGCATGGCTGCGGGCCGCCCGGCGCGATGGCCGCCTTCATCGCATGGAACATCGGAAGCGCCTTGTAAAGCGGCAGCGAGGGATCCCATCCGGGATTGAATGTCATCACATACGGCGGGATCCGCTCGGGCTGCATCCCCGGCTTGCCCTCGATGTAGGGCTGCGCGAAAAGCACGCCATCCTGCTCCGTGGGCATCCGGGAAAAGTCGCTGTAGCCGAGATTCAGATGCTCGAGTCCATACCAGCACAGCAGGCTGGGAGAAAAACTGGCGAGGTGAGGCAGTGCCATGTTCACGATGTTGGCATACAAATCGATGGCCAGCGCCTCGTTGCGGCCGAGGTAGCTTTCGAACGCCCGGTCGCCGTTGAAGACCGACAACTGTTCGGGGGTGGCATAATACGTTCCTCCGGACTCGCCCACAACCAGCGGCTTGTTCAGGTCCTTGGGCAGCTTGCCGACGAAATCCCCATGCCCGAAATGTTTGCTCCACACCGGCAGGGTGCCTTTGAGGTCCTCATCGCCATCGCAGGTGATCCATGTCCGGGTCGGATCGAGAGTGAGCGATCGCTTGCTCATCCCGATCAGCTTGTCGTAGTAGGCGTCGGTGTCTTCCTTGGACATCTTGTTGAGCATCGGGATGGCAAACATCTCGTTGCCGAAGCTCCATCCCATCACGCTGGGGTGGTTGCGATCGCGCAGAACCATGCCATCATATTGGGCCTCGTAGCGCTCCCAGAACGCCGGATCTTCCGGATTCAAACGGATCGAGCTGCCGAAGACAGATGTTTCCGCCAGCACGATCAAGCCCATCTCGTCGGCGATATCGAGGTAGAACCGAGGGTGGATCTGTGCGTGAGGCCGGAGGGCATTGCCGCCGACATCCTTGATCATCTGATACCATGCCCTGACGTAGCCCGGGCTCATGACATAAGCGCCGAACGGATGGACAAAGTCGCCCAGCGCCTGGATTTTTTCTCCGTTGAGGAGCAGGTCGGAGCCTTTGATCGCATATTCGCGCCAACCAAACCGGGTGTATTGGCGGTCAACCACCTTCCCCTGCCCGCTCACCGACAGCACCAGGCCGTAGAGGTTGGGAGATTTGGGCGACCAGAGATTCAACTTCTTCACCGGTTGCCGCAAGACGACGGTCGCTTTCTGGCCGGCCTTGATTGTCACCTGCTCTGCGGGGAGCGACATCACCGCCGGCTCCAGTTTCCATTTGGGTACCGCCGAAACCTCCTTGCCCGCCAAATTCGTCCACGGAAAGACTTCGCCGGCGACTTTCACGGTTGCGTCTTTCTTGCTGTTGTTAATCAGGACAACCTCCGCCTCGAGGACTCCCTGCGAGACCATGGGCTTCACAAAGGTATCCGCCACGCGAACATCGGGCACTGCGAGCAGGAAAACATCCTGCCAGATTCCGATGAGGGAATCCGTCATCGATCCCGGTGGATAGGGCGAGAGGAATTTTGCGTATTTCGCGCTCGGCTTGTTGAAGAGGTTCTGGCCGCGCACCCCTACGAGCAGCTCGTTGTCAGCATCCCACCGGATGTGGTCGGTCACATCGATTTCAAAAGGCAGAAAGTTATCGAAGTGTTGCCCGACTTTCTGGCCGTTCAGAAGCACCTGGCATTCCCCGGAAACCGCCTCGAAGTGCAGGATGACCCTCTGGTTGCGCCACGCCTCGGGCACGCGGAACCCGCGTCGGAGCCAACCCATCTCCGTCCGGTCCCACTCGGCGGGGTAGCTCGGGTAATACACGGAATCCGGCCAGTAGAGCTGGTCTGCGGGACGTTTTCCAATCCGGCCGCCGCCCCAGGTATTGACGTTCCAATGCGAGGGAATCTTGATCGGCGTCTTGGACCAGGCGTCACCGAGCGGAGGAGTCAGTTCGGGAGTATCGCCCTGGTTCCGCTTATATCCGTTCGGGAGAGGAACCGGCTGAAACTGCCAAAGGCCGTTGAGGCAAAGCTCTTGGCGATAGGGCTGCTCGAGCGTGGGAACCATTCCCGACTCGGAAGAAAACTCGCGCGGCGAGGTTACCCCGGCCAGAGCGCAGTCTGTGATTAGAGCCAATATGAGCAGGTAGGATTTTTTCATTAATTTTCAGTATTTCTCAGGTTTGCAATGCCAGCTTCACCGCGATCGTCACAATTGTTTTTGGCCCAGCAGAGACATCAATCCGATTGCCCGTGGAAACCGGGCGGGCGGAAAGACCCTCCTCGTTCAGGTTGACATAAGATGCGTCGAGAACCGGCGCGGCAAACGTCAATTTGCCCGCCTGCTCAAGATCCGTAGTATTGAACAACCTGATGACGAGAGCGTCGCTGCGCGAGGCCCGCTTGATCCCGCTGAGAGCCAACTTTGCGTTATCCAGGCCGATGAACCCCTTTTCCATGGGCAGGTCGCCGGCGCGGGCCTTCGTTTCGGCGACCACCATCGGCGTGTGCAGCGCGTCGGCTTCGGCAAACAGACGCTCGTAGCCAGCGCCGATTTTCCCCGGGCAGATGCGGTAAACATAGCTATGCTTCCCGATGCTCTGGGCGAGGTCGCCCGGGCGGTGTTCCAGATCAAAGTCACCGGACGTGCAGATATTGTTTTCGTAGGCGCGGAAAATGGTGAGCGCAAACGTGCGTCCTGCATCCTCCAGCGCCTCGTATTCTTTGAGGCCCCCGCTGATGATCGAAAAGCTCCGGTCCCCCGCCGAGACTCCGGCGAAGCGGACCATCGGGAATGTCAGGTGCGGGAAATGGCTGTAGGGGTTCTCCGCATCGCGGGCGATGGGCCGGCTGACGACGTCAAACGGGGCTTCCGCATGGGATGTCTTGGCTTGGATATTCGTGGGGAACATCGCCCGGAGGCGGTGGTTCCTGCATGGGTTGTCCAACGAGACCCGCACTTCAAGACTCCTTGCGCCTTTGGCCAGCGTGTATTCCACCTCGATCGGAAACTCCCGGAGATCCTCCGCCTTGCGGGTGGCCTGTCGCCAATCGAGCCGGTCCCCGGATAGCGGGGTCACGGCAGGCACCTGGAGGGAGAACTTCGCTTTGATGCGCGAGACGACCGGCGTGGAGGTTTGCCAGGCCAGTTCCGCCTGGACGCCACGAGAGTCGATATCCAAGTCGTTGACCGGTTTTACGTGCGACCACGAATGCCCGACCTCTCCATCATCCAGAAAATAGTTCAGACCATGGAAGGATTCTCCGGTCTCTTTGTCGAGGAGGTCCACCGTGCCGTCCGCGTTGACATGCGCACGGAGGAATTCGTTTTCGAGCCGGAATTCAACGGGCATTTCTCCGTCCGCCGCGCTTTGATCGCCGCGTTTCAGGACGAACGTCTTGTAGCCCAATCCCGGAACACCCGCCGCCTCAAACTCCAGGCAATGCTCGTCGGCGTAGGACATCAGAGCGATGTCGCTATGGTCGCGGAAAACTTTGCCGTAATAGGCCGTCGGCGCGATCGCAAACGGAACCGCGTTGCCCGCGTGGTCGCACATGGCGAAGCCCGCGAATTCCAGCTCGCGGGCAACGTCCACATACGCCCTGACCACTTCGGTGCGGGAAGTCAGGCACGGGTTGAAGACCGTCAGCACGATGACATCGCCGCCGAGCGAGGACGTGTCAATCCGGCCCTGCACGGCCATGAGCGACTCGCTGGAAACGAGGTTGGCCACCGACATGGTGTCGCGGAGGCGATACATCGCATCCTCTTCCAGACGGTCGATCCCGCATCCGCCAATGGTGTCGTGCGGATGGCATTTGAGAAACTGCTTCCAGCCGATCGCCAGGTATTTCTCCGGCCAGGGTTGCCCGGAGAAGAGGGCCATCGCCGCGAACGGCTCGGCCTGCCGGATGAGGCAGCCCTCGACTTTTGTCAGATAGTTTTTCTGGCGGGCCCTCGCCGAGATGATGTCGTTCGCGATGTAGGAGAACCCGTAGTCCGACATCTTGAGATGGCGCGCTTCCCCACAGACCCTCACCAGCTCCTTGCCACGGGTCTTTTCCCGGATCGCATCGGCGTAGCGAGGCAGGGAGCTGTAGAAAAGCGTCTCCCCCTCGCCCAGATGCTTCTGGCATTCGCTGAGCACAAGATCCTCCCGCAGATCCGGCGACGACGTGTCCATGCCGTGCATGAACGCGATCTCCCCCACCCCGAAGTGTTCCTTTTCCCGGGCCAATAAATCCCGGAACGCGTGCTGGAGCTTGTCCGTCTGAATCGCGCGGTCTTCCGTGAAGATGCTGCCGTGATCGTAGCGGTTCTCGCCGTTGCAAAGCTTGAAGGGAGCGGAATCTTCCATCCAGTGAAAGCGCCGGTTCAGCCGGTGCGGCTGGCCCGAGAAAAATGCCTTGCGCCAGACGTCGAAATAAAAATTGTAGCGCGCCCCGGTTCCGAATCGCGAGGTGAGCAACTCGCTCCCGTCCGCACCCTCCCAGAGAAACTCGGCCTCCGGCGTCTCCTTCGGCGTGATGCCGCGGTAGAAGAAGGCCACATCAATCCCGAACCCCCGGTAGATCTGCGGCAACTGGCTCAACTGCCCCCAACCGAACGGCGTGTAGCCGACCTTCATCACCGGGCCGAACTCCTCCACCACCAGATGCCCCCAGAGCATGTTCCGCACAATCGCCTCCCCGCCCAGGCAGTTCATGTCGAGCGCCGAATACCACGGCCCCGCGTTGATCCGCCCGCCCCGGATCAGCCCCCGGATCCTTTCCCGGTTCTCCGGCATCACCTCCAAATAATCCTCCAGAGGAACCGCCTGCGAATCCAGCAGGAACGTGTATCCCGGGATCTTGTCCATGATGACCAGCAGGTCGTTGAGAAAATCCACCGTCAGCTTCCGCGTGTGCTGAAAATCCATCGTCCACTCCCGATCCAGATGCGTGTTGGGAATAAAATGGCCGTTCGTGGCTGCGTTGTCCGGCTTGGCTTTCATATGGAGTTTATCAGGGGAGGTTGCATCTCGAGGATGCGCGGGTTTCGATGCATGTGGGATATAACGTTTTATCTTTATTGGAAAAAAGCAATAACATTTTCACGGTTCGAAATATTTTGCTTCAGCATCTGGTTTGCTGGTTGCAGAAAAGACTTTGACAACACCGAGCGCATGCAGGTAAATATGACATTGCTGATAATACGTTTTACTTCAACCTCTCCATTTATGAACTTCATTCCTCGTGCTCTTTTTGTAGCCTGCTCCGTCCTTGCGGCGGGCGTGAGCGTTTCCCACGGCGAAGACAGCCAACTTCCCCCGCGCCCGGCACCTGCCGTGAAACCGGCGGTGAAGCTCGAGGCGGAACCATTTGATTTAGGGGATGTGCGCCTGCTGGATAGCGATTTCAAGCAGGCGATGGAAACGGATCTCTCCTATCTTCTGAACCTCGATCCGAACCGCTTGCTGTCCTTCATGCAGAAGCAAGCCGGGCTGTTCGCAGGGATCGACGTCCTCCTCGGCTGGAAAGATGCTAAAATCGGGGCCGAAGGCGCCGATTGGACCCTCGGCCACTACCTTTCCGCCTGTGCGCAGATGTATCGCGTGACCCGCGATCCCAGAATGCTGGAGCGCGTCAACCTGATCGTGGACGAAATCGCGAAGTGCCAGAAGGCAGATGGCAACGCGGGTTTGATGGCGAATACCAAGCAGAAGCAGGCCTTCGAGGAGGTGCGGAAGGGGGATATCCGTGCCAACGGCGGCACGTTGAACGGTGCCTTTGTGCCATTCTACGGCAAGCACATCTTGCTGGCCGGTCTTCTCGACGCCTACAACCTGTGTGGCAACACCAAGGCGCGGGATGTCATGGTGACCATGACGGATTGGTATGGGGGTGTGCTGGAAAATCTCAGCGAAGAACAAATGCAGAAGGTGCTTCTCACCGAGCACGGCGGCATGGCGGAGGCCCTGGCCAACGTGTATGCCGTGACCGGCGAGCCGCGCCACCTGGTGCTGGCGAAGAAGTTTCGCCACGATGAGTTCTTTGTCCCGACCGTTGCCGGCGAAGACGTGCTCAGCACCCGCCATGCGAACACGCAGGTCCCGAAGTTCTCGGGCTACCAGCGCATCCATCAACTCACCGGAGAAGCGGATTGGGGCAAAGCGGCGGGCAATTTCTGGACGTTCGTGGCCAAGAACCGCTCGTTCGCCAATGGCGGAAACTGCGTGCGGGAACACTTCAACCCGCTCGATCAATTCGATCTCGCCATGAAGGAGACGCAGGGGCCGGAAACCTGTAACTCCTACAATATGCTCAACCTGACCCGCCTTCTCTTCACCGAAAAGGCCGAGGCCGGGGCCATGGATTTCTACGAGCGGGTGATCTACAACCAAATCCTGCCTTCCCAGCATCCGAAAACCGGCGGATTTGCTTACAACACCCCGCTGGTGCCCGGTGCCTTCCGCGTTTACATGGACGTGAACAACCATATCGGCTGGTGCTGCGTCGGGACCGGCATGGAAAACCAGGCACTGTATGGCGCGAGCATCTACGCCCACAAGGGCGACCGGCTGTTCGTCAATCTCTTCATCCCATCGGAGCTGACCTGGAGCGAACAAGGCGCGAAGGTCACGCAGGTAACGGCCTTCCCCGATGAGCCGCGCACCAAATTTCAATTCAAACTCGCGGCACCGAAGAAATTCACCGTGGCCATCCGCTATCCCAGCTGGGTGGAAGCAGGTGCGTTGAAGCTGGCGGTGAATGGCAAAGCCGTGGACTCCACCGCCCAGCCGGGAACCTATGCGGAGGTCACGCGGGAGTGGAAGGATGGGGATGCGCTCACGGTCGAGCTACCCATGAAGCTCCACACCGAGATGCTGCCCAACAACAACTCCTATGTTTCGGTGTTCTACGGTCCCATCTTGCTCGGAGCGAAACTCGGGCGCGAAGGGCTTGAGGACAGCGACTTTCACAGCGGCACGAGCATGCCCGCCAAGGACAAACTTCCGGCGGCAAAGATTCCCGTGTTCGTGCGCCCTGTCTCCGAAGTCGTGTCGCACATCGAGCCTGTGGCAGGCAAGCCCCTCCAGTTCACGACGAAGGATCTCTGCAAGCCCGCCGACGTGACCCTGGTGCCGATCAACAAGATCTACGACGAGCGCTATTCCGTCTATTTCCCGCTCATGACTCCCGTGCAATGGGAGGATAGCAGAAAGCAGTGGGCTGCCGAGGAACAGCGGGAACGCGAACTCTTGAGGCGGACAGTCGATGAGATTCGCTGCGGAGAGCAGCAGCCGGAAATGGATCACCAGATCAAAAGCGACAAGAGCAAGGAAGGCTGGAATATGGCGGCCGGCCGGTTCTACCGGGTGGCTCCCAACGGATGGTTCAGCTACGATATGCTGGTGGATGGCCAATCGCCCATGACGCTTTCCTGCACCTACTGGGGAAGCGACAAGGAGAATCGCGAATTCGACATCCTTGTGGACGACGCTGTCATCGCGACCCAGAAGATTGAAGAGCTGAGGCGCGGGGAGTTCGTCGAGGTGGCTTACCCGATCCAGGCGGAACTCACCCGAGGCAAAAGCACGGCGGTCGTGAAGTTCAAGGCGAAGACAAACAAGGTTGCCGGGAGCGTTTACAGCTGCCGGACGCTGAACATGGCGCCAAAAATCGAAGACGCCACAAGAGCCGTCAAGGCCGCCACCGAGGCCCGCGCCGCAATAGCCGCCGCCGCGGAACGGTCTGCCGCTCTGACCAAGTCCGCGAAGGTTTCCGCCAGCGTGACAACCTCGAACATCGGCAACTTCAAACTCGAGGCGGTGAATGACGGCATCGACCCTCAAAGCAGCAATGACATGCGCGCGAAGGGATGGCACACGTTCCCGAATCCGGGCAAACCCTTCTGGCTCCAGTATGATTTTCCTGCGCCGGCCCCGGTGAAATCCGTTCAGATTTATTGGTTCGATGAATCCGCAACCAAGGCAAACTGCAGAGTGCCTGCCTCCTGGAAACTGCTCGCAAAAGTCGGCGGGCAATGGAATGAAGTGGAATCCCCAAGCGGCTACGGCGTGGAGGCAAACAAGTATAACAAGACCGAATTTCAGCCGGTCCAAGCCGAAGCCCTCCGCATCGAAGCCATCTCCCAGCAAGGCTTCAGCAGCGGGGTCCTCGAGTGGAAGGTGGAGTAGCGGCGGCTCAGAGCGGCACTTTCAGCCCGGCGTGCCGGGCGAGCTTCCGCTGGCGTTCGTCGAAGCAGGAGTCGTCTATTTCGGAGCCGCCTCGACAGATCCGCGCGCGACAAATTCCGTTGGCAGGGTCGATTTGACAACGGGGGAATCCGGCGACTTGATCCGGTTCATGACCATCTCGGCTCCGACCTGGCCGAGCTGCACCTTGTTGACGCGCACCGTCGAGAGCGACGGGCTGCACTTCGCGCTCCCCTCGTGGTCGTCGTAGCCAACGATGCTGAGTTGTTCGGGAACCCGGATCCCATCCGAGGCGAGGCGGGACATCATGTCCATCGCCAGCGTGTCATTGACGGCGATGACCACCGTCGGCGGGTTGGGCCCGTCGAGCCGCTTCCGCAAGGCGGAATAAATATCGTCGTGGGACATGAATTCCCGAATCACCGATTTTTTTCCGTCCGGCAGCCCCATCTGCCGCAGGCCCGCCAGAAATCCCTGCACCCGCAAATCGATATTGGAATCCTCATGGTTATAGGCCAGGAACAGAATCCGCCGGTGGCCCAGCGCGTGCAGGTGGGCCACCACGTTGACCTCCGCCGAAAACCCGTCGGAAACCACGCTGTCAACCGGCCATTCGACGTTCGAGTCGAGCAGGACAAGCGGGGTGTCGAACTTGGAAAACCGGCGAATGATTTCCGACGGGAATCTGCCGAGAAAAATCAGCCCGTCCACCTTGCCCTGCCGCAAAAATCCCGGGACTTCCGCATCGGAGCTTGCTGCGTCGTATCCGGCCAGCAGCAGATAGTATCCGGCCTTCAGCAGGGCCGCCTCAAGCCCCTCCATGACCTCCGCATAGAACGGGTTCCGGAAAATCTCGGCGCAGGACGGATAGAACAGCAGGCCGAGCGTTTCCGTCCGCTGCAACCGGAGGCTCCTCCCTGCGGAATTGGGATGATATTTCAGTTTCTTGACAGCCTTCAACACCGCATCCCGCGTGGCCTTGCTGAACCTCCCCTTGTTGTTTAAGACGTTCGAGACCGTCGAAATCGAACAATCCGATAGCTCGGCGACCCGGAAGATGGATTTTTGGTTTGTCTTTTTTGTGCGCAAGGTTGCCTCCGTTGTATGAGATACCAAGCCCGAATTCTAACAAGTCCCCTGCCGATCTCAAGTCTAATCCGGAAAATCGTTTTCTCCGGTTTTTACCGCCCGGGATGGCGCTCCCTCACGCGCAGAAGTTGACCGAGCCGATGCTCTCCCCGACGGTCGCTCGTGTTGACCTCTCTTCACGTATCATACCGCATCTTGGAAATAATCGGACTTCGCGGCGACCAAGGGGAACGGGCGTCCCGCCCGTTGGGGCACTGACTCTGCAAGCACAGGCGAGTGTCTTTCACGGGCGGGACGCCCGTGCCCCCTGTTTTGCGCTGGCCGCTTATCGTCCGTTTATTTCCAAGAGATGGTATCAGTGTTCTCGGCCGGAGGATCCAGAGGGCCGTTCATTCTGTTATTTTTCTTCGGGCGGTTCCTGTCTTTCTTTTTGTCCCCGGGCTCCCGCGGCTTCGCGGGGTGATCGTCGAGGACGGCCTGGAGTTTGGCGCGTGAAGCGAGGGCGGCTTCGTCCTTGGTGTCGGAGGAGACGGGCAATTCTTCCCACGGCGCGTTCTTGAGATCGAAGAGCGCACCTTTGTTTGTCAGTTTGTAGCGCGCGTCGCGGGCGTAGGAATTTCCGCCAAGCTCGACGTAAGCCCATTCGCGCGGAGTTCCTTTTTCGCCCTTGATCTGCGGGGCGAAGCTGTGACTGTCGAGGGTCACGCCTTCGGGCAGCGGGGCACCGCCGAGCTGCGCGAAGGTGGAGAAAAAATCGCTGAAATCGACAAGGTCCCTGTTCCCCTTCCCGGCGGGGGTGGTGCCGGGCCAGTTCACGATGAGAGGCACGTGGCTGCCGCCTTCGAACATGGTGCCCTTCATGCCGCTGATCCTGCGGCCATCGACAGTGGCGGCGTCGACACCGAAGTGCGCGGTGCCATTGTCACCGGCGAAGAGGATGACGGTCTTCCCGCGCAGCTTCAGGCGGTCGAGTTCGGCAACAAGTTTGCCGACGAGCTTGTCCATGTATTCGATGTTGTCGGCGTAAAGTCGGTCCTTGTCGGCGCCGGGCTGACTGTCGGGCGTGGGGATGATCGGCCCGTGAATGTGCGACACCGGGTAGTAGAGAAAGAACGGCTGGTCCTTATGCCGCGCGATGAAGTCTGCCGCAAAGTCGTGCATGATGTCGGGCAGGTATTTTCCCTCCGGCAGATCCCGATCCTCGCCGTTGACGTTGTAGGTTGTCGTCTGGGCGCGCCAGTAGCGGCCGCTGCCGGGAAAGACGAGGTGCTCGTCGAATCCCCACTCGCGAGGACCGAGGCAGATCTGGCCCCATTTGCCCACGCTGGCGGTGGCGTAGCCGGCCTTTTTCATCACGGTGGGGATCATCACTTCCCGGTCGGGGCTCACTGCGTAGCGGCTTTGGTTGGTGTTGAACCCGGTGCGGAAAGGATAGCGACCGGTGAGCGTCTGGCAGCGCGAAGGCCCGCACAGCGGGGTGGAGTAGCAATTCTCGAAACGCGTGCCGCCCGCCGCGAGCTTGTCAATGTTCGGCGTCTTGAACGGCCCGCCACAGCAACCAACGTCGCCCAGTCCGACGTCGTCGGACATGATGAGGATGATGTTGGGCTTTTCCGCTGCCGGTGCGGCAGCCAATGCCGGCAGCCCCGCAGTCATCGAGAGCGCGGCTAAAACAAATAGGGTTGGTCTCATGCTCTGTTTGAACCCCGGCAACCAAATAGAGTTGCGCAATAAAACGTTTCTTCATACCTTACTGCCATGGTTCCCCGCATCATCCGCTCTGTCCGGCTTGGTCTTTTGCTCGCCGCCTCGGCCGCCTCGGTCTTTGCGGCAAGCGGCCCCGCGACGTCAGGGCGTCCGAATATCGTGGTGATTCTGGCCGATGATCTCGGCTGGAACGACATTTCGCTGCACGGCTCGGCGACGCCGACGCCCAACATCGATCGCCTGGCGACCTCGGGAGTGGAGTTCAAAAACCTGGTTGTGAACTCGGTTTGCTCTCCCACCCGCGCCGCGTTTTACACAGGGCGGGAGGCGATCCGCAGCGGGTATGGCGGCGAGGTCGGGGACCGGATCAATCCGGAATTTCGCACGATCGCCCAAACCCTGCAGGCGGCCGGCTACCGCACCGGCCTCTTCGGCAAATGGCATAACGGGTTGCCGCCGGACAGCAAGAGGGCGGGCGGCCCCTGGTGTCCCACGCCAATGAAGGAGGGCTTTGAGACGTTCGCCGGATTTTATGGCGGCGGCACGGATTACTTCACGCAGAGCGGAGGAAACGCCCGGAACTGGTATGCCAATGACGAGCGAAGCACCGAGGCGGGTTTTAGCACGGACTTGATCACGGACAACGCCGTTCGGTTCATCGAGGAAAACACGGCGAAGCCCTTTTTCTGCATGGTTGCGGAGGCCGCACCTCATGAGCCATTCGAGGCGACCGATGCCCTGCTCAAGCGCGTTCCTGCGGGCATCCGCGGAGATATTCAGCTCACCGAGGGAATCGTCCGCGAACGCAACCTCGACAAAAACAAAAAGACCGACGCGAAGACATGGGAATATGGCGGGTTTACCGAGGCCGAGCGGAAGGTGGTCTATTCCGCGATGGTGACCGGATTGGATGACAGCGTCGGGCGCATCCTGGAGGCCCTCAAGAAAACCGGGCAGGACAGGAACACCGTCGTTTTATTTTTCAGTGACAACGGCGCGATGCATTTCATCCGGGAAGGCAACCTGCCGCTCCGCGGATGGAAGCACGACATGTATGACGGGGCGGTCCACACTCCCG
>Ga0194063_10000210_pt1 | contig 43322 bp, 40 predicted proteins | sample SepL3720m_MetaG_FD_155459 | JGI IMG/M metagenome (GOLD analysis project Ga0194063, IMG submission 155459) | Anoxic zone freshwater microbial communities from boreal shield lake in IISD Experimental Lakes Area, Ontario, Canada - Sep2016-L373-20m | ecosystem: Environmental > Aquatic > Freshwater...
GTCGCTGTGTCATAAGTCGCGCGGGGGCCTTGGACCCGCACGAAAGGCAGTTCCGAAGCCAGATTTCGTACGGGGGTGGGCCTTCGGGCGGGGACAGTCCCCGCATCAGAAGTCGCGCGGGGGGTTGCGGAAGCCGCGCGGTTGGGGTCAGTCCCCGGTGGGGGTCAGTCGCTGTGTCTTAAGGCGCGCGAGGGGTCGCAGGAGTGAGAAGCCCTGCAAAAAAGCGTGAGGGCCTGGGTGCGGAATGGTCCGCGCCCAGGCCCTCAGGACGGTGACGGCAGTGGAGTTGCGAGGGAGCGAGGTTGCTCGGCCCCCCGGCTGCAGCTGCTCATCAGGGGAGTCGCTCCCTAGCTACCGCCACCTGCGCAACTATGGTCAACGTTTATTTGGACCACCTCCCTTCAGCGTTAGAGGTGATACTAGGACTCGTTGAGGACGTCTCGCAGTGCGTTCAGCGCATTCGTGAGCTCATCGCCCGTGATCACCAGTGGCGGAAGGAACCTGACGGTGGTGGCGCTGGTGTTATTCACGAGGAATCCACGCTCCAGCATCGCCAGCACCACGTCGGCCCCGCGGGGCTCAGCGAGCTCGATTGCGCACATCAGGCCACGACCACGCGCCTCGATCGCCAGGCCGTCGTCCACCAGGCCCTGAAGGCCGGCAAGGAAGCACGCGCCCTCTGTGCGCACATGCTGCTGCAATGCCGGGTCACTCAGCACCTTTGCAGCGGCCAGTGCCGACGCGCATGCGAGCGGGCTGCCCGCGAATGTCGACCCGTGATCGCCGGGCTGGAATACCGCGTCAATACCCGGCCTCGCCGTGACGGCCCCAATTGGGAACCCGCCGCCGAGGCTCTTGGCCAGGCACATGACGTCGGGCTCAATGCCCGCGTCCTGATAGGCGTAGAGCGGCCCGGTGCGCGACATGCCGGTCTGGATCTCGTCGACGATCAACAGCGCGCCGCGCTCGTCGGCCAGCTGACGCGCCAGGCGCACGAAGTCGTCATCCAGCGGATACACACCGCACTCGCCCTGCACGATCTCAATGGCGATGGCGCAGGTCTTCTCGCTCACCGCCGAGCGCAGGGCGTCCTTGTCGTTACGCGGCACGTACCGCGCACCCGGCATCAGCGGCTTGAAGGCCTCCTGCTTGCCCGGCTGCCCGGTGAGCGCCAGCGCTCCCATGGTGCGCCCGTGAAAGCTGTCCTCAAGCGACACGAACTCCGTGCGATCAGGGCCACCGTGCTTGCGCGCCAGCTTGATGGCGGCCTCCGAGGCCTCGGCGCCGGAATTGCAGAAGAACACACGTCCGCCCATCGAGGTGTCGCGGATCCACTCGGCAAGCGCCACCATGGGCTCGGTGTAATAGAGGTTGGAGGTATTGATGAGCGTGCCGGCCTGCTCGCGAATGGCCGCCACCACATCGGGGTGGCAGTGCCCGGCGTTGATCATCGAAATACCCGACATCAGGTCGAGGTAGCCGCGGCCCTCAGGGTCGAAGAGCCACGCGCCCTCGCCCCGCACAAACTCCACGGGGTAGCGCCCATAGTTACTCATGAGCGCCGCCTGCTCGCGCGCAATCATCTCCGGGCGGATCACGCCCGGGTGACCATCGTGCCGAGACCCTCCTCGGTGAACAGCTCCATGATCACCGAGTGCGGTACGCGGCCGTCAACAATCTGCGCGGCCTCCACCCCACCCTTCAGGGCATCGCGCACGGCGGACAGCTTGGGGATCATCCCCTCGTCAACGTCACCCGCCTCGAGCATGGCCTCGATGTCGAGCAACGAGCACCGCCCGATGAGCGTGCTCTTGTCGTCAAAGTTTTCGTACACGCCCTCGACATCGGTGAGGAAGATGACCCGCCGGGCACCCAGCGCCTTGCCAAGTGCACCAGCCACCGTGTCGGCATTGATGTTGTAGCTCTGCCCCTGTGCATCAACGCCCACAGAGGCGACCACGGGAACAAACCGGCCCAGATCACTGAGGATGTCGGGATTGATGCGAGCCACGTCGCCCACAAAGCCCAGGTCACCGCTGTCGCTGGTGGCCTTCCTCGCCTCGATCAAACGGCCGTCATCGCCGGAGAGGCCCACGGCCTCGATACCGGCCACGTGCAACTGGGCAACGATCTCCTTGTTGATCTTGCCGATGAGCACCATCTTCACCAGCTCCATGGTGGGCTCATCGGTCACCCGGAGGCCATCGACGAAGTTGACGTCCAGCCCGAGACGCTCGGAGTACTTGCTGATGTCCGGGCCGCCGCCGTGCACCACAACGGGGTTGAGGCCCACGAGCTTGAGCAGCGCGATGTCGCGCGCGAATGATGCCTTGAGCTCCGGCTTGGTCATCGCCGCGCCGCCGTACTTCACCACCACCGTGGCCCCGGCGAACTGCTGGATAAACGGCAGGGCCTCGAGCAGCACGGCTGCCCGTGCCTCAACCTCGGCCCGCTCCGGAAGATGGTCTCTGCGGCTCGTCTTGCCCATAGATGCGGCAAGGTATCAGCAGGTTCCGCCGAGCCCCCTGCTCGCAGCGACATTTGGCATCGCCGCCCGCACAGCCGGCCTTCTTAGGCTGCAGTCGGCGTCGGGCCGTCGTCGTCAGTCGCGTATGGGTATCTCGCAACCAATTTCAAGTCGTCCGCCGCGACCGAGTTGCAGTCAATCGTGTTACCGCAGGCGTCAAACCATTCGACGATCGGCGACGGCGTTCCCTCAAGCTCCATCACCACGCCCTCTGTCCCGGCGGGAATCGAAGGCGCGGGCCAAGGGTCGTCGGGACCAGTGGACGACGCCGGGATGGCGGTCAGAAGCCGAACCTGATCGAACATCGCGAAGTTCGTGGTCGAACCCTAGCGCCGGTCCTGCGCGCAGCCGGGTACGCGGTGACGAAGCGTGGTGTCGACTCTCCGATGAGTACACACCAGATGGTCAGGAGAATCATGTGGCGGTCGTTCTGGCCCACGAATGCGCCACGGACCTCGTAGTTCGTGCCGCCAACCCTCTGGACGGGGCGCGCGCTCACGACCGTGCAGCTATTCGCATGAGCGATCAGGGATGACCGAAGAAGTGCCCGATCCGTGAAACCAAGCACCCCGACGATGAGCCACGACTCATCGGCGTCCCTCCGGCGCAGGTCGCGGTCGTAGCACCGTGCGCGGTCAAGCAGGAAGTCGAGCTTGCGCTCATGCACCTCTGCGCGCCCCCAGTCGGGGCCATGAATTCGCACACGGCGACGCTATGCCGCCCCGGCGCACCAATGGCCCACGCACCGTGCCAGTTGTGTGCTTTAGGTGCGGTAGTCGGCGTTCACGGACACGTACCCGTGCCCGAGATCGCTTGCAAACAGTTCCGCACCAGCGGTGCCGCGGCCAAGACCCACCTGGATCTCGTACTCCGCGCGGGCCATCACCTCGTCAATCCCCTGGCCGTCCGGCAGCACGCCGTCAAAGCGCAGGGTGAAGTCCACATGGCCGCCGGTGAGTGCGAGCGCCTGGCCCACGGCCTGATTGACCCGGCCCCAGTTGGCATCGCGGCCGTACACCGCGGTGCGCACCAGCGCGCTCTCGCCAACGGCCCGCACCACCCGCTCGGCCTCGTCGTCGTCCAGCGCCCCATCCACCACCACACGCACAGCGTGCTCGGCGCCCTCGCCATCTTTCACCATGAGAATCGCGAGGTACCGGCAGATGGCAGAGAGCGCATCGCCGAACAACGCGAGGTCGTCGCCCTCAATGGGCGGGCCCTCCCCATTCGCGATCACCAGCAGCGTGTCGCTGGGGCTCATCTGGCCGTCAACTGAGATGCGATTGAAGCCACTGCCTGCCGCCACCCGCGTTGCAGCGAGCAAGTCGTCGGGAAGCACGCAGGCGTCGGTGGTGACGTACGCCAGCATCGTGGCCATGTCGGGCCGGATCATTCCCGCGCCCTTGGCGGCGGCGCCGATGGTCACCTCGCCAGAGGTGAGCGCCAGTCGAAAGGTGCCGCCCTTCGCGAAGGCATCGGTGGTGCGGATGGCCTCGCCGAAGTCCGTGCCCCCGTCGGGAGTGAGTGCCGCAGCAGCCGAATCCATGCCCGCGGTGAGCAACTTCATGGGCAGACGCTCGCCGATGACCCCCGTCGAGCACACGGCGAGGCTGCCGGTGGGAACCCGGGCCGCGGCGGCGGCGGTCTCCCCCATCACGCGGGCATCCGAAATTCCCTGCTCGCCCGTTGCCGCGTTGGCGCAGCCGCTGTTCACCACCACGCCACGCAGGCCACCGGGATGAAGCGTGCGTGTGTAGATAACGGCCGCAGATGGCAGGGCGCTCGGGGTGTCGACGATGGCCGACGCCGTGGGCCGATCGCTCACCAGCAGGCCGAGGTCGAGCTGCCCCTCGCCCTTCAACCCCGCGGCGACGCCTGCCGCACGGAAGCCCTCGGGCGACGTGACGCCGGTGCCCTCCACCCTGGTGAGGCCCTCAGGCGCGCCGATCCAGTCGGCACGCTCCACCGGGGCCCAGTCGGTCAGAGGAGCCCCTCGGTCTCGGGTCGGCCAGCCATGAGGTTGAGGTTCTGAACGGCCTGGCTGGCGGCGCCCTTCATCAGGTTGTCAATCACCCCGAAGGAGATGAGACGACCGGATGCCTGGTCAACCATGGGGCACACCTGCGCGAAGTTGTTGTGCTGCACCGCGTGCATGCCGGGCGGGGTCTCAACCACCTCCACAAACGGATGCCCGTCGTAGAAGTCGACGTAGGCCTTCGTCAGTTCAGCCTGTGTCGGGGCATCCCCAGTGAACCGCGCGTAGGCGGATGCCAGCAGCCCGCGGTCAACTGGAACCAGATGCGGGGTGAACACCACATCGGCATCCATCTGCTGGGCGATCTCGGGTGTGTGCCGGTGGTTCAGCACCTTGTATGCACGCACGCTGTCGGCCACCGAGCAGTAGTGCACGTCGGGGCCGGGGGTCTTTCCCGCCCCGCTCACGCCGCTCTTGGCGTCAATCACGATGTCAGTGATGCGGCCCTTCATGGGCAGCAGCGCCAGAAGCGAGGCCGTGGGATAGCAGCCTGGGTTGGCCACAATGCGCGCGCCCCGGATGGCCTCGCGGTTGATCTCAGGCAGGCCGTACACGGCCTCGGCCAGCAGATCGGGACGCGGGTGATCAAAGCCGTACCAGTGCGGGTAGGCGGCCGGATCGGTGAGACGGTGGTCGGCCGAGACATCCACCACACGCACGCCGCGGTCAACCAGTTCGCTCACCACGGCCGCAGCCTCAGCGTGTGGGTAACACACGGCGGCGAAGTCGCCCGCGGCCACGCCGTCCAGATCGAGCTCCTGCAGTACCGCGTCAACCCGGTACTCGGGCGCCACGTCGGAAATCCGCTTGCCGGCGTCGGCCCGGGCGGTCACCTGACCCAGCGTGAAGTGCGGATGGGCGTCCACCAGCGCCGCCAGTTGCGCACCGGCGTAGCCAGCGGCACCGATGACGTGCACCGTGCTCATGAGCGCAGCTCGGCCCCGACCGCCTCGCGAAGGGCGGTCACAGCGCGATCCGTAACGGCATCGATCTCATCGTCGGTGAGGGTACGCCCGGGGTCGGCGATGTGCGCACGCACGGCAAGGCTCACGTGCCCGTCGGGCACCTGATCGCCGTCGTAGTGGTCAAACACCTCCACCTCACGCACCAGATCCCCGCCGGCCTCGCGCACCACCTCAAGCACCCGCGACGCAGGCACGGAGTCGGGCACGATCACCGCGAGGTCGCGGGTCGACACCGGCACCGAGATGAGGTCCACGTACTTGCGGGGCTCCGCCGGGCGCTGCCTGGCCAGGTCGGCAATCCACAGGGTCACCAGCACCACGGGGCCCTTCACATCAAACGCCTGCAGTACCGCGGGGTGCACCTCGCCGGCGATACCGATCCGGTGGCCATGGGCCGTGATGCGTGCCTGACGCACGGGATGCAGGAAGGGCTCCTCGGCGCCGGGCGCGGAATCGGCCTCAATGCCCGCCGCGCGTGCAAGCGCGATGCCGAGGCCGGTGGCCGACCACACGTCAACGTCCTCAGGTGACTGGCGCCAGCCGCGGGCACCCGGGGCACCAAACAGCAGTGCAGTGATCTCCTCGGGCTCGTCGGCAAGGCCGTCGGCGGCGGGAATGTAGGTGCGTCCCACCTCGAAGATGCCGCCATCACGGCGCTGGTGGCTCTGATTGCGCTCCACGGCGCGGAGCAGACCCGGAAGCAGCGAGCGGCGCATCACGGCCATCTCGTCGGACAGCGCGTTGGAGATACGGACCACGTTGCGCACCGAGTCGTCGGCCGGAATACCCAGACGGTCGAGATCGGCCTCGGGCACGAAGCGGTACGAGATGGCTTCCGACAGGCCCAGGTCAGCGGCGCGACGGGCCAACTGGCGCACGATGGTCTGTTCAGGGGTGAGGCGCGCCCGGGCGGTCACCCGTGGCAGCACCGCCTCGATCTCGTCGAACCCATGGATGCGCCCAACCTCTTCGATGAGGTCGATCTCGCGCTGCAGGTCGGCCACTCGGTGCCAGGGCACCGTCACGGTGTGGGCATCTGCACCGCGATCCACGGTGCAGCCGAGGCGCTCCAGCGTGGCGGCGCTCTCGTCGGCGCTGATGTCCACGCCCAGGATGTGCCCCACCCGCTGGTGGCGCAGGGTGATCACCGGTACGGCGGGCGCGGGCTCACACGCATCCAGCACGCCGGGCACCAACTTGGCACCGGCGAGATCGCTCAGCAGCCGGCAGGCCATGGCCATGGCGTACGGCGGCAGGTCGCGCGGCTGGCCCTTCTCAAACCGGGCGCTCGACTCCGTACGAAGACCCAGGCCAAGCGAGGTGCGGATGATGTTGGGGCCGTCGAACGTGGCGGCTTCCAGCAGCACGCGGGTCGTGGAGCCCGACACCTCGGCGAACTCGGCGCCGAAGATGCCGGCGATTACCGCGGGCTTTCCGGCGTCGGCAATCACCAGGTTGTCGGTGCCGAGCGTGCGCTCCTGGCCGTCAAGCGTGACGATCTTCTCGCCGTCGGTCGCCCTGCGCACCACGATCGCCGGGCCGGCGAGGTGATCCAGGTCAAAGGCGTGCAGTGGCTGGGCGGTAAGAAGCATCACGTAGTTGGTGATGTCAACCACGTTGTTGATGCTGCGCATTCCCGCGGCATCAAGGCGGCGCACCATCCACTCGGGCGACGGGCCCACCGTCACGTCGACCAGCACCCGGGCCATGTAGCGCGGGCACAGGTCGGCGGCCTCAACCGTGAGCGACACGTAGTCGCCCACCTGTCCGGGGCCATCCTCGGGCGGAAGGGTGGCGTCGAGCGCAGGGAGGTCCTCACCGGTGATGGCATGCACCTCGCGGGCGATGCCGTAAATGCCCTGACAGTCGCCACGGTTGGGCGTGAGTTCGAGTTCCAGCACGGTACCCGGGGACGGCAGGGCGTCAAGGATTGGCGTGCCGGCCACCAGATCATTTGGCAGCACCAGAATGCCGTCGCTCTCGTCAGCCAGTTCAAGCTCGGTGGCCGAGCACACCATGCCCAGGCTCTCCACCCCGCGCAGCTTGGCCTTGCCCAGCTTCTGGCCCCCGGGCATCACGGCACCCGGGATTGCCACCGGCACGGTCTGGCCGGCGGCCACGTTGGGTGCGCCGCACACGATCTGCCGGGGCTCGTCGTGCCCGGTGTCAACGCTCAGCACGTGCAGGCGATCGGCATCGGGATGCTGTTCGCAGGTGAGCACCTTGCCCACAAGGAACGACTCGCGGTTGCCAGGCGTGTCGGCGATGCCGCGGGTGATCACCTTCTCCACGGCGGTACCGGTGGCGGTGAGGCGCTCGGCGATCTGCTCGTCGGTGAGCGACGTGGAGATCTGCTCGCGCAGCCACTCGAGGGGCAACTTCATGAGAACTGCTCCAAAAAGCGCAGGTCGCCCTCGTACAGCAACCGGATGTCGCTGATCTGATGACGGATCATGGCGATGCGGTCGAGCCCGAACCCGAAGGCGAAGCCCGTCCACCGCTCGGGGTCGTAGCCCACGTTGGCGAACACGTTGGGGTCAACCATTCCGGCCCCGGCGACCTCGAGCCAGTCGGTGCGCCCGTGGCGGTCGGTCCAGGCCACGCTCACGTCAACTGAGGGCTCGGTGAACGGGAAGAAGTGCGGGATCACACGCACGTCGCGGTCGCCCAGGAGCTGCTGCAGAAAGTACGTGATGGTGCCCTTGAGGTTCGCGAAGCTGAGGCCCTCGTCAACAGCAAGCCCCTCCACCTGGTGGAACATTGGGCTGTGCGTGGCGTCAACATCGTCGCGGCGGTACACGGTGCCCGGGGCAATGACGTACACGGGCGGCTCAGTGGTCTGCATGGTGCGGATCTGTACCGGCGAGGTCTGCGTGCGCAGCAGCACCTCATCCTGCTCACCGCCCGCGATGAAGAACGTGTCGCTCTCGCTGCGGGCCGGGTGGCCGTCGGGCGTGTTGAGCGCGGTGAAGTTGTTGAAGCCCGTTTCGATCTCGGGGCCATCGGCCACCGAGTAGCCCATACCGAGGAAAATCTCCTCAACCTCAAGGCGAACCTGAGTGATGGGGTGCAGCGCGCCAAGGGCAAAGTGGTCGCCCGGCAGGGTCACATCGGCGCGGTCGGCGAGCAGCGCACTGCCCATGGCCTCGCCCTCAAGCGTGGCGTGGCGGGAGTCGAGCGCGGCTTCGATGGCCTTGCGGGCGGCGTTGCCATCCTTGCCCACCCGGCCTCGCTCCTCAGGGGCCAGTGAGCCGATGGATCCCAGCACCTCGGTGAGCGGCGCCTTACGACCCACAAACCGCACGCGGGCCTGCTCAAGGGCATCAAGGTCGGCGGCAGCGGCGATGCTGGCAACGGCCTCGTCGGCGATCGCCTGGAAGTCGGGAATCTGGCTCATGGCCGCGGGATACTAATGCACTGCCGTACCCGCTCGGCCATCAATGCAGCACCGGCAGCCGACACGTTGAGCGACTCAGCGCCCTCCCCCTGCGGGATGGTCACCTCCACCACTTCAAGCTTCTCGCGCAGCTCATCCATGACCGGATCGAGGCCCGCGCGCTCGGCGCCCAGCGCCAGCACCGTGGGCACAGTGAGATCGACGTCCCACGGAGCCGCTCCGCCGTGCGCCACAGCGGCCACCACGCGGAACCCCTCGCGGGTTGCCAGATCGGCCGGGGTCACCCCCTCAAGAACGGGCAATGCGAAGGTGGCACCCATCGCCGCACGTACGGCGCGCGGGTGAGCGGCATCGGCCGACCCGGGCCCGAGCGCCAGCCAGTCGGCACCAAGTGCCGCAGACGTTCGTACCAGCGTGCCCACGTTGCCGGGATCGGCCACGCCGGCGAGATACACCCCAAGCGCCGGCGGCATCACCACGGTGCGGAAGTGATGCGGCCCCGACTGCGGGAAGATGGCGATGATGCGCGGCGGCTGTGCGAGCGTGCTGGCGCCGCCCATCAGCTGAGTGGAGGCGCAGTAGCGCTCGCTCAGGCCGACCGTCGCGAGAAGCCGTGGGTCGTCGGGCCCCACCCGTTCCTCGTCAACCAGCAACATGACCGGCTGAATGCCATGGTCGAGCGCCGACTGCACAAGGTCCTCGCCCTCGGCCACGAAGAGGCGCTCTTCACGGCGCGTGCGCTTCTGCTGCAGGCGGCGCAGGTGCTGGAGCGCAGGATTACGCGACGAGGTCACGCGCCGGAGCGACGGATCGCGTCCGCCGCTCCGCTCGTGATCAGATTCGGTGCCTGTGGTCAGACGGCGGCACGGGCGTCGGCGGCCCGCGCACACAGTGCGGCGAAGTGCTCGGGCTCGTGGATCGCGAGATCCGCGAGCATCTTGCGGTCGAGCTCCACACCGGCAAGGCCGAGGCCGTGGATGAACTCCCCGTAGGTGAGTCCATTCAGGCGGGCGGCTGCGTTGATACGCGCAATCCACAGGCGACGGAAGTCGCGCTTACGAACGCGGCGGTCACGGTATGCGTAGTTGCCGGAGCGCTGAACCTGCTCCTTCGCACGCTTGTACGACTTGTGCTTTGTTCCCCAATAGCCCTTGGCCTGATCAAGAACCTTGCGACGCTTCTTGCGCGCAGAGACGGAACGCTTAACGCGAGCCATGGACTATCGCCTCCCCAGGAGCCGCAGGATTGCCGGGCGGTCGACGTCTGCAAGTGATGCCGGGCGCTTGATGGCGCGGTGGCGCTTGCTCGTGACCGTCTCGAGGTTGTGCCGGAGCCCTGAGTGCACGTACATGATCTTGCCCTTGGGCGTCACGCGGAAGCGCTTCGAGGCCGACTTATGGGTCTTCATCTTGGGCATCTGGGGAACTCGTTCTCTCTTCTTGCTTAGGCGGAGGCTGCGTTCTCGGACGTGGACTCTTCGGCGGGCGGTACAGGTGCGGATTCAGGTGCAGGTACATCGGCAACAGGTGCAGGTGTGGCTTCAGGTGCAGGTGTGGCTTCAGGTGCATCTGCGACAGGCGCGGCGGTCTCCGTCACCGGAGCGTCAGGCTTGTCGGTCAGTGCCTTGAGCGGCGCCAGCATCATGATCATGTTGCGTCCATCAAGGTTCGGACGGCTCTCGATGAGTGCCAGATCCTCAACCTCCCCGGCCAACTTGAGGAGAATTGCCTCGCCACGCTCAGGGTGCATCAACTCGCGCCCCCTGAACATGATCGTCACCTTGACCTTGTCCCGGTTCTTGAGGAAACGCAGGACATGCCCCTTTTTGGTGGCGTAGTCATGCGGATCGATCTTCGGCCGGAACTTGATCTCCTTGATGGTGATCGTGCTCTGGTGCTTTCGCGCCTGCTTTGCCTTCTGCTCCTGCTCGTAGCGCCACTTGCCGTAATCCATGATCCGGCATACGGGTGGACGGCCCTCGGGAGCTACCTCGACCAGGTCGAGGTTGAGCCCAATGGCGATTTCCAGCGCGTCCTCCGTGCGCATCTCGCCACGGTTCTCGCCTTCGTCATCAATGAGCCTGACCAACTCCACGCGAATGGCTTCGTTGATCCGGGTCGAAGGACCGGCGGGCGGGCGAGTATCTGGACCGCGCCTAGGAGGCACGCGCTACGGGCGTCGTCAGGCGAGCCCCTCCTGAAAATCGGGGCGCCGTGCGCCCGGTGAATGAACGGTCGCCAGCACGGCGACATGCCCGCATCAGTGCGAGCGCGGGCACCATAGCAGGGAACCCGCCACCATCATCGCATGCACGAAGTGACGATCGCGGGCCGTACGGTTCCGTACCGGTTGGTGCGCAATGCCCGATCGCGGCACGTGCGCATCACCTTTACCCCTGACGGCCTCAGAGTATCCGCCCCTATGCGCCTCCCTGACAGAGAGATCCGTCGTGCCGTGCAGTCGAAGGAGCACTGGCTGCTGCGGCACGAGGCACTGCTGCACCCTCAGGTTCCCGAGCCCCTCATCGATGGCCAGATGCTGCCCTTTCTCGATGGAGCAGTGGAACTGGGTATCCGGCACTCAACCCGTGGATCAGTGCGACTGCGCCCGGACGACGCCCGTATGGCGGTGGCGGCACCCGGTGCCGATTCCGTACGGGCGCTCGTGGAGCGCGGATACCGCGGGGCTGCCCGCGACTGGTTCACACTCATGTGCGATCACCATGCGAGTCACATGGATGTGGCCCACGCATCGATCGGCATCCGCGATCCCCACACCCGGTGGGGATCATGTTCGGCCCGGGGCGCACTGTCATTCAGCTGGCGGCTGATGATGGCTCCGGCCCGGGTGGCCGAGTATGTAGTGGTGCACGAGATGGCGCACCTCACCCGCCTCGACCACTCCCCCGCCTTCTGGGATCTCGTGCACCACTACAGCCCCGACTTCGAACTCGACCGCCGCTGGCTGCGCGATCACGGCGACTGGCTGTCGCGGGCCCCGGGCAGTACCCCGCGCCCGCCCCTTGATTAGGGGCGGGTCTCCACAAAGGCATCCACCACACCGGGCACTTCATCGCGAATGCGATGGCGTGTGGCACCCCCCAGCCCATGCGCCTCCTCCAGGGTGACGGCGTCGCCCAGCGAGAGGGTGACAAAGGCCACCACGCCGTCCGCTGTCTCCACCAGACGCACGTCGTGCGGGGGGCGACCGCATGCGTCGGTGGCCACGGCCCGCACCGCCACCTCGATCTCAGCGCCGTCATCCACCACATGCCCGGCGCCCGGGGCCTCCAGTGGCTCAACGTGGGTGCGCACCCTCGAGATGCCGGGCACGTCGTGGGTCACGGCCGCATCCACCGCCGCGGCAACCTCACTGGCCTCGCCCAGTTGCGTGCCGGCCGGCAGTTTGAGATGCAACGTGGCCTCCATCCGCGATCCCAGGTGCAGGATGCGCACGTTGTGCACTTCACGTACGTGGGGCACGGCATGGGCAGCAGCAAGAACCCGCTCGGCGATGTCGGTGTCGTCGTCGTCGCGCGGCTCCACATGCACCACCACATCTGCGCCCGGGACGGCACGCTCGATGGCGTCCTCCACCGCATCGGCGGTGGCATGCGCACGACCCACCGCCTCACCGGGAGGCACACCGATGACCACGTCCGCAAACGAGCGGCCGGCAGCCGACCGCATTCGCAGTCGGCGCAGTTCAATTGCCGGGCCCAGCGCCTCAACCGCCTCGCGCGCCGCCAGTTCGTCGTCATCGGGAACCCGGTCCATGAGCACGCCCACGTTCTCGCGCATCAGGTGCCCGGCTGCGATGAGCACGAGTACCGACACGAACAGGGCTGCGATGGAGTCGGCGTTTCCCACCCCCGCCCGCACCAGAAGCAGCCCCACGAGCACCGCAGTGGTACCGGCCAGATCGCTTGCGAAGTGGATGGCGCTTCCCTTGAGCGCCGCGCTCGAGTGCACCTTGGCCGCCCGGAACAGCGTGAACGTGCGGAAGAAGTCAACTGCCATTACCAGCACTGCCACGGCGATGATCCACCACGCGGCATCCACCTCATGCCCGCCCTCGACGATGCGCAGAATTGCCTCAACGGCGATCCAGATGCTCACCGCTACCAGCGCGGCACCCTCGGCCAGCGCGGACAGATGCTCGGCCTTGCCGTGCCCGTATGCATGCTCACGATCAGCGGGGCGGGCTGCCACGCGGATGGCGAAGTAGGCGAGGACCGCGGCCACCAGATCGGTCCCCGAATGGATGGCCTCGGAAATGAAGGCGAGGCTGCCCGATGCGAGTCCGGCTGCCAGCTTGATGCCGATGAGAAACAGGGCTGCGCCGATGGACACCATCGCGATGCGTCGCGGAGATGCTGCGCCGGGCTTTGGGGAGTGTGCGTGGCCTGAACTCACACGCTGATGATGGCATCCGGCGGAACCGCGTAGGTTCCCCGTCGTGCTGCAGGGCATCCACCACGTCACGGCCATCACCGGCGACGCCGCCGCCAACGTGCGTTTTCACGCCGGCGTGCTGGGCCTGCGCCTGGTCAAGACCACCGTGAATCATGACGAGCCCGGCGCGTATCACCTGTATTTCGGCGATGAGGGCGGGCGGCCGCGCACCCTGATTACGTTCTTCGAGGTACCGGGGGCCGCACCGGGCCAGCCGGGCGGCGGCATGTTCCACTCGGTGGCCTGGCGCGTTGCCGATCAGCAGGCACTCGACTTCTGGGAGCAGCGCCTCGCAGCGCACGGCACGGCGACGGAGCGAGGAGACGACCGTCTGGCGTTTGCGGATCCGGAGGGGCTCTCGTATGTGCTCATGGCACGGGGCATACGCGATGACGATTCGCCGGCCCAAGGGGATGGCGTGCCACCCGAGCACGCGCTGAGGGAGATCATCGGTGTCGAGGCCATGTCGCTGGCTCCCGAGCGATCGCGGGCGGCACTGGTGCAGGGCCTTGGAATGGCTGATCTGGGTGAGTCACTCGTGGTGGGATCAGGCGATCACGTGGGGCGTGTGGGGCTGCACCCGGAGCCCATGTCGCGTGGTGCGCAGGGGGCGGGCACCATTCATCACGTCGCCTTCGCAAGCCCGGATGCCGATCACAAGAAATGGCGCGAACGCCTGACCGGTGGCCATCTGGCCCCCACTCAGGTGGTGGACCGCATCTACTTCAAGTCGGTGTACGCACGCGAGCCGGGCGGACTTCTGGTTGAGGTCGCCACGATTGGACCCGGGATGACCGCCGACGAGGATCCCGAGGTGATGGGAATCGCGCTGGCATTGCCACCGTGGCTGGAGCCTCACCGGACCAGCATTGAGGCGCGCCTCACCCCCATCCAAAACCCCAGGGCACGCGGATGACCGCAGTGGTGCGGCCGCCGGATGACGGGCGGCCCACCCTGCTGCTGCTGCACGGTCGTGGTGGTGGCGAGCACGACTTGGTGGGCGTGGCCGAGGCCGTGGCGCCCGGCTGGGGAATCATCGCCCCACGGGGGCCTGAGGCCGAAGGGGGCGGCCATGCCTGGTTCACGCACCACGCCATCGGCGTGCCGGTGATCGAGAGCCTCGACGTGCGCCTGGGCGAGACGGCCGAGGCCGCTGCGGGGCTGGCCGCAGACGCCGGCGTGACGGGTCCGATGGTGGTCATGGGATTCTCAAATGGCGGCATGATGGCCGGCGCACTCGGCTGCGCTCGCCCCGATCTGGTGGGGGGCGTCGCCCTGCTGTGCAGCGCCTACCCCCTGCCGCCGCACATCTACGCCATGGGCGGGCTCGCCGGAATGCCCGTGGTCGCGGTGTCGGGCGGGGCCGACCCATTTCACCCACCCGACGTGCATGCGACCGGCGTGGCGGCATATCGGGCCGCCGGTGCGCACGTAAGTGAAGCCATTGATACGGCGGGGGCACACAGCGTTACACCGGAACATGTCCGGATTCTACGAAAGTGGCTTGAGGGCTGGGAATCGGACGTTTTTCTGGGCTGAACGCGTCCGACCGCATTCGTACACTTACGAACATGCGTTCTCACCACCACAGCAAGCGGCCCGCTGGTGCCGCACAGCTCAGGCTCATCACCACGCCGGATGACACCCGCGAGGTCATGTCGCCCGTCCGCAGGCCCCGCGCATCACGCGCCGGGCGCAACCTGCGCATGGCGGAGCGCCTTGACCAGATCGCGATCGACGCACAGCGCGAGGCCGCCGAGGCCGTTATGGCCCACGACGACGTGAGCGCTCGTGAGTTACTCGATCGCGCGAGTGCCGCCAGGCGTGCTGCTGCCCTGTTGCGTGCGGGTCCATCGGGCGTCCGCGACCTGCTCGCCTCGTAGCCATCGCAGTGCGTCGTGCCGCATTGGTAGCCTCGCCGAGTTCCCCTACCCGAGGTTGACAGCCGTGATCTTCCGTACCCGAACTCGCACCCTGGCCACTGCAGGAGCCGTACTCGCGCTGGCCGCCATTCCGCTGACCGGCTGCGGAGGGAGCGACTCCAGCCCATCCGCCGATACCTCCGCGGCGGCTGCTGGCGGATCCGGTGCCGACACCGCCGCCGTTGCCACCACGGCCGCGGATGGCACATCCACCACCGGGTACGCCGACCTGCGCGACGAACTGACGAGCCTCGGGGCCGAGCTCAACTCGTTCTGGAAGGCGAATCTGGGCGACGCCGGTACCTGGAAGGATTCCGTTGTGAAGGTGGTGGAGACCGTCGGCCAGACTGCCTGCGGCCAAATAGACGCCGCCGACACCGGCCCGGCGTACTGCGACGCCGACGCAACGATGGTGCTGCCCATCGCCTTCTTCCGCGACCGCCTCATCGGCGCCACCGACCAGGGTGGCAACGACGCCGCGGTGGCGGCGGTGGTGGCCCACGAGTTCGGGCATCACGTGCAGGCCCTTAGCGGCATCTCCGAGGCCACCAGCAAGGCCGTCGAGAACAACCCTGACGCGGCCAATCTCATGTCCGTGGCCAACGAGCTGAGTGCCGACTGCATGATGGGCGCCTGGATGTCGACGGTGCAGGACGAGGGACGCATTGAGGACGGGGATATCGAGGAGGTGCTCGGGGCGCTTGAGCGCATCGGCGACGACCACCTCACCGGCGATGCCGGCCAGGTGGCCGACGCCGCCACGTTTAACCACGGAACCTCCGTCCAGCGCGCGTACTGGTTCGCACAGGGCTACGACACGGGCGACGTGGAGAAGTGTGGCGTCATCTACGACGACCTCGTCAACGGCACGCTGGAGAAGGAACTGAAGGCCGGCGCCGACGCTGTGAACAGCACCACCACGCCCTAGATCAGGCGGCCCCGCCGGGGATCCACACGTAGGTGCAATTGCCACAGCGGCGCACGTCCTGGCCGATGTCCTCCGAATCGCGCTCCCCACACGTGGGACAGCGCGGCTGATCCTCCGCCGCATCATCACTCATGCGCCGAGGCTAGCGACACGATGCGTAATCGGGCGCGCCGAGGGTCATCCCCGGCTACGGTCCCTTGTGTGACCTCGCGTGCGGACACCGGTCTATGGGCCGATCTGCTGCTCACCCCGGAGACCGTCACCCGCACGGTCACCCATGCCGAAGGCTTCGACGATGTCGCCGCGCTCCTTACGGCGCCCGGTGTGCAGAGGGTCGTCGTCACTGGCAATGGCGCGCAGTGGCACGTCGCCCTGGCGCTGTCGCTCGCATGGCTCGACGTGCCCCACCCCCCGGTTGACCTCATTGCTGTGCCCGGTGGGCTGGTGGCCCGTGGTGCATTCGCCTGGCGCGAGGGCGACCGCCTGCTCGCGCTCTCAAGCTCCGGTGAGTTCAGGGATGTCATCGAGGCGATCGCATCGGGGGCACCACGCCCCATTGCGGCCATCACCGCCAACGCCGGTTCAACGATCGGCGCGGCTGCAGAGGCGCGGGCCATGGTGGTGGTGGACACCCTGCGGGCACGCACTCACACTCAGGGATATGCCGGATCGCTGGCGGCCGGCCTGGCCATCATCGCCCGCATGTCGAAGGACGATGCGCTGGGCCGTGCCGTGCTGGGCGCCGGGGAAGTCCTGGCCGCGCTGGTGGACGCCGCCGAGGCGAGTGCACGGGATGCTGGACCACGCCCTCATGCCGGGGTGTGCGTGGGCACGGGGCCCGCCTGGCCGGCAGCGCTGCACACGGCGCTGTGCCTTCGCGAGGTGTCCATCCTGCCGGTGGATGGCTACGAAACCCGCGAAGGGGCTACGACCGGGCGGTTCGCCACCATCCCAGGCGATCTTGCCGTGACGGTTGCTGGCGTGCAGCCCGACCCACTGCTCGCAGAAGCCGCGACCATTCTCGCCGACGGCGGTGCACGGGTAGTCGCGCTCCAGGGCGCGCCGGATGCCGATCCGCGGCTCGCCCCCATCTTCGCGCTGCCCTCCGCCATTGCGCTGGCCATCGACATGGCGCACCTCGCCGACCTCAATGCCGACGCGCCGGCCTGGGCAGGCGCGTACGACCGCACCTCGCGCGCGAAAGGGCACTGACAATGCGAGTACTCCATGTCTCCCCGCACCCCGATGACGAACTGATGGGTGCGCCCGCAACGCTCATGGCCCTGCGCGACGCCGGTCACGAGGTGACCAATCTGGCCTTGGCCCTGGGCCGCGAGGCCGACCACGAGCGGCGACGTGCAGAGGTCACGGAGGCGTGCCGCCGCGCCGGATTCGCGCTCCGCATCGTCGATCCCCCAATCCTGATGTCAGCGGGAGACGACCTGCTGGCAGCTGAGGCGGCCGCCCGCGAACACATCGCCGCAGCACTCAGTGGTCCGAACCCGCCCGATCTGATCGTTGGCCCCGGACCGCATGATGTGCACCACGGACACGAGATGACCGGTCGCGCAATCCGGGACGTGCTCGCAGCGTCGGGCGATTCGGTGCCGTGGTGGATGTGGGCGATCTGGGGAGACCTCCCCATGCCCACGGTGGTGACCGCGCTCGACGACGAACGGGTGGGCGAGATCACTGAAGCCCTGTCCGCGCATGCCGGAGAGATGGAGCGCGCAGATCACCGCGTACAGATTGAGGCCCGCACGCGTGTGGCGGCCACTCTGGCCGCCGAGAAGATCTTTGGCTTCGGCGCCCCCGCACTCACCACCGACCGCGCCGAGGTGGTCACCGAGGTGGTGCATCGCGATGGCCACTGGCTTCTGGGGGCGCCCCGTGCCCTCGATGCCCTCCAGCCTCTCGCCAGCCCCCGGCCCCTTCGCGTCGACGCCTGGCTGAACGCACCGAGCGCGCGCGAACTGGTCAACGGCGCCATCTACTAGAAGCCCCACCCCGGGGTCAGACCCCGGTGGGGGTCAGTCCCCGGTGGGGGTCAGTCGCCGTCACAAATGTGCACGCCACGTGTGTGGGGAAAACCTGGGGTCAGACCCCGGTGGGGGTCAGTCGCCGTCACAAATGTGCACGCCCCTTGTGGGCACGCATTTCGCCGGGTTCGGTGCCCGATCGGTGCCTGCGTGGGGTCAGACCCCGGTGGGGGTCAGTCGCTGTGACAAATGCGCACGCCCCTTTCCGGCCCCACGGATTGCCGCCGCTTTGCTGTGCAAATGTCCGCTTGCAATGCGAGTGACGTCGCTCCGGGGCCTATCGCCCGCCGGGCAGCATCTCCCCTGCGCGCACGGCCTGCGCGATGGTGTTGCCTGGAGGGGCGAGTGGACAGGCCCACTTCGCGTCGTGCGCGCATGACGGGTGGTAGGCGAAGTTGAAGTCGAGCACCAGCTGGCCGTCGGGCAATGCCCCGAGATCTGCGCCCTTCACCTGGTCGATGAGGTAGCGCCCGCCACCATAGGTCTCATCGCCGCAGGTGCCGTCACGAAATGGCAGGAACAGGCCGCCGCCGTAGCCCTCGAGCCACAGCAGCGTGAGTCGGATCTCGCTCTCGCCCCCGAGCGCCACGACGGTGCCCAGCGACGCGAAGGACCCCTCCGGCCCTGCCAGCGTCGCGGCATCCGACGATTCGAGCCTGCCCGTGAGGCACCACGATGGGTCGTAGTCGAAGAAGTGCATCCCCGTGAAGCCCTCGTGCAGCGTTGCTGGCACGGGCGTGTCGGGATGCCCTGCCAGCAGCGCGTCGCGGCCAGTACGCCAGGCAGCCCACGCATCCGGGCCGCCACCGGCCCGCCGCACATCGGCATACAGGTCGGCCACCCGCCGTCGCCAGTCGGCCAGCGAGAGCGACCCGTCAGCCATCGTCGCCTCAGGCCTCGTCCGCGTGGCCGGCGCCATGACCATCGCCACGGTCATCCGCGTGCTCGTGATGGTGGAGGTGCGCGTGATGACGCTCACCGCCATGAGAAGTGGGATCCACGTGCACGACCACTGTGCCGAGGTGCGGCACGTCGTGGGCCAGCCGGTGCTGCACAGCGCTGGCAATGCCATGCCCTTCGAGTACCGAGAGGTCGTCGGTCACCGAGATGTTGATCTCGACCCACACGCGGTGGCCCACCCAGCGTGCTCGCACCTCATGGACGTCGTCCACGCCTGACACGGCCGCCGCCGTTTCGCGGATGGCCACCACCACATCGGGATCGATGCCATCGAGCATGCGCGTGCCGATGTGCTTCGCCGCGTCCCACACGATCTTCATGATGAGCAGGCCGATGAGCAGGCCGGCGATCGGATCGGCCAGTGGAAATCCCAGCATCACTCCCACAGCGCCTGCCAGCACCCCAAGGGATGTGAAGCCGTCCACCCGCGCATGCTGACCATCTGCCACAAGCGCCGCTGAGCCGATCTGACGACCCACCCGGATGCGGTATTCGGCAACCCACTCGTTACCGATGAAGCCGACGATTCCCGCGATGGCGAGCACCCAGAGGTGGCTGGGCTCCTGAGGGTGAATGAACCGGCTGATGGCCTCGTAGATCGCGTAACCACCCGAGAAGAAGATGATGAGCACGATGACGATTCCGGCCAGATCCTCCGACCGGTGCAGGCCATATGGGAAGCGGTCGGTCGCCGGGCGGCGCCCCAGCAGAAATGCCGCCCCCAGCGGGATGGCGGTAAAGGCATCACCCACGTTGTGCACGGTGTCGGCCAGCAGCGCGACAGACCCGGTGAACACCACCAGCACGGCCTGAATGGCGGCGGTGATGCCCAGAATGACCAGGGAGATGAGCAGGGCCCGCATGCCTGCGCGCGAGTCCCGCAGGTCGGGATCCACTCCCCCATGGGTGTGATCGTGGTCCTGATCGTGGGAGTGGCCGATGCCCATCGCCCGCAGTCTGCCAGCCCCCACGCCCGGTAGGTTGGGCCGGTGAGTCCACGTGTCCTCGCCGACCTCAGCCCCCTTCGCAGGTCGCGCGATCTGCGCCTGCTCATCGCCGGCCAGTCGATCTCGCTCATCGGCAGCCAGATCACGCTCGTGGCCGTGCCGTACCAGGTGTTCACCCTCACCGGCTCATCGCTCGCAGTGGGACTCGTCAGCCTTGTGGAGCTGGCCCCGCTCATTGTTCTGTCCCTCATCGGCGGTGCCTATGCCGATGCCATTGATCGCCGCCGGGTGCTGTTCATCACGCAGGTGCTGCTCGCAGTGATGAGTGCGGCGCTGGCCGTCAATGCCTTTGCCGGGCCAGCGCTATGGCCGCTGTTCGTAATCGCCGCCTTCGCGGGAGGGCTGGCAGGGGTCGACTCCACCACCCGCCGTGCGCTCATCCCCGCGCTGGTGCCTCCTTCCGACCTGCCCGCCACAGCGGCGCTCAACGCGATTCTGCTGCGATCCGCGCAGGTCATCGGCCCCGCCCTCGGTGGAGTGATTATCGCCACCATGGGGCTCGGAAGCGCCTACCTCATCGATCTGGCCTCATTCGCCGCCGCGCTCGTGGCGGTGGCCCTGATGCGGCCACAACCGCCTCAAGGCGGGGGCACGCCCGTCAGCTGGGCGGGGTTCCGTGAGGGCATCGGCTTTCTGCGCCGCACCCCGATCCTCCAGGGGATCATGCTGATCGACATCAACGCCATGGTGTTCGGTATGCCGCGCGCGCTCTTCCCGGCCATCGGCACTGAGGTGCTGGGTGGTGGCGCGGGCGTGGTGGGGCTTCTCTATTCCGCGCCAGCCGCCGGCGCCTTCATCGGCGCGCTGTCCAGCGGGTGGGTCGGCCGCGTACGCCGGCAGGGTTGGGCCGTGGTCATCGCGGTCATCGGATGGGGCGCCGCCATCTCCGCGGTGGCCTTCGTCGAGTCGTTGACAGGCGTCCTGGTACTCCTCGCCGTGGCCGGGTTCGCGGACATCATCTCGGAGGTCTTCCGGGCCACTATCTCGCAGGTGGTGGTACCCGACTCACTGCGCGGTCGGCTCTCGGCGCTGTTCATCATCCAGGTCACAGGGGCCCCCCGGCTCGGCGATCTGGAATCGGGCGTGGTCGGAGCGCTGATCGGCACCCAACTGGCGGTGCTCACGGGCGGACTCGCCTGCCTTGCAGGCCTTGCTGCCATCGTCATGTGGCGTCCGGGCATCACCAGATGGCGCGTGGATGCGCTCGGGAGACCGCCGCAAGGCGAGTAGCGTTGGTCCCGTGAGCAACACGGCCACAGGGCCACTCGACCCCGAGCGGGTGCTGCGCTGGATGCGCGACCACCCCGACCGCCTGCGCGAGCTTCTGGTCGAGGAGGATCCCAACGACCTGGACGTCTCCCCGGCAAGCGACGCGGCCATCCGTGCGCATCTGCGCCTCGCAGCCGAAGGAATGGTGCACGGGGCAGCGCCCGACCTCGCGATATTGCTTGAGGGCATGGCCGACGACCTCGACGACTGGTTCGAAGAGGAGCAGGACCTATTCGACCACCAGATCGCGCTTGGCGAAGGGGCCATCGCGCTTGAGGAGCACCTCCTCTATAAGGGGGACGCCGAGTCAGATCCGGCCCTTCACCAGGCACTCGAGCGCAGGGTGCGCATAGCCACCTGGAACCTGCTCTTTCTGAGGTGCATCGAGTCGCGCCTGGGGCCAGTCCACGACGGCCTGGCCGATGCAGCGCTCGAATGGACGGCCACCCGTGGGCGCGATCTGATGACGATGATCCTCACCATGGACCAATCGCAGCGAGCGGCCATCGAGATACGGACCGGCCGAAAGCCCACCCGGGATGAACAGGTGCAGTCGGGACAGGTGGCCGCCGTGGCGGCCTACGTACGCATGGCCATCGAGGCCACCGCGCATGTGTTGGAGCACGACCCCGCGGCCACGTAAGCCCCGGAACCCCGACCGGCGGGACATCCGGCAGGACAGGCTTTAATGCCCCCGTGCTTACTCGAACGCTCCTGCCCCTCGCCGCTCTCGCCGCGATCACGACCCCGGCCCTCGGTGCCGTCACGGTGGTGCCCCCGCCATCCGCCGCACCCGGTGCGGTCCAGCCGCTGGTGCCCGGCCTCAGCTACACGGTGATGAACCGTCCGGGGCCGCAGGTCCTGCACGTGCTCACCATGCGCCCAAATGCGCTGTTGTCGCTGGGGCCAACCCAGCTGTCGGGATCACTCAGCCAGCGCGCCACGCTGACGTCGGGAATGACAGCGCGCCTGGCCACGGGAGCAACGGCCGGCATCAACGCCGATTACTTCGATCTGGGCACCGGTACCCCCAGCGGAATCCTCTCGGTGGGCCCGCGCCTGTGGGCCGGACCGGAGCCCTCGCGATCGGCCCTCACCATCGCCAATGGCGGCGCTCTCGCCGTCGGCAAGCTCACACTGGCCGGCCGGTACCAGAAGCTCGATCCCGCTGGCACCACCCCCTTCCCCAAGCGCACCTTCCGGGGAGTCAACCGGCCGCTGCCCAGCACGTCATCCACGGGCGTGGTCATCTACACCCCCGACTTCGGTCGCCCCACCCCGTCCACGCCTGGCTATGAGGCCGTCGTGGCGATTGATGGCGGTGTGCCGCTGTCGGTCAATGCGCCGCTGCAGGGCACCGTCATCGCTCAGGGCACTGGGGGCGGCACTGCCATCGGGGTAGGCCAGATGGTGATCTACGGCAAGAACGCCTCGGGCACGTCGATCATCAACGAACTGACCGTGGGCAGCCGAGTGGAACTGGAGGCCGGTATCGCCGGTATCGCCCCCGATGCCTGGGGCGCAGTGGGTGGCGGGCCGATGATCGTGCAGGGTGGGGTCGCCGTGCCATCTGCTGGCGAGGGCTTCACCGCATCGCAGCTGACGGGCCGTACGACCCGTACCGCCGTGGGCCAGACGGCCGACGGCCGCATTCTCATGGTGGTGTCCGAGGGCCCGCAGCAGGGCAAGGTGGGCTATACGGCCGCTGAGCAGGGCACTCTGATGGTGTCGCTTGGTGCCACCGACGCCATCGGATTCGACTCCGGTGGGTCATCGCTCATGGCCCTGGGGCGCCAGCAGGTCATCCCCTGGTCAAGCGAGCGCGCGATCGCCGATGGCCTCATCGCCACCTACCTGGGTGCGCAGATCTCCATCCCCAGCCCCCAGCGGGTCTCGCCCAACGCCGACGGCCTGGCTGACAGTTCGAGCATCGACGCGCAGTCACCCGTTGCAGGGCACACCGTGGTGACCATCGCGCGACGTGGCGGTGGCGGGTTCTCGTCCGTTCTGCTCGATCAGACGGGTGCACCGGCCAGTAACCAGATCGCCATCGACCCGGCCACACTGGCCATCCCCGAGGGCCCGTACGTGGTCACCACCACGCTCACCCCGGCCGATGGCACCCCGGCCACCACGATGAACCGCAATCTGGTTGTGGATGGAACGCTCGGCAGCCTCAAGGTGTCGGCGAAGACGACTGGCAAGGGCAAGGCCAAGACCAACACGGTGAAGACCTCCTTCACGCTCTCCCGTCAGGCCAAGGTGACCATGAAGATCATCAACTCGTCCGGGAAGACCGTGGCGAAGGGCGCATCAAACCGCAAGATGTCCGGGGGCAACCGAACGGTCACGTGGAGTGGCAAGGCGCTGCCGGCGGGCTCGTACAACGTGGTGGTCACCGCTCAGAGTTCCTACGGGCTCAGCGGCCTGCAGGACTCCATCCGCCTGAAGTAACTAGGCGGATGCCGCCGTCATTGACGCGGCAAACGACGACAGCGACTGGCCGCCGCTCACCCGCACGCGGGGCAGCACAGCCCGTTGGTCCGACCTCAGTGTCGAACCCGCGTCCGTGGTGTACGCCAGCAGGTAACCCGCGGCGTCAACGGCGTTCGCGGATGTCGGGTCGTGCCGACCAGCCGGGTAACAGAACCACCGCACCGGGTGGCCCAGCCCCTTCTCAAGAGTGCTCCTCGACGCCCTGAGCGCCTCTGTGCGCTGGCTCGACGACAGCGAAGGCAACTCGGTGTGCGCCACCGTGTGCGAACCGATGTCCATGCCTGCGGAATCAAGGCGCTTCAGTTGGTTCCAGGTGAGAAATGCACGCTCACCGATGCGCCCGGTGATGATGAAGAACGTGGCAGGCCACTTGAGGGGCTCGAGCACGGGCAGCACCGCATCCGTGGCGTCGACGTAGCCATCGTCGAAGGTGAGCACCACCGGCTTCGCGGGTAGCCGGGTGCCGTGCTCCATTGCGTTGAACACCTCTGCCTGTGACACGGCCGTGTACCCATGGCCCTTGAGCCACGAGATCTGCTGGCGGAAGGTTGCGGGCGTCACTGTGAGCCCATACGAGGTCGAATTGGTAACCGTCGTCGCAGATGCCACGCGGTGGTACATCAGTACCGGCACCCGCACCTGTGCACGGGCGGGCTTCGCGGCCACCACAAGGTGGCGGTCCCGCGCATGCACGTCGACTCCGGCAATCGACCGGGAAAGGCCTGCGCCGTTATCCCCGGTGGTCGAGGTGGTGCCCGTGGTGTCCGTCGTACCGGTGGTTTCGGTACCGAGCAGGCCGTTGGTGCCAGTCGTGTCAGTGGTGCCGGTGATCCCGGTGGTGCCGGTGGTGCCGGTGGTATCGGTCGTGCCAGTGGTACCGGTGGTTCCGCTCGTCCCGACGGTGGGGGTGGTCGCCGGCGCCGGTGATGGGGAATCCGACGGGCCCATAAGCACCCAGGCAAACGCGATGATGACCACGGCAACCACGCCGAGCATGATCCACATGTTGCGCTGGCGATCGCGCTGGTGCTGGGCGGCGGCCTCGCGGCGGCGCTGGGCGCGGGAGTCTTCTGATTGGGGCATCCGATGCAGGCTAGCCGGGGGTACGGGGGTTTTCCCCCAAAAAGGTCAGCCCATGATGCGCCGGAGTGCCTCCACGGCCCCAATCGGATCGGGCGTCGACGGGCTGAGCACCAGCACCGACACCCCCGCATCGGCCAGCGCCGTCAGACGTGGGCGTACCGAATCCTCAGTGCCGATCACGGCCATGGCATTCACCATTGCGTCGCTCACCATCCTCTCGGCCTGCTCCCGTTGGCCCCCGAGCGCGGCATCCTGAATCGCCGCGGCCTCATCCGGGAATCCGATCGCCGACACCGTGGCTGCGTAGTAGTTGCGGTCGCGCGAGCCCATCGATCCCACATAGAAGGCCATCTCCCTGCGCGCGGCGGCCCGGGCGGCGGCCTGAACATCGCCATCGCCCACGCCCACTACCGCCGAGGCCATTATGTGAAGGGGAGCGAGCGATGCATGGCGCCGTGCGCGACCCTCTGCCAGCGGGCCTCCCCAGTGGCCGGAGATGGCTGCCGGCGTGGCAAACAGGGGCCACCAGCGATCGGCCACCTCGGCGGCAAGGCGTACTGCCCGTGGTGCCATTGCGGCAAGTGCGATGGGAATTGACGACCGCTCTGGCCGCGTAATGATGCGAAGCGGCCGGTCATCACTACCCGGGAGCGGAATGGGCCGCGGGCCATCCACCGTGAGCGGCTCACGCGCCCATACGGTGCGACACGCAGCCACCACCTCGCGCAGTTCGGCAAGAGGACGGGCAAATGGGATCCCGTGCCATCCCTCCACCACCTGAGGGCCCGATGTGCCGAGTCCCAGCAGCGCCCGGCCACCCGAGAGGGCATCAACGCCGGCGGCGGTCTGGGCGGTGAGGGCGGGGCTGCGCGTAAACACGGGCAGCACCGCACCAATGCAGATGCGACGGGTATTCACGGCGATGGCGCCCATAAGGCTCGGGGCATCAAAGCCCCAGGTCTCGGGAACCCACACCTCATCGGCCCCGGCGTCATCCAGGGCCATCGCCACCGCCAGGGATTCAGCAGGCGCGGCCATATGATTGAGCGTCATCGCAATTCGCATGCGGCGATGGTACGGGCCGACGACGACCAGATGGGTGTCTCTGCCCGGCATACCCTCTGGCGTGCGTCCGGCCACCCGTCTATGGTCGGTTTCACGCTGTCGCGCATGGGTCGCGCCCTGCCCGGAAACAACGATTGGTATTTCGCCTGACCACGCAGTCCGCCCCACACACCACCCGTGCCCTCCACGCGCTGCGCGCCATGCTCAGGGCCCGCTGGGTTGACGCCGTTGAAGCCGAACTGGTGCAACGGGGCGAGGCGTTCTTCCAGTTGGGCGGCGCCGGGCACGAGGCATCGGCGGTGCTTGCCGATCACCTGGGACCCCAGGACTGGCTGCAGCCGCATTACCGGTCGCGCGCGCTGCTCATCGCGCGTGGATTCGAACCCGCGCGCTTTTTCCATGGCCTGCTGTCCACTGCCGAGTCCGATTCTGCGGGACGCCAGATGCCGGCCTTCCTTAACGATCCCGACCTGCATGTGATGCCCATGACCGTGCCCACGGGCAACGGTCTGCTTCACGCAGTGGGCGTGGCACGTGAGGTGCATGCGCAGGCGGATGCCCCCATCGTGGTGGCGGGTATCGGCGACGGCACCACGCAGCAGGGCGAGGTGATGGAGGCCATCGGTGACGCCGCCCGCCTTGCAATGCCCGTGCTGTTCTGGATCGAGGACAACGGCTACGCCATCTCCACCCACACCGCGGGTCGCACGTTCTACGACACGGCGCTCGGGCCCGTGGACGACTTCCTTGGCGTTCCCATCACCCGTGCTGACGGCCGCGACCCGGTCACCCTCGACGCCATCTGCGCTCGTGTGGTCAACGAGATGCGCGAGAGCCGACGCCCGGCGATCATGGTGGTGAGCACTGAGCGCCTCACGCATCACACCAATGCCGACGACGAATCGGTGTACCGAAGCGAGGAGGAGCGCTCGGGTGCCCGCACCTCAGGCGACCCCATCGTGTTTATGCGCGACCACCTGGTGGCCGAGGGCGTACCGGTGGCCGACCTCACGGCACTCGACGCCGAAGTAGAGGCCGAGGTTCGTGCGGCGGCAACGCTGGCCCTCGCGGCCCCCGATCCCACCACCACCCGGTCGGCATCCGCCCCGGTTGACCCCGATCTCATCGCGCGGTCCCTCGAGGACCCGCCCGACGCCGAGGGCCCTGCGCACACCATGCTCGAGGCCATGCGCGAGGTGTTGCGCGCCCGCCTTGCCGACGACGACCGGGTCTCGATACTCGGGCAGGACATCGAGGACCCCAAGGGCGACGTATTCGGCCTCACCCGTGGGCTCTCCACCCAGTTTCCGGGCCGCGTCACCAATGCCGCTCTCAGCGAGTCGACGATCGTGGGCACGGCAATCGGCCGTGCCATGGCCGGTGGGCGCCCGGTGGCCATGGTGCAGTTCGCCGACTTCCTTCCGCTGGCGTTCAACCAGATCGCATCCGAGCTGGCCACCGTTCACTGGCGCACCGCCGGCGCATGGTCGGCCCCGGTCGTGGTGCTGGCCCCGTGCGGCGCGTACCGGCCGGGCCTCGGGCCCTTCCATGCGCAGACGATGGAAGCCACGTTCGCCCACATCCCCGGGCTCGACGTGGCCATGCCCAGCACCGCCGCCGATGCCGCGGGAATGTTGTCGGCTGCGCTCGAGGGCAACCGGCCCACGCTCATCCTGTACCCGAAGACCTGTCTGAACGACCCCGCGCGCGCCACCACCGCTGTCGGCGACGCCCGCCCCGTGCCGCCCGGTCGCGCGGCGCACCCACGCAGGGGTGACGACGTCACGATTGTGGCCTGGGGCGCCACGGTGCCAATCGCCGAGCGCGCGGCCGACATCCTCGATGCCGCGACCGTGAGCGTCGATCTCATCGATCTGCGAAGCATCGCCCCATGGGACCGCGAGGCGGTCATCGCCAGCGCGGCCCGTACGCGTCGTCTGGTGGTAGTGCACGAAGACAATCTCACCGGGGGGTTCGGCGGCGAGGTGGTGGCAGCGGTGTCCGACCACCTTGAGGGCGAACTCACCACGCGGCGCGTCGCCCGTGCCGACACCCTGGTCCCCAACAACTACGTCAACCAGATCGAGCTGCTGCCGTCGGTTGCCGACGTGGTCACCACCGTGGCCAGCATGATCGGCGGCCTCGAGGTTGAGGTCTCCCATGCGATTGCCGCCGAGGGGGTGCTGGTGGTCGAGGCCGCGGGATCCAGCCCCGCCGATCAGCAGATCATGGTGGTCGACTGGCTCGTGGCCGAGGGAGATCACGTAAGTGAGGGGCAGATCATCGCCGAGTGCGAGGGCGACAAGGCAGCGTTTGAACTTGCCGCTCCCGCATCCGGCGATATCGCCGAACTCCTCGACACCGATGAGTTCGTGCCCGTCGGCACCCCCATCGCCCGCATCACGCTGGCGCCTGGAGCCGCGGCCGCCCGCCGCCGTATTCCGGCCGAGCCCACCATCCGCCTGCGCCGCGACCCCGGAGCCCGCCCGGCAGTCACGCCGGCATCCAGCCCCTCTCCTCGTATGGCCGCGGCCCCGGTGGGACTCTCGGGTATCGCCGTGCGTGCCGGAAGCCGCATTCTCACCAACGCCGACATCACCGCGCGTTTCCCGGACCGCACCGAAGAGGACATCGTCAGGCGTACCGGCATCCGCCAGCGCCCGGTCATGGCAGACGACCAGGACCTCATCACGCTCTCAGCGGCGGCCGCCCGTGAGTCGCTGGAGAGCCAGGGGCTCGTCCTCGGGGATCTTGAGGCCATCATCGTGGCCACCGGCACCCCGCCGCACCTCAGCCCCACCGTGTCCTGCATGGTGCAGAACCTCCTCGCCCAGGATGATGGCCCGGCCGACGTGGCCGCGCACGATGTATCGGCCGCCTGCTCGGGCTACCTGTACGCGCTGCAGGGGGCGCACGACATGCTGCAGCAGCGCCCAGATGGCGCTGTACTGGTGATGACCGCCGAGGCCATGACCCGCTACGTGGACCCGGACGACTTCGACACCGTCGTGGTGTTCGGTGACGCCGTCACCGCCACCGTGGTCTATGGCCCGGAACGCGCTCAGGGATCGCCCATTCTGCTGCATCGCCCGGTGCTCTCAGCCACGGGCGATGACGGCACCATCATCCATCACGGGCCGGAGTACTCCGACCACCTGTTCATGGATGGCCCGCGTGTGTACACCCGGGCCGTGCGCGAGATGCTTCGCATGCTCGACCGCGCCGCCGCCGCATCGGGTGCATCAATGGCCGACCTCATGCACGTCATCCCGCATCAGGCCAATGGCCGCATCATCTCGTCGATTCAGGCCCGAAGCGGCCTCCCCATGGACCGCTTCGTGGTGAACGTGGAGCGCTGGGGCAACACGTCGAGCAGCACCATCCCCATCGCCCTTGCCGAGCACCTGCCATCGGGTCCCACGGGCCTGGGTGGTCTGGTCGCGTTCGGCGCGGGCCTCACGTCGGGTGCGGCTATCGTGGAGTTTCCCCAGCAGCCATAGCCGGAATGGGAGCGCACATGGGCACCACCGAGTATTCGCACGCAATCGATCTGGACCGCGACTTCGACGAGGTGGTCGCCCGCACCCGGGAGGCCCTCGCGGCAGAGGGCTTCGGCGTACTTACCGAGATCGACGTACAGGCCACGATGAAGGCCAAGCTTGATGTCGACCGCGAGCCGTACATCATCTTGGGTGCCTGCAACCCACCCCTGGCCCATCAGGCGCTTGAGGTGGAGCCCGAGCTGGGCGTACTGCTGCCGTGCAACGTGGTGGTGTACCGCACCGGTGGTCGCACCCGTGTGAGCGCGGTGGCTGCCGGCCAGATGCTCGGCATGGTGGGAAACCCCGGACTTGAGCCCGTGGCGGCCGAGGTGGGTGCGCGCCTCACGCGTGTGCTCGCCGACATCCAGGCGGGATAGCCCGGGGCTATACCTCGGCGGCGGCGGCCTCAAGAATGCGGCGTGCGTCAGCTGAGGCCACTCCGCGCCTGGCGAGCCATCCCAGCGCACGCCGGCGCTCGGCCTGATCGTCACCCTGTTTCGGGTAGCGCCTCTTCACCTGACGGATCAACTCGTCGGCCTCCGGCGCGCGTGAGACCTCCACGTCGTCATCGGTTGCCCCGGCGCTGGGCTTGAGTGCCTCGCGCACAGCGGCGGGCGGGAGCCCTTTTCGCATCAGCCGATCGGCCAGGCGCCGACGGTCGGCGGCGGAGATCGGCACACCGGTGCGCTCAATCGAGGCGGCGAGCAGCACCTCGTCGTGATCATCCGGCAGCACATCTCCGACCGCACGGCGCACGAGATCCCGATCAAAACCGACGCGCATCATCTCGCCCTGGATGCGCCGCTCCGCCCAGTCCTTTCTCGACAGGAGCTCCACCCGCAGGTATGCATTGGCATCTTCGTCGGCAAGCCCATTTGCCGCCAGCCGGACCAGGAGCCGGGCGATCTGGTCGTCGGTGGCCCGGCGCTCCCGCAGACGGCGAACGACCTCGCGCTGAGCACGGCCACGGGCCACCGTGAAGCGCAGGGTGGCCTCCCACAAGCGCTCAAGCGCCGCGAGATCCTCAATCTCGGCAACCCGGGCGTCATCCATCTCGTGCCCCGTCGACAGACCAAGGTCGGCAACCAGGTGCACGGGGAGCCGGAGCCACTTGGCCCCGTCCTTCTCAACGCGGATCGCACGCCCGTCGGGCGTGCTGCGGAGCGCCGTGATGACGCTCACGCCGGGAACCGCATCAGGCCTCGCGGGCCACCTCGTTGGTGCAGCGCATGCAACGCCACACGGGCACCTTGCGGTCGCGGGCGATGGCGCTTGCGCCGTCCAGATCGTGGGTGCGCATGGTGCGGGTGGTCGCAAACGTCACGGCGCCACACTTCTCGCACGGCGGTGCATCGGTGGCGGCACTGGTCTCTGATTTCTTGGGCATAGGTGAACCCTACCGGCGCGGACCCCGGCGAACCACCCTCAGCGGGCGGTTGGCACACCGTCGAGACGCGCCACCTCGCGGCGCACGGCCGGCGCCACCTCGGTGCCCAGCAACTCGATCGATCGCATCATGTCCCGGTGGGGCGGATTTCCAACGCCCATGTGGATCATTGCCCGGCGGTTCCCGAACATCTCGTACTCGGCAAGAATCTTCTCGGTCACCTGTGCGGGGCTCCCCACCATCAGGGCCGCGTGGGGTTCGCGCATTCGGTCGAACCCCGGCCTGTCAATCTCGTGCCCCCACCCGCGCTCGCGACCGATCTGGTTCATGGCGGCAATCAGCCCCGGAGCCGAGATGTCGGCGGCCTTCTGCGAGGTATCCGCGATAAAGCCATGCGATCCGATTGCCACCGGCACGGTCGCGGGATCGAACCCCGACGCCTCCAGCGCCTCGCGGTACAGGTTGACCAAGGGGATGAATGGCTGCGCGGCGGCACCGATGATGGCGATGTTGATGGGCAGCCCGCGCATGGCTGCGTTCACCGCCGACTGCGGCGTGCCCCCAACGGCAACCCAGATGGGCAGGTGGTCCTGCTGGGGACGCGGGTACACGGCACGACCCTCAATGGGAGCGCGGTGGCGCCCGCTCCACGTCACGACCGGCTCACCGTTGAGTTGCCGCAGCAAATCGAGTTTCTCGAGGAAGAGCGACTCGTACTCGGCGAGGTCGTAGCCGAAAAGCGGAAACGACTCGATGAATGACCCGCGCCCGGCCATGATCTCGGCGCGGCCCTCGCTGAGCAGGTCGATGGTGGCGAAGTCCTGGAATACCCGCACCGGATCGTCTGAAGACAACACCGTGACGGCGCTGGTGAGCCGGATGCGCGAGGTACGAACGGCGGCGGCGGCCAACACAATGGCGGGTGACGACACCGGGAAGTCCGGGCGATGGTGCTCGCCGACGCCAAAGATGTCGAGGCCCACCTCGTCGGCCAGCACGATCTCCTCCACCAGTTCGCGAATGCGCTGCCCCTCATCGGGTCGCCGCCCGGTCGCCGGATCGGGCGTCGCGTCGCCAAACGAGTAGATGCCGATCTGCATCACGACCCGCCTTCCCGCTGTGCACGGGCCTCGTCGAGCTCCCGCTGGATCACCCCATCGTCACGCTCAGCGAAGATGACGTACGCCACGTAGAAGACCCCGAGGCTGATGCCGAGCCCCACCCACACCCAGAGCAGCACAGACCAGTCGAGGGCGAGCCCGATGAGCCATCCGATGGCGAGGCTGAACGGCACCATGGTGAGGCCGATGATCCAGAGCCGGCGGCGCGCCACGCGGCTGTATTCCGGGTTGGGATGGAGCCCCTCCTGCTGGGCCGCGACACGGGCCACGATCTGTTCGCGGCTCTCTCGCTCTTGCGGGCGCTCTTCAGGGTGTGTCATTCGAGAGAGGCTAGCGTGGCCCCATGCAACGACCCACGTGCATCGGATGCGGCGAGCCCATCAAACCGATGCGGGGGGTTCCCGATGCGTGGGTCCGTGCCTCGCGCACTGTCGCCGCCTGCGATCTGGATGCCGACCACGTCCCCACGCCCGCCCGCGACGTTGACGACCAGCCCGCGGATCACCCCACGCGCGGCCAAGCCGACACCAGCGGGTAGGGCCTGATGGGTCCGCCCCCGCCGGGGTGGATTTCAAAGTGCAGGTGCGGAACGGTGCCCTGTGCATCGCCGGTCATCCCGACGTAGCCCACCACGTCACCCGCATTCACCGATGCACCATCGTGCGTGATCGCCGCGAAGTGATCGAGGTGGCAATAGAAGTACTCATCGCCGTTGGTACCCCGCACCCACAGACGGTTGCCGCTCATGGGTGTGTTGCCCGGGCGCATGACGGTGCCCGTGACCACGGCGACGATCGGTGACTGCATCGCCGCCACCAGGTCAATACCTTCGTGGAGGCGACCACCGGCGCGCGCCTGCAGCCAGTCGTCGCTGAAGGTGGTGGGCGCGCCCACAGGAAATACCGGCTCGGTGCCGGGTGCTGCCAGCACGGGGTCGCTGGCGCCCACCGATGCCGCGGCGCGAGTGGTGCCCGCCCGACGGGCCCGCAACTCGGCCCGGAGGTCACCACGCACCTGTTCAAGCCGCATGCGCTGCGCCTTCGCGAGCCCCTGCACGCGGGCTGCCTCACGTGAGGCCTCCCGCTCCCCGGCGCGCGCCGTGACGATCGCCCGGGCCAGTCGGTCCTGTGCGGCTGCCAGTTCGGCGCTTCGCCGGCGCATGGTCACCGCAAGATGGGCGTCATCGCTGGCCGCCGCCCGCAGGGCCTCAGTTCCGGCCATGAGGTCGCTGATCGATCCACTCGACACGATGACCTCAACCAGCCCGGGGTCGGGGTGGCGGTACAGCGTGCTGATGCGCTGCGACAGCCGCTCGCCCGCCAACAGCAGGGCGCTGCGGCTTGTCGTGAGCGCACGGCGACTCCGTGCGGCGTCGTCGCGTGCCTGCTGCACACGGTCCATCGCAAGGTTGTGTCGCGACGCGGCTTCCCCAGCCAGAGCGTCGAGGTGCGCGCTGCGCGACTCGAATGCCGCCGCCCGCTGTTTCAGGCTTGTGACATCGCGTGCAGCCCATGCCCCGCCCGGCACCACGGTGGTGGTGCACACGGCGAGCAGGGTGATGAGGGCGCGGCGGCGGAACATGTCGGGTTCTCATTCGTCCCCGGCCTGCCGCGTCCTCACAACATGCGTTGCGAGATCAGGCCGCCTCTTCGACCAGTACCTCATTCAGCTGCGCCTGTGCGTTGATGGCCGCCGGGAAACCGGCATACGCGGCCAACTGGATGACCAGCTCCCGCAGCTCGTCTTCAGTGATGCCCACGCGCAGGGCCGCGCGCATGTGCACCTTCACCTGACGGTCTTTGCCTCCCAGGGCCATGAGCATGGAGAGTGTGGCGATCTGGCGCTCGCGCACGCCGAGCCCCGGGCGGCCGTAGATGTCGCCGTAGATGGTGGCGATGATGCGGTCGCCCAACTCGCCGAGGGTCGCCAGGGAGTCCTCGGCCTTGGGCCCGAGGATCTCCTTCACCCTGTCCACGCCATCGGCCCTGATCTCGTCGCGTGTGCGCTCGTCGTCCATATCGCCCTCTCCCCCTGGTGGTCAACCTGCTGCCGAGTTGCAGCATGGCCGGTACTCACATGCGATCGCCCGATACACCGGCTACGTTGCCCCTCGGTAACGACGCCGGGGGATGGGGCACGTGGAGAATCTGACGCGATGGGTGCTGCGCCACAAGTTGATGGTGGTGGCATTCTGGGCCGTGGTGACCGTCATCGGCTTCATCGCCGCGCCGGGGCTCTCCGGTGTGCTGTCAAAGGACTTCTCACTACCCGGGCAGCCGGGATACGAGGCCAACCAGGCCCTGCTGCAGCAGTACGGCAATGGTGGAGTCTCCGCACCGCTGGTGGCGGTGGTCAAGCTGCCAGAGGGCTCGTCGATCACCGCACCAGCCACTGAGGCAGAACTGGCGCGGGCGCTGAACTCGGTGCAGAAGGCGGGCCCTGACATCCGCGTGGTGGGCTACCCCGGTACCCGTGACGCACGCTTCATATCGCCGGATGGCCGCACCACGTTCGCCTACATCTACGCACCCGTTGTCCCGGGCTTCGACATGAAGCCGGTGTCGTATCCCCAGATCACCGCCGCGCTCGACTCGACCAAGGTGGCCGGCCAGCCCATCCAGCTCACCGGCATCGCACTGCTGTCGGGCGACGGTGGCAGCAGCAATGGCCCCAGCCTGCTTACCGAGGTGCTGCTTGGTGGCGTGGGAGCCCTCCTGGTGCTCGCATTCGTGTTTGCGTCGTTCCTCGCCCTCGTGCCGCTGCTCATGGCCATCGTGGCAATCCCGTCCACCCTCCTCATCGTCAACGGCCTCGCACGTTTGACCGATGTCTCATTCATCGTGCAGTTCCTCGTGTCGCTCATCGGATTGGGAGTGGCCATTGACTACTCCCTGCTGGTGGTCACCCGGTGGCGCGAGGAACGCGCGCTTGGAGCCGAGGGCGACGAAGCCATCGTGCGCACCATGAAGACGGCGGGTCGTGCGGTGCTCGTCTCGGGCGCCGCCGTGGCAATCGGGCTGGCCGCGCTTGTCGTCATTCCCGTGCCCTTCCTGCGCAGCATCGGATACGGCGGTCTCCTCATTCCCGTCGTGAGCGTGCTTGTTGCCCTCACGCTGCTGCCGGTCATCCTCTCCAAGGTGGGCACCAAGCTGGAGTGGCCGCGAATTCGCAAGGAGGCCAACGCCAGCCGCGGCTGGAGCGCTTGGGCCAGGTGGGTCGTGCGCCACCGCTGGATCGCGGCAATCGTGGGCCTGGCAATTCTTGGCCTGCTGCTCGTGCCCGCCCTCAACATCGTGGTGGGCCAGCCATCGGCGACGTCGCTGGCCAATCCCGGGCCGGCCGCCACGGCGCTCAACGATCTGCACAGCGCAGGAATGGGTGACGGCACGCTCACTCCAATGGAGGTGCTGGCCACTCCGGAGACAGCAGCAGCCACCGCCACCGCCATGGCGGCCGTCCCTGGAATCCGCCTGGCGGTGGCACCCGCACCAAAGGTGCCTCAATGGAGCAACGGCACAACATCGATCGTTGAGGTGATCCCCGACGCTGACGGCGCCACGGCAGCGGGGCGCGATGCCATCGGTGCGGTGCGCGACGCCGCAGCGGCGCTCCCCGGATCTCCGCAGGTGGGTGGTCTCGGACCCCAGAACCGCGACTTCATCTCGGCGGTCTACGGCTCGTTCCCGCTGATGATCGCCCTCATCGCCATCGTCACCTTCATCTTCCTGGCGCGCGAGTTCAGATCGCTGCTGCTGCCGCTCAAGGCCGTGCTGCTCAACGTGCTGTCGGTGGCCGCCGCGTGGGGAATCATGGTGTGGGTGTGGCAGGAGGGAAATCTCTCCGAGACCATCTGGAATACCCCTGCAACCGGAGCCATTGACGCATGGATCCCGTTGATGGTGTTCGCATTCCTCTACGGCCTCTCCATGGACTACGAGGTGTTCATCCTCAGCCGCATGCGCGAAGAGTTCGACGTGAAGGGGGCCAATACCGACGCCATCGTGGTGGGTATCGGACGAACGGGCCGCCTGGTCACCAGCGCCGCGCTCATCCTGTTCTTGGCCTTCATCGCCCTGGGTGCAACCCCGGAGACCACCGTGCGGATATTCGCCACAGGCCTCGCAGCCGGGATTCTTCTGGATGCCACGGTTGTGCGCGCGCTATTGGTGCCGTCGCTGGTGGCGCTGTTCGGGCGCTGGAACTGGTGGCTGCCCACCTGGGCCGCCAAGGTACTGCGCACCAGGCCGTCGCTGCCACCGCCCGGAGCGGATTGACTCCCGGTGAGTGGCGGGGCGGCTACATGGCCACCCCGCCACTCACCGACAGCACCTGACCGGTAATGAATCCGGCGGCAGGGGACGCAAGAAACAGCACGGCCTCGGCCACCTCGTCCGGGCGCCCGCTACGTCGCATGGGCGTGGCGCGCACTGCGCCCTCCACGATCTTCTTCCCCACCGGATCCGCCTCGAGCGCATCCTTGAACCCGGTATCGGTGACCGCCGGCGACACACAGTTGACCCGCACGCCATAGCGGGCCTCCTCGCGCGCGAGCGACTTGCTGAACGCCACCACCGCACCCTTTGCACCGGCGTATACGGCCTCTCCCCACCCACCTACGCGTGCGGTGTCGGACGAGATGGACACCACTGATCCACCGGCCTCACGGAGCGCGGGGAGGGCGGCGTGGGTGACCGCGAGCACACCCAAGTAGTTGATGGACACCAAGCGTTGCCACAGGGCGTGGTCGGTATCGGAAAAGAGCGCCGGACTGTCCCAACCCGCGCCGTTGATCAGCACGTCGATGCTGCCCATCTCGGCGCGCACCGATCGCACACCGGCCTCCACCGCATGGTGGTCGGTCACATCGGTGGCCACGCCCATCACGGCACCGCACGACGCCACGGCATCATCCGCACCCGGCGGCAGGTCCATGATGGCCACCCTCGCGCCGCGAGCTGCAGCCAGTTGGGCGATCGCCCGGCCCATACCCCCGGCCCCGCCTGTCACGAGCACCACGCGACCATCGAGCCGGGTCAGGTCGGCGCTCATGCCGTCGCCTCTGCGAACCGGCTGAACGTTCCGAGCGCTGTGGCGGCGATTCGGCCGTCGAGCAAGACTGCGTCGGCTGACGCCACCACGATGCGACGTCCCATGGTGATGACCCGCCCCGTGGCGGTGACCTCGCCCGGCATAACCGGCGCCATGAAGTTGAGCTTCATCTCGATGGTCGCGCAGCCCTCATCGGGCTCGAGGCGGCCGATGATGGCGAGCCCCATCGCGGCATCCAACAGGCCGGCGATCGAGCCACCGTGGGCGGTTCCATAGGCCTGCAAGTGCTCAGGGCCGACCGCCATGGTGAACCGGCTCCCGTCGTCGTCCGCATCGTGCACCCGGAGCCCGGTGAGCTGGTACCACCCGCAACTGTTCCAGCGATCAAGCACCGTCTGGTCAACGCTCATGCCACTCTCCTGTCGCTCAGCGCCGATGTGGCCATCTCGCGAATTGCGTCGCGACGCACCTTGCCCGACGGCGTGGCAGGCAAGGTGTCGGTGGCAAGGATGAGTCGTGGAACCAGGTGATGCTCCAGCCGGTCGCGGCACGCTGCCATGAGCCTCTCCTCCAGATCCGGGGTGGACCGGGCCGCAACCACGGCCACCAGACGGGTCACCCCATCGGGGTCCCCCACCCCCAGCACCACGGCGTCATATACGTCCGGATCATCCAGAAGCACGGCCTGTACTGCGAGCGGATCCACCCAGAGCGCTCCGACCTTGAATACATCCCCGCTCCTGCCGACGAACCGGTACCCGCCATCCGCCTCAAGCCGCACCACATCGCCGGTGTGCAGCCAACCGTTCTCCAGTGCCTTGCCGGTGGCGACGGGATCATCGAGGTACCCGCGCATCACTGTGGGGCCGCGCACGAGCAGTTCGCCTTCATCCCCCACCGCGGGGCGTTCCGATCCTGCAATGCGCACGTCGTACCCCGGCACCGGCCAGCCCACCCGTCCGGGCCCCGGCGATCCGCGCCGGTCCGACAGATACAGGTTGGTGGCCTCCGACGACCCGAGACCATTCACCAGACGCATGCCGGTGGTGGCCTCCACCGCACGCCACACGGCCTCGGGCAGATGCTCCCCGGCCGACACCGCCAGGTGCACCGCGGCAAATGCGTCGGCGGGCACGCGGCCCTCGGCAACGTGCCGGGCGAGCCGCGCCCAGAACGTGGGCACGCCGAACATCGCATTCACCCCTCCCTCCCGACAGGCGTGCGCTGCGCCTGCGGGGTCGCGATCACCGCCCAGCCACGCCGCGGCGCCTGCTCCAATGGGGAAGTACAGGGAGTTGCCAAGGCCGTAGCTGGTGGCCAGGGCCGCGACCGACCAGGTCACGTCCCCGGGCCCCATGCGGAGCACCCGTCGGCCATAGGTGGCGATGCACGAGGGGATATCACCGTGCACGTGCACGACCCACTTGGATGGCCCGGTCGATCCAGAGGTGGCGAGCAGGTACAGGGGATCGCCATGCGACATGTCGCGCACGCCCGGGTCAGATGCAGACCCTGCCTCCCGTAGGTCGCGCATCCCCAGGATCTGCTCACAGATGAGGTCATCGCGTTCGGTGATGAGCATCCGCGCACCGGCACGGCCGATGAGGTCCCGCGCACGATCCGCGCCCATACCCTCCCCAACCAGCGCCGCGACGGCCCCGATCCGGGCGATCCCCAGAAATGCCGCGATCCACGCGGGGCGGTCGGGCAGCGCAAGCGCCACCACATCGCCTGCGCGCACGCCATGGGCTGCCAGCACTGCAGAGGCGATCCGGGCTCGGTCGCCCAGATCGCGAAGCCCCACCGGGCCCGAATCGCCAACCAGCACAAGGCGCCCGGGGTCGGCCCGCGCGTCGGCGAGAAGGGTGGTGGCCAGATTCATGCCACGACGGTAGGGCCAGCATGGCCCGCGTACATGGGTATATCCCCCGATCCGTGCTGCGTGATTTCCGGAGCCGGATCACGCGCGCGCACCGTCGGTCAGCCCTGCCCGGGCTCCTTCAGGGTGGGAAGAATGCGGTCGAGCCACTTGGGCAGCCACCAGTTGCCCTTGCCCACCAAAATCATGACGGCAGGTACCAGCATGAGGCGAACCACCGTGGCGTCCACCAGCACGGCGGTCGCCAGGCCGACGCCCAGCATCTTCACCACCACGTTGGGTTCCAGCACGAAGGCCAGGAACACGCACACCATGACCATTGCGGCCGCGCTGATAACCCGTGCGGTGCCAGCCAGGCCGAGGGCCACCGACTTGTGCGGGTCGCCCGTTGCCATCCAGCCCTCACGGATGCGCGAGAGAAGGAACACCTCGTAGTCCATTGAGAGCCCGAACAGAATGGCGAACATCATCAGCGGCACCCATGACTCGATGGATACCGGTTGGTCCACCCCGATGAGCGACAGCCCGTGCCCCTCCTGGAACACGAACACCACCACACCGAAGGCTGCACCTACAGACAGCAGGTTCATAATCGCCGCCTGCAGCGGCACCAGCAGCGACCTGAACTCGATCATCAGCAGGATGAACGAGATGAGGATGACCACGCCGATGAACCACGGCAGGCGTGCGGCGACCTTGGCGGCCAACTCCGCGCCCACAGCCGTGGTGCCGGTGACATATATCTGGGTACCGGCACCTGCGACCGGCTGCAGTGCGCTCTCGAGTTGCGTAATGAGCGTCTCGGTGGCCTGACTCGCCGGCGCACTCTGCGGCACCACAGTGATGAGCGATACCGGGTGAGTGGGCGACGGAATCGGTCCGATGGTGCCAGCCACGTCGGGCACCTTCTTCGCGGCCGCGGCAACCGCGGCGGCCGAGGCCTGCGCGTTGGGGCCCGACAGCACGACCTCAATCGGTCCGTTGGAACCGGGGCCGAAGCCCTTCGAAACCAGGCCATATGCCTTGTAGGTGGTACTGCTCTTGGGGTCGCTGCCCGAGTCGACCATGCCGAGATCAATCGAGAACAGCGGGACTGCAAGCAGGATGAGGATGGCAAGTGCACCGGCCAGGAAGGGCCATGGGCGACGGGTCACCATGAGCGACCATCGGGCCCAGCCATGCGGCTTGCCATCGGCACCCTCGAGCTGCACCGGGCCCGGGCGCGTGATCTTTGGAATGCGCCATCCCGAGAGGCGGGTACCCACCAAGCCGAGCGCTGCGGGTAGCAAGGTGAGGGCTGCGGTGACCGCCACCAGCACCGACAGCGCGGCGCACAGGCCCATACGGGTGACCAGGGGCACCTGCGCGATTGCCAACCCCAGCACGCCGATGGCAACCGTGCCACCGGCGATGATAACCGCACGGCCGGCGGTGGCGACCGCGAGGCCGACGGACCGTTCCACGGGCATCCCCGCGGCCATCTGCTGGTCGTGGCGCGTCAGCACGAACAACCCGTAATCGACCGAGACCCCCAAGCCGATCATGGTGGCGATGGCCAGCCCCACGGAACTGATGGAGGCGAATGACTCGAGCACGATCAGGATGGTCGCGGTCATCGCCACGGCGATGAGCGACCCCACCACGGGAATGAGCATCGTGATGACCGACCCGAATGCCAGAAGCAAGATGATCATCGCAGCCAGCACGCCCACCAGCACCGAGTAATCGGGGGCATCGGCCTCGGCCTGCATTGCGGGCGAGCCGCCGTATTCGACGGTCAGACCGGCGGCGCGGAGCGGGGCGGACGCATCTTGCAACGCGTCGAGATTCGCCGTTCCGAGGTCCTGCGGTGGTGTGGACCACTGCACCACGAACTGCGCGATGTGCTGGTCGGGAGAAACCTGTGGACCAGTCACAGAGAGGACCCCGGGCACCTTCTTCAGGCGGACTGATCCAAGGGCAATAGCGGCCTTCGCGCTCGGCGAGGTCACAGGAGTGGTGGGTGAATAGACGACCACGATCCCCTGTGATGCGCCCTGACCGGGGTAGGCCTTCTGGATGATGCTGAGCCCTTCGGCCGACCGGACCCCCGGCAGACTCACCGTGTCGTCGGCCTGGCCTCCGAGCGACTGCCCGGTGAGACCAATGGCAATGAGCGCGATGACCCACGCACCAATAATCCACCAGTGATGTCGCGCGCAGAAACGGCCCAATCGGCCGAGGCGCCCATCATCCGGAGGGGCGTCGTTCGGTGTCGGGGTTTCCGGGGAGGTCACGGCGGCGACATTACACACGCTGGTTACGCGAAGATGACCCCCGATGACCGATCGCGCCGCCCTCATGGAGATGTTCCGCGACCTGCGCGGTCACGAGTCGCGCCTGCGGCGTCCACCACCGGCGGGTGACGGCGCCGTGTTCCTGGCCGAGGGCGTGCGGCTGGTGGAGCGCACGCAGGCCGCGGGGCACGTGCCCAAGGCGCTGATGGTGAACACCGAATACACACAGGCGCCGCCCGACCTGGGATGTCCGGTCGTCCACCTGACCCCCCACGAGATCCAGTCGCTCACCGGGTTCGGGGCCGTGCGCGACCTGCTCGCCATGTTTCACAGACCGCCCGACCCAGACCCCGCCACGGTCATCCCCGCTGCCCAGCGGGTGCTCGTGCTTGAGGGAGTGGCGAACCCGTCAAACGTGGGCACCATCATCCGAAGTGCCGCAGCGCTGGGAGTGGACGCCACACTGATCGGCCCCGGATCTGGTGACCCGCTGGGGCGGCGCGCGCTTCGTACCTCGATGGGTGCGGCGCTCGACCATCCATGGGCGATCAGCGACGACCCGCTGGCCACCTGTCGCGAGCACGGGTTCGCCACGCTCGCGCTCACCCCCGCCCCGGATGCCCTGCCCCTCGCGCACGCCCTCGCGGGGATGAACGGCACGCGGGTGGCCCTGTTTCTGGGCGCTGAGGGGCCTGGGCTCGACGATGCCACGCTGCGCGGGGCCGATATCCGCGTGACCATCCCCATGGCAGGGAGTGTTGACTCGCTCAATGTCGCTGCGGCGGCGGCCATCGCCTGTCACCTGCTTGCGAGCGGTCGCGAGTAGCATCGCCCCATGGCTCAGGTCACCGTCTACGCCACTCCCTTCTGCGTCTACTGCGTCGGTGCCAAGCGCTACCTGCGCCAGCGCGGCATTGCCTACGACGAAGTGCGCATCAACATCATGAGCCCCGGGTCCCGTGATCGGATCCAGGCCGCGAGTGGCGGTGGGCGCACCTTCCCGCAGATCGTCATCGACGGCGACCCCATCGGCGGCTTCGACCGACTACGCGACCTCGGGCGTTCCGGCGAATTGGCACGGCGCCTGAGCCTGGGATAGACCCGCACGCGATGGCCGACGCGGGGTGAGGTGGTTGGTCAGCGGTTGCACCAACGGCCTGTGCGACTCTTCAGCCGTAACCTTTACATAATCTGCACACCGTATTCGTTGATACGCATGTTTTATGGCGATTATGACCGATATGGACTTATGTCATTGGTGAAACACGAGTAGTTTCAATTTTGGTACAGGCTGCGTATTCAGCCGCACACCAATCCGCTCGCGAGTGACCGATGTTCACCGACCAGCGTCCCGCACCCGCATCAACTCTTGAGTCCGGCAGTCACTTCACGCGACTCGCTGTGCTTGACGAGCACCTCGTCCAGACCGTGGCGATCACGGCGGCGTTGCGCCCCAGCGGCACCATCCAGGTCGTCCTGTCGGCAACATCACTCGCAGCCCTCATCGAAGGGCTGCCTCACGTGAACGCTGATGCGGTGCTCATTGAGCCGTGGACGCGCAGCCACGATGGCCTGACGAACATCGAGACCATCGTTGCTGACTACCCCGGGATCGTCGTCATCGCGTTTTCGCACCTCTGCGACGACAGTCACGTGGCCCGGGCGCTTGAGGCCGGTGCTGCCGGGTACTTGAGCAAGACCATGAATATCGCCGACTTGCCGGCGATGGTGCGACACGTGTGTGCCGGCGGCGTGATCCGCCCGCAGCACAACGGCAATGTTCCCGCGGCTGCTGGCCTGACCGGTCGCGAGCGCGAGGTGCTGTCGATGGCCGCCAGGGGACGATCCAACGCACTTATCGGCGATGACCTCTTCATCACGGCGCAGACGGTGAAGTTCCACCTGAGCAACGCCTACCGCA
>Ga0194063_10000213_pt1 | contig 42961 bp, 41 predicted proteins | sample SepL3720m_MetaG_FD_155459 | JGI IMG/M metagenome (GOLD analysis project Ga0194063, IMG submission 155459) | Anoxic zone freshwater microbial communities from boreal shield lake in IISD Experimental Lakes Area, Ontario, Canada - Sep2016-L373-20m | ecosystem: Environmental > Aquatic > Freshwater...
GCCCGACCCGAATGGAACCACTCCCGAGTCAACCGGTTGCGGTCAAGCGGGAACACCCCGTTGAGCACGGTGTCCCACTGCTGAACCGTCATGGTCCGACCCTTGCCGTCCACCAGACTCATCTGATTGTCCAACCCGGCCTGCGCGGTACCCGCACCGACGAACAACGCCGAGAACATGGCAACCAACACCACCAGAACACGACCGAATGCCTTCATGGCCTCTCCTAACCGGATCATGGTGTTCAGTGCCCGAACCATTCGAACCGGCTTTCGCCGGACATGTCACTGTTCTCATCGACCACCGAGATCACATTATTACCTGTTAGCGGGGAAAATTCTCGACAACGCCCGTTATGCGTCGGCTTCGCCGCCCTCGGTGCTGCCCGCCGGGGCCGATCACGCCGGGGCCGATCACGCCGGGGCCGCCGCGACCGGCATGACCACGCTGCCGCGGCACGCACCCTCGGCGATATCGGTATGCCACGTGCCGCGCAGGGATCCGTCCGGTTGGGGTTGATAAAACGTCCACGAGGTGGCCCGGGCCCATTGTTTCTGGTTTCCCTCGCCCAGGAAGCAATCCCACAGCCAGTCGTAGGTCGAAGTCCACTCGGTGCCGTTCCAGGTGTATCGCGTGGGTTGCGGGATCGTCGGATTCCCGGGCCGCGGGCCGTCGATGACTGTGGCCACGCATCGGCTGACCGTGCATTGGGTGGCCAGGGTGAACACCGCGCCGAAATCACTCTCCTGCTGCCGACTGGCCGGACTGGTGCCGGCTTTCTGCGAGGCGTAGGTGACCATCTGATAGCGCCCGTTCCAGGGCTGGGGTGCGGCGGACGCTATCGCCGGGCAGAGTGCCGGGAAGAGCACTGCGGGGGCCAGCAGAACCAGTGCCAGCCCCAACGGAACGCGGCGGTGCCGCCCGATACCCGTCACGGCGCCGGGGTCGACGCGAACCCCACGGTCTGACCTGGCCACATACGCCTCAGGGTAGTCGCCGCTAAACCTCACCCGTCGCATCTGCAACACGACTCGCCGGACGGCGCGGTAGCCTCGCGAGGTGCTGCTGGCCTCCCTGAACCCGACCGCGGTGGCGTCCGGGGCCGATATCGGCGACGCCGTCCGGATCGGTGACATTGCCCTGTCGCGCAGTGATCTGGTCGGCGCGGCGACCTCGGTGGCCGAAAGGCTCGGAGGGGCGCAGCGGATCGCCGTGCTGGCCACCCCCACGCCGGCGACCGTGCTTGCAATCACCGGTTGCCTGATCGCCGGGGTGCCATTCGTTCCGGTCCCTGCCGACGTCGGAATCGCCGAACAGACCCATATCCTGACCGATTCCGGCGCCCAGGCATGGCTTGGCGAGGCATCCGACGACCCGTGCGGGCTGCCGCACGTGCCAGTCCGGTTGCATGCCCGATCCTGGCACCGCTACCGCGAACCCGATCCCGGCGACGTCGCGATGGTGATCTACACCTCCGGGACCACCGGCCCGCCCAAGGGGGCGGTGCTCAGCCGCAGCGCTCTGGCGGCGGATATCGACGCGCTGGCACGGGCATGGCAGTGGACGCCGGACGACACCCTGGTGCACGGACTGCCGCTGTTCCATGTCCACGGTCTCGTGCTGGGGTTGCTCGGGTCGCTGCGGGTGGGCAACCGGTTCGTGCACACCGGCAAGCCGACCCCGCAGGCCTATGCCCGCGCCGCGGCCGCCGGTGGCACGTTGTACTTCGGCGTGCCCACGGTGTGGTCGCGGGTGGCCGACGATCCCGACTCCGCCCGGGCGCTGGCGTCGGCCCGGCTGCTGGTGTCGGGCAGCGCCGCGTTGCCTGTGCCCGTCTTCGCCCGACTCGCCGAACTGACCGGTCACGCGCCGGTGGAACGCTACGGGTGCACCGAGACTCTGATCACAATCAGCACCCGAGCCGACGGGGAACGTCGCCCGGGCTGGGTGGGCTTCCCGTTGGAAGGGATGCACACCAGGCTGGTTGCCGAGGATGGCTCGGCCGTGCCGCAGGACGCGGAAACCATTGGGCGCCTTCAGGTTCGGACGCCGACGTTATTCGAGGGCTACCTCAATTCCCCGGATGCCACCGCCGCGTCCTTCGATGCCGACGGTTGGTACCGCACCGGAGATGTCGCCGTCGTCGACGCCGGCGGTATGCACCGCATCGTCGGCCGTGAGTCGGTGGACCTGATCAAATCCGGCGGCTACCGGATCGGCGCCGGTGAAATCGAGACGGCACTGCTGGGCCACCCTGGCGTGGCCGAGGTCGCGGTGGTGGGACTGCCCGATGCGGATCTGGGACAGCGGATCGTGGCGTTCGTCGTCGGTGATGCGGCGGCGGATGATCTGATCGACTTTGTGGCACAGCAACTCTCGGTGCACAAGCGCCCCCGGGAGGTGCGGATCGTCGACTCCCTGCCGCGTAACGCGATGGGCAAGGTCGTGAAGAAGGAATTGCTGGGCTAATTGGCGTGCAGGGCCTCATTGAGCACGATCCCGCTGCCGTCTCGGGAGACCACCTCGACCGCGCCGGACATTGAATTACGGCGGAACAGCAGGTTATTGGCGCCGGAGAACTCGCGGGCCTTGACCGATGTGCCGCCGGGGGTGAGCACTTTGGTGCCGGCGGTGACGTACAGCCCCGCCTCGATGATGCAGTCGTCACCCAACGAGATGCCCAGACCGGAATTGGCTCCCAGCAGGCAGCGCTGGCCGACCGAGATCACCTCGGTGCCGCCGCCGGAGAGTGTGCCCATGATCGACGCGCCACCGCCGATGTCGGATCCGTCGCCGACCACCACGCCCGCCGAGATCCGGCCCTCCACCATCGAGGTGCCCAGGGTGCCGGCGTTGAAGTTCACGAAACCCTCGTGCATCACGGTGGTGCCCGGGGCCAGATGGGCGCCCAGGCGAACCCGGTCGGCGTCGGCGATGCGCACTCCGGTCGGCACCACGTAGTCGACCATCCGGGGAAACTTGTCGACGCCGTAGACCGTCACCGGTCCGCGACGACGCAGGGCAAGTCGCACCTTTTCGAAGCCCTCGATTCGGCACGGACCGTAGTTTGTCCACACCACGTTGGCCAGCGCGCCGAACACCCCGGCCAGGCTCAATCCGTGCGGTTCGACCAGGCGGTGGGACAGCAGATGCAGCCGCAGATAAGCGTCGAAAGTGTCCGCCGGGGCATCTTCCAGGGCGCCGGTCACGGTCCGGACGGCGACCACTTCGACACCGCGGTCGGCGTCCGGGCCGCACAGCGCCGCAAGTCCGTCAGGAATCTCGGCGGGAGTGAGTCGGGTGGTTCCGGGCGGGTGGTAGGCGCCCAGTTCGGGTTCGGGGAACCAGGCGTCCAGCACGGTGCCGTCCTCAGTGAGGGTGGCAAGTCCGAAACCCGCGGCGGAAGTCACGGTGCTACACGCTAGTCGATTGCCACGGCCCGCTAGCCTGGTCAGTTGTGCTTGACCTTCGCGCGGATCCGATCGATCTGACCACCGCCCTCGTCGACATCCCCAGCGTGTCGCGCGACGAGTGTCGGATCGCCGACGAGGTCGAACGGGCACTGCGGGCACAGACCGACTACCGGGTCATCCGCAACGGCGACGCAGTGCTCGCCCGCACCGACCTCGGCCGGCCGACCCGGGTGGTGCTGGCCGGTCATCTCGACACTGTGCCGATCGCCGACAATGTCCCGTCGCGCCGCGACGCAGACCATATCTACGGCTGTGGCACCTCCGACATGAAGTCCGGCGATGCGGTATTCCTGCACCTCGCGGCGACCGTCGCCGAACCCGCGCACGACATCACGCTGATCCTCTACGACTGCGAGGAGGTTGAGGCCTCGGCCAACGGGCTGGGCCGTATCGAGCGCGAGCTTCCCGAATGGCTGCGCGCCGACGTCGCGATCCTCGGCGAACCGTCCGGTGGCTATATCGAGGCGGGCTGCCAGGGCACGTTGCGCGCCGTCCTCTCAGCGACTGGGACGCGGTCGCATTCTGCGCGATCGTGGTTGGGGGACAATGCGATTCATAAGCTTGCTACTGCGCTCGATAGGCTCAACGAATATCAGGGTCGCGTCGTGGACATCGACGGCTGCACCTATCGGGAGGGACTGTCCGCGGTGCGAATCGCCGGGGGAGTGGCCGACAACGTCATCCCCGACGATGCCTCGCTCACGGTCAATTTTCGGTTCGCGCCCGACCGCACCCCGCAGGCCGCACTGGGCCATGTGCGGGAGGTGTTCACCGGTCTTGAGGTGGAGATCGAGCAGACCGATGTGGCCGCCGGAGCACTGCCCGGTCTGCACCACCCGGCCGCCGCAGCCCTGGTCGACGCGGCCGACGGTTTAGTTCGAGCCAAGTTCGGTTGGACCGACGTGGCGCGGTTTGCGGCCCTGGGCATCCCGGCGGTGAACTTCGGGCCGGGCGACCCGAATCTGGCTCATCGTCGCGACGAACGGGTCGCGGTCGCGCAGATCACCGCGGTGACCGCAACCCTGCGCCGCTACCTGGGCGCCTGCTGACCGGGCGCCTGCTGACCGGGTGCCTGCTGACGGGGCACCTGCAGATTAGGAGCCGGCTGACGGGCTGTCGGCGGCCACCGCGCGGGCATGGTCCAGTGCCGTTCGGGTGAACTCACAGTCGGCGTGGGTGGCGATCCTGGCCATTGCGTCGGCCGCTCGCACATCGCCCAGTCGGGCCGCCTCATGCCAGGCCCGAACCGCTATTGCGTACTGACCCGTGCGCTCGGCCATCCGGGCGCCGTCGCGCGCCGCGTCGATTGCGCCATGTCGATCACCGATGGTCGTCAGCCGCCATGCGCGTGCCACGGCGAGTTCCGGTGCGAACAGCGCGGACTTGGTGCCGTGCCGGGATTCGGCGCGGCTCAACGCCTTTGCCGATTCGGCGATCTCACCCTGCTGCGCCAACGCGCTGGCCAGGTAGGTCAGCGACAACGGGCCCCACGAATAGCCGGTGCGGTCCAGCGTCGCCGCCGCCGGTGCCAGCAGTGCGGCCGCGGCGGCGGGTTCGCCGCGGGCGATCAGCACCTCGGCCAGCAGCACATCGCCGATCGACCGGCCGGGCTGGGCCAGTTCGGCGAAGTTGGTGAAACCGAGTGCGGTGTCATACGCGGCCTGAGTCTGGCCGGACATCAATTGAGTGGTGGTTTCCGCCAGACCCACGGTGAAACGCAGGAGTCCGGGATACTCGGTCGCCAGGGCCCGGCTCACCAAAGCTCCGACGTCGGCGAATCGCCCCATCCGTGCCGAACTCAACGCCGCCGCACTCGACGCCCACGCCACTGCCATCTCGGGGGCTTGCGGTGCCGCGAGCACCTCGTCGGCGATCTCGAGCGCCCGCACCACGTTTCCGGCATTCATCGCGAACGTCGCCGACAATGCGTCGAGGGTGATCCGGGCAGGCGGTTCGCTGACGCGGCGCCGAACGGTCTGCAGGAAGGTGGAGGCCCGCTCCGGTTCGGAGAGCATCCAGAATTGGTTGGCGGCCCGCGGCAGAGCCCAGGCCAGCACCTGCTCCTCGGACAGCGCCGTGGGTTCCACCTCGGCCAGAACCTGGTCGGCCTCGCGGCCGCGACCCTGCCAGGCCAGTGCATAGCTCAGCGCCAGACGGGCATCGAAGCGTTCCTGGCGTTGCAGTGCAGCGGTGGCCAACCGCTCACTCAACGCCAGATCGCCCAGCCGCAAGGCTTCCTGAGCGGCCGCCACCACATCGTCCACAGATTCCGGCCGGTCGCTACCCAGCGCCAGTACCGATCTCCCGAGCCGGTCCCCGAGATGACGGTGCGGGTGGGCGCTGAGCCGGTCGGCCACGTCTGTTCTCAGCCGCCGTAACTGAGTGTCCGTGGCGCTGGCCGCGGCATGCTCGGCGAACAACGGATGTCCGCTGTAGACCTCCGATCCGATCTGGTGGACCGCGCCCGCCGCCGCGGCGGCCTCGACGGCGCCCGCCGAGGTGAGCGCCCCCAGGTCCGTGACGTCGAGTGGTTCGCGCACGCTGAGGTAGCCCAGCACGTCGCGGGCCGGTGCCGGCAGGGCCGCGAGATACCGATCAATGAGTTCCGGCAGCGAACGTTCGGGGTCGCCGGTGGCGACCATGAGCCGCAGGTGCAGTGGGTTTCCCACGCTTCGGCGGTACATCTCAGCCGCGTCGATGGCGGGGGTCGGCGCCGCTGGCGTCTCAAGGCCGGCGAGCAGACCCGCCGTTTCGGCGCCATCCAATGGCGTGAGGTCGATGCGCTCCAGCAGGCCGTCCTGCCACAGGGCCGCGATCGCCGCGGGAATCGGCGGCGTCGAGCGAGCGGTGACGATGAGCCTGCCAAGGCGGGCCTGCGCGAGTTGGTAGACCAGCGTGGCCGAAAGTGGATCAAGCAGGTGGGCATCGTCGACGATGATCAGCGCATTATCCGTCTGTGCCAGAACAGAATCCAGCGCGGCGTGGATGAGGGCAGCCGGCTTGCCGACCTCGGTGATATCGACCAGGGGACCGAATGCGCCGAATGGCACCTCGGTTTGCGTGCCGGTGCCGATGACCCGCAGCGGGTTGCTCTGTCCCAATCTTTCGGCGATCTGCGCGGCCAGTGTCGTCTTGCCCACGCCATCGACGCCGAGGACGGCGACACCGGGGCGTTCGTCGAAGAGCGCGACGGCCTGTGCCAGGAACGGCTCGCGCGGCACTGTCGCCCACTGGATCGGCATAGCCGGACTTTATGACCCGCGACCCACCGCGCACACCAATAGCCGCAAAACCCAGGTTCATTCGGTCCCGTGCGGCATCTGGTCTAGGTTTCGGGTGTGCAGCAGCAAGGCCAACAGGGCACCGATTGGGCAGTATGCGTGTACTGCGCGTCGGGCCCCCGGCACCCGGAACTGCTGGAGTTGGCCCGCCGGGTCGGCGAGGCTATTGCGGCGCGTGGCTGGACCCTGGTGTCCGGCGGCGGAAACGTCTCGGCGATGGGTGCGGTGGCCGACGGCGCGCGGTCGGCGGGTGGACGCACCGTTGGAGTGATCCCCAAAGCGCTGGTGCATCGCGAACTCGCCGACATCGCCGCCGATGAGTTGGTCGTCACCGACACCATGCGCCAGCGTAAGCAGGTGATGGAGGAGCGCAGCGACGCCTTTCTGGCATTGCCCGGTGGAATCGGAACGCTGGAGGAGCTTTTCGAAACCTGGACCGCCGGGTACCTCGGCATGCACGACAAGCCGGTTGTTCTACTCGATCCGCACGGGCACTACGACGGCCTGCGCGGGTGGCTGGGCTCTCTTGTCGAGAGCGGGTATGTCACCCAGGCCGCCTTGGATCGGATGGTGGTCGTCGATGATATCGAGGCGGCACTTGCATTGTGCGCCAACGAATCCGGGGAAGAGGAACTCTGATCATGGTTGCCCAGAAGCGGATTCCCTCGCGTTCGGTGAGCCTGTTGACACTTGCCACCCGATTGCCTGCCGTCCTGCTGGATGCCCCGGTGATCGTGCGGGCCGCAATGACAGGCCTGCTTGCCCAGCCGAGTTCGAAGGCCTCGATCGGTAAGGTCTTTGCCGAACGTGCCGCCCGCTACGGTGACCGGATTTTCATCCGGTTCGGTGACGAGAAGATCAGTTACCGCACCGCCAACGAGACCGCCAATCGGTACGCGGCCGTGCTGGCCGAGCACGGTGTGAGCCGCGGCGACGTGGTGGGCATCATGCTGCGCAATTCACCCGACGCGGTGCTGATGATGCTGGCCGCGGTCAAGTGTGGAGCGGTCGCCGGCATGCTTAACCATCATCAGCGCGAGGACGTCCTGGCCCACAGCATCGGCCTGCTCAAAGCCACCGTGTTGATTGCGGAGGCCGATCTGATCGAACCGATCCGATCCAGTGGCGCCGCCCTGGCCGATCTGGACCTCATCGCAATCGACGACTTCGCCACGATGGCGCAGGGAAAGTCGACCGCCAACCCCGCCTCGGCCGCCGAGGTGCAGGCCAGGGATCCGGCGTTCTACATTTTCACCTCCGGCACCACCGGCCACCCGAAGGCCAGTGTGATGACCCACTACCGATGGCTGCGCGCACTGGCGGCCTTCGGCGGACTTGGCCTTCGGCTACGCGGCAACGACACGCTGTACTGCCCGCTGCCGATGTACCACAACAACGCACTCACTGTCGCGCTGTCCTCGGTGATCGACGCGGGTGCCACGCTGGCACTGGGAAAGACATTCTCGGCATCGCGGTTCTGGGACGAGATCCGCCAGTCCAACGCCACCGCGTTCATCTACATCGGCGAGGTATGCCGCTATCTGCTCAACCAGCCGGCCCGGGATACCGACCGCGCGCACAAGGTCCGGGTGATCGTCGGCAACGGGTTGCGCCCGGAGATCTGGGAGGAGTTCACCACCCGCTTCGGTATCGGCCGGGTTGCGGAGTTCTACGCGGCCAGCGAGGGCAATACCGGGTTCATCAATATCTTCAACATCCCCGGCTCGACCGGGGTCAACCCGATGCCCCTGGCCTACGTGGAATTCGACGCGGAGACCTCCGAGCCGGTGCGCGGCGCCGACGGTCGGGTGCGCCGGGTTGCGCCGGGACAGCCGGGTCTGCTGCTGAGCCCGGTGAACCGATTCGCGCCGTTCGACGGCTACACCGACAAAGCGGCCAGCGAGAAGAAGCTGGTGCGCAACGCTTTCAAGGACGGCGACGTCTGGTTCAACACCGGCGATCTGATGAACCCGCAGGGCATGGGGCACGCGGCCTTCGCCGACCGGCTTGGCGACACCTTCCGCTGGAAGGGCGAGAACGTGGCCACCACCCAGGTGGAGGCGGCACTGGTCGCCGACCGAGCGGTCGAGGACTGCACGGTGTTCGGCGTCGAGGTGCCCGACACCGGCGGCCGGGCCGGGATGGCGGCGGTCACGTTGCGTGCAGGCACTCGGTTCGACGGCCCGGCATTGGCCGCGACGCTCTACGCCACACTGCCGGTCTATGCGATCCCACTGTTTGTGCGGATCGTGGACGCACTGGAGACCACGACGACGTTCAAAAGCCGCAAGGTCGAGTTGCGCAACCAGGGCTACGGCCCCGAGGTGTCGGATCCGCTGTATGTGCTCGACGGTCGCAACCAGGGCTACGTGGCGTTCTATGCGTCGTATGCGACCGACGTCGCCGACGGTCGTCGGCCCCACTAGCCTTACCCGGGTGAACTCGACGTTCTGCGGACGGCCGGTGGCCGGCGATCGCGCGCTGATCATGGCGATCGTGAACCGCACCCCCGACTCGTTCTACGACCGGGGTGCGACGTTCTCCGATGAGGCCGCGATGGCCGCGGTGCACCGTGCGGTCGCCGACGGCGCCGACGTGATCGATATCGGCGGCGTCAAGGCCGGACCGGGAGTTGTCGTGGACGCGGCCGAGGAGATCACCCGCGTGGTGCCGTTCATCGAATGGGTGCGCTCCGAATACCCCGAACAGTGCATCAGCGTGGACACCTGGCGCGCCTCGGTGGCCAGGCTGGCCTGTGCGGCCGGGGCCGACCTCATCAACGACACCTGGGCGGGCCACGATCCGGCGCTACCGGAGGTCGCCGCCGAGTTCGGGGCCGGCATCGTCTGTTCGCATACCGGCGGCGCCGTCCCGCGTACCCGGCCGTTCCGTGTCCACTACGGCACCACCGTCGCCGGTGTCGTCGACGACGTCATCGCCGAGGTCACCGCCGCCGCCGAACATGCTGTGGCAGTGGGTGTTCCGCGTGAATCGGTGCTCATCGACCCCACCCACGACTTCGGCAAGAACACCTTCCACGGGCTCACCCTGTTGCGTCACATCAAAGATCTCGTCGACACCGGCTGGCCCGTCCTGATGGCACTGAGCAACAAGGACTTCATCGGTGAGACGCTCGGCGTGGAACTGACCCAACGGCTCGAGGGCACCCTGGCTGCGACCGCACTGGCCGCTGCAGATGGTGCCCGGATGTTCCGGGTGCACGAGGTCGGGCCGACCCGCCGCGTGCTGGAGATGGTCGCCTCGATTTCCGGAGACCGGCAACCGTCGCGGACCGTGCGGGGGTTGGCATGAGCGCCGGCTCCGGCGGTCCCGGGGACGCCTGGCTGGCCGGGCACAGTTGGCACCGGCCCACCTGGACGGTTGCCGAACTTACGGCTGCCAAACGCGGCCGCACCATCTCGGTGGTGCTGCCCGCGCTGAACGAGGCCGAGACCATCGCCGCGGTCATCGGCACCATCACCCCGATGCTGGGTGGCCTGGTCGACGAACTGATCGTGCTGGACTCCGGATCCACCGACGAGACGGCGGCTCGCGCACGGGCGGCGGGTGCGCGCGTCATCACCCGCGAGGAGGCACTGCCCGAGATTCCGCCGCAACCGGGCAAGGGTGAGGCGCTGTGGCGTTCGCTGGCCGCGACCACCGGCGACATCATCGTGTTCATCGACTCCGACCTGATCGATGCCGACCCGATGTTCGTGCCGCGTCTGGTCGGCCCGCTGCTGACCGAAGACGGCATTCACCTCGTGCGGGGCTTCTACCGGCGACCGCTGAAGGTCGGTGACGGCCAGGACGCCAACGGCGGCGGCCGGGTGACCGAACTGGTGGCCCGCCCACTGCTCGCGGCGCTGCGGCCCGAACTCGGCTATGTGCTGCAGCCCCTGGGTGGGGAGTACGCCGGAACCCGGGAACTGCTGACCGCGGTGCCGTTCGCGCCCGGCTACGGGGTGGAGATCGGACTGCTCGTCGACACCTACGATCGGCTCGGCCTGAATGCGATCGCACAGGTGAATCTGGGTGTTCGGACACACCGCAACCGGCCGCTGAGCGAGTTGGGTCCGATGAGCCGACAGATCATTGCCACCCTGCTGACCCGGTGCGGGATCGCCGACTCCGGAGTCGGGCTGACCCAATTTCTGCCCGAGGGTGACGGCTACCGCGCGCGCACGTCGACGGTGTCGCTGGCCGACCGGCCGCCGATGAACACCCTGCGCTAGCCACCAGTCGAGCCCCGGTGAGGCAGGATCTCCCGTGTGACGCTGATCCTTTCCTATCTGGTGGTGCTGATCCTGGTGGCCATCGTTCTGTTCGGGATAGCCAGCCTGGTGTTCGGCCGCGGTGAACAATTACCGCCGCTGCCGCAGGCGACCACCGCGACGGTCTTGCCCGCCGCGGCGCTCACCGGTGCCGACGTCGACGCCGTGAAGTTCACCCAGGTGCTGCGCGGCTACAAGACCAGTGAGGTGGACTGGGTGTTGGACCGGTTGGGTGCCGAAATCGACCTGCTGCGTGCCGAACTCGACTCGACCGGCGTCGCGCCGTCCGACGAGGCCCTCTGACGTTGGACCTCGACGACGACGGCCGCACCCGGTGCGACTGGGCGGCCGGCGGATCTCCACTCCTGCGGGACTATCACGATCAGGAGTGGGGTCGCCCATTGCGCGGCCGGGTCGCACTCTTCGAGCGGCTGACGCTGGAGGCATTCCAGAGTGGGCTGTCCTGGTTGGTCATTCTGCGCAAGCGGGAGAACTTCCGGCGCGCCTTCGCCGGCTTCGACATCGAGACCGTGGCCGGCTACACCGAACGCGATGTGGCTCGACTGCTGACCGATCCCGGCATCGTGCGCAACCGGGCCAAGATCGAGGCCGCGGTCGCCAATGCCCGGGTGGCCGCCGATATCGACGTGGACCTGTCCGATCTGCTGTGGTCGTTCGCGCCGCCGGCCCGCCCACGGCCGGTCGAGTCGGCCGACGTGCCGTCGTCGACGCCGGAGTCCGTCGCGCTGTCCCGCCGCCTCAAGGGCCTCGGTTTCCGGTTCGTCGGGCCCACGACCGGGTATGCGTTGATGCAGGCAACCGGGATGGTCGATGACCATCTGCGCGACTGTTGGGTAACCTCGGGCGGGTGACGGCCGGCGAGAGTGAAAATTTGGCAGTTCTGGCGGGCTTGCTCGGAGCGGCCGACGTAGGTCAGGGGCCAACGCCTGAACAGTTGCGGGTGATCGAAAGCCTGGCGCGGGGATACTTCGGCCTCGACATCGAGGTTAAAGCGCTACTTCCGATCGAAGCGCCCGAACTTGCCGCCGCCCTCGAAGCTCATGACTGGCGGGCGCGCCACCGCGCCATCGACCTGCTGATCCTCGTCGAGTTCTGCCGGCATCCGGCCGACCCGGCCCAAGCCGATCGGGTCGAAGAGTACGTCGGTCTCCTCGGCAGTGAAAATCTGGCAGCGGTGGCACGCGACGTACAGACCGGCCATCGGGAGCAGGCGATCGCCGACTGGAGACGGTTCGGTGAGCCAAGCAGGGGGTTGAACGGGGTGGACGACGAGGACGTCTCGTCGATCGTGCATGGTTTATCCGGTTGTGCCGCCGGGACCTTGGGACGCGGTCTCTATGACTTCTATCTCCGACACGGCGTGCCGTTTCCGGGCGATCCCGACGGTGGCGATGTCACGATGGCCCATCACGACTTCACTCACGTCGTGACGGGGTACACGCCCACGCCGCCTGACGAAGTCGCACTCCAGGCGATGCTCACCGCCGCGTCTAACTTCGATCACCACTTCTCGGGCCTCGTCGGCTCATTGGCGGCGCTCGAGTCCGCCACTTTCGAGTTACCCGGCTTTGTCCCGAGAGAGGCCGTGCTGGACCGCCCGGGCGCCGCTGACAAACTCGCCGACGCCTTCCGGCGGGGTTCACAGTGCACCGGGGATATCGGGGCCATCGACTTCTGGGCGCGCCGAGACGATCTTTTGGTCGATGTGCGGGCCGAGTACAACATCGAGGCCGTCAGTTAGGGCCGAAGGCGGCGCAATGCCCGTCAAGACGCCCACTGGACCCATATTTAGCTGGTCTTTTACACCTCTGGGCGCTGATAGTGAACAATAGAAACACTAGAACCAACCAACCCCGGCAACATTGTGACTGCGCCGGTGGCCCTGCTCGATCTGGAGGAGCACTCGATGGCGGCGATGAAGCCCCGTACTGGCGACGGTCCGCTGGAAGCGACCAAAGAGGGACGCGGCATCGTGATGCGGGTACCGCTGGAGGGCGGCGGCCGGCTCGTCGTTGAGTTGACCCCCGCCGAGGCAGCGGCACTCGGCGACGAACTCAAGGGCGTCACCAGTTAAGTCTGCGGGTTACGCCGACACCCTGCGGTAGACCTCGCACGTCTGCTCGGCGATGCGCGCCCAGGAGAACTCGTCGATACAGCGCTGCCGTCCGGCCGCCCCGTAGGCTCTCGCCTTCGCGGGGTCGTGGACTAGCGCGTTGACGGCCGCTGCCAGGCCTGTTTCGAAGGCGACCGGGTCGGTGGAGTCGTAGTGCACCAGGGTCCCGGTGATCCCGTCGTCGACCACCTCCGGAATGCCGCCCACATCAGAGGCGACCACCGCGGTCTCGCAGGCCATCGCCTCGAGGTTCACGATACCGAGTGGCTCGTAGACCGAAGGGCAGACGAAAGCTGTTGCTGCTGAGAGGATTTCCCGAATCCTGTCGGCCGGCAGGATGTCGCGGACCCAGAACACGCCGCTGCGTTTCTCGGCCAGTTCGGACACCGCCGCGGCTACTTCGGCGGCGATCTCCGGGGTGTCGGGCGCCCCGGCACACAGCACCAGTTGGACTCCCGCATCGAAGAGATGCGCTGCCGCAATGAGGTGCGGTACACCCTTCTGTCTAGTGATCCGTCCGACGAAGGCCACCATCGGCCGCGCGGGGTCCACTCCGAGTTGGCTGAGCACCGACTGGCCGGGGCCAGCCGGTCCGGGATGCCACACAGAAGTGTCCACACCATTCTTGACGACATGAACCCTGGCCGGGTCCAGGGCTGGATACACGCGCAACACATCGTGGCGCATGCCGGTACTCACTGCGATCACCGCGTCGGCAGCCTGAACCGCGGTGCGTTCCACCCAGGACGAGACCCGATACCCGCCGCCGAGTTGCTCAGCCTTCCAGGGACGCAATGGTTCGAGCGAGTGGGCGGTGAGGACGTGTGGGACGCCGTGCAGCAGGGCGGCGATATGTCCGGCCATGCCGGTGTACCAGGTGTGGGAATGGACGACCGTCGCACCGGCGGTGGCATTGGCCATCCGCAGATCCGCGGACAGCGTCGACAGCGCGGGGTTGGCGTCGGTCAGCGCCGGGTCGGGCTGATGGGCGAACGCCGAGGACCGCGGTGCACCCATGCAGTGCACCTCGACCTCGCAGAGGTGGCGCAACTGCGCGACGAGCTCGGTCACATGCACTCCGGCACCGCCGTAGACCTCCGGCGGATACTCGCGGGTCAACATCGCCACTCGCATACCGCTGACGGTAGCGCCCTGCGTACGGGGGCGATAAGGAAACCCGCATAGCCCTAGCAGTCGGCTGACGCGATGACTAGGTTTACCCCCATGAGGGAGTTGCCACACGTGCTGGGCATCGTCATGGCCGGAGGTGAGGGCAAGCGGCTATATCCGCTCACCGCGGACCGGGCCAAGCCAGCGGTTCCCTTTGGTGGCGCCTATCGGCTCATCGACTTCGTGCTGTCCAATCTGGTCAACGCCCGTTATCTCCGTATTTGTGTTCTCACCCAGTACAAGTCGCATTCACTGGACCGGCACATCTCGCAGAATTGGCGACTGAGTGGTTTGGCGGGGGAGTACATCACTCCGGTGCCCGCACAGCAGCGACTCGGGCCGCGCTGGTACACCGGTTCCGCCGACGCGATCTATCAGTCGCTGAACCTGATCTATGACGAGGACCCCGACTACATCGTGGTGTTCGGTGCGGACCATGTGTACCGGATGGATCCCGAACAGATGGTGAAGTTCCACATCGAAAGCGGTGCCGGCGCAACGGTTGCCGGTATCCGGGTACCCCGGGCCGAGGCAAGCGCGTTTGGTTGCATCGCGGCCGACGAGTCCGGGCGCATCACGAGTTTCGTTGAGAAGCCGGCTGATCCGCCCGGCACGCCCGATGACCCGGAGCAGACGTTCGCGTCGATGGGCAATTACATCTTCACCACCAAGGTGCTCATCGATGCGATCCGCGCCGACGCCGACGACGACCAGTCCGACCACGATATGGGCGGCGACATCATTCCGCGTCTGGTGGCGGACGGCATGGCCGCCGTTTACGACTTCGACAACAACGAGGTGCCGGGCGCTACCGAACGCGACCGCGGATACTGGCGCGACGTCGGAACCCTCGATGCCTTTTACGACGCCCACATGGATCTGGTGTCGGTGCACCCGGTGTTCAACCTCTACAACAAGCGCTGGCCGATCCGGGGAGAGTCGGAGAACCTTGCGCCGGCCAAGTTCGTCAACGGTGGCTCAGCTCAGGAATCGGTGGTCGGCGCGGGCAGCATCATCTCGGCGGCGTCGGTGCACAACTCGGTGTTGTCGAGCAATGTCGTGGTTGAAGACGGCGCCATCGTGGAAGGCAGTGTCCTGATGCCCGGCGTACGGGTGGGCCGCGGTGCGGTGGTCCGACGCGCGATCCTGGACAAGAACGTCGTCGTGGGACCCGGTGAGCAGGTCGGCGTTGACCCCGAGTTGGATCGGGAGCGTTTCGCGATCAGCGCCGGCGGGATCGTCGCCGTGGGCAAGGGCGTCTGGATCTAAAGCCCGAGTGTGGCAAGGGCGTTTTGGATCTGAGGCCCGATCTAGGTTGCGGCGGAGTGGCGCCTGCGCCGGCGCCGCAGCAGCCAGATCGCACCCCAGGCCAGTGCCGCCAGCACGACCAGCACGAGCGCGGGCACCAGAATCGCGATGAACACCAGGCTCACGCTGGTGAAGTCCTCGATGGTGCTCAATACGGGTGCCGCCACACCTGCGGTGGCGACGTTGGCCGCCGGTCGAACCGCTGTTTTGGTCAGGTGCACCACGAGGGCGGTCACCACACCGATCACCACCGGGACCCACTGGCCACTGCGGGCGAACTCGGCGGGGTCCGACACCGCCGCAGTCTGGGCCGCGGTGCCCGAACCGAACACGATCCCACCGGAGGCGGGCCGCACGAACGTCTGCACCGCGTCGTTGATCGAATCCAGCGCCGGCACCTTGTCGGCGACGATCTCCACTCCCAGCAACACCGCGACTATTGCCATCACCCAGCCGTTCTCCAGCCAGGTCCACCCGTGCGGAAGGTTGACGAGGCTGGTGAACCGGCCCAGCAAGCCCATCAACAGCATGGGGATGTATGCGTTGAGGCCGGCCGAGGTGGCCAGCCCGAACCCGGTCAGGAATTCCATATCTACCCCCTGCCCTCCAACATCATTGGCTGCCTCAGTCGCGGACCGCGACGAGGACGCCGTCCCCCAGGGGCACTAGCACGGGGGTCAGTCGTTCGTCCTCGGCGATCAATCGGGCCGCCTCACGTACGGCGGTGACTTCGGGATCGTTCGCGGCCGGATCACCGGCGCGGCCGTCCAACGTGGCGTGGTGCACGACGATCACTCCGCCGTGCCGTAGCAGTCGCACGCCTTCGATGACGAAGTTCGGTTGGTCGTCCGGCGCCGCGTCGATGAAGACGAGGTCATAGGATCCGTCGGTCAGTCGCGTCAGCACCTCCTGTGCTCGTCCGGCGATCAGCCTGGTGCGCCCCGGTCCGATGGCCGCCTCGCTGAAGGCTTGCTTGGCCAGGCTCTGATATTCCGGTTCTGTGTCGATCGTGGTGAGTACCCCGTCGTCCCGCATGCCGGACAGTAACCACAGTCCGCTGACTCCGGTCCCGGTCCCGACCTCAACGACCGCCCTCCCGCCACTGAGCTTCGTCAGCATGCCCAACAGCGCGCCGACAGCAGGCGTCACCGCACCGGCGCCGACGTCGACGGCGCGTTCGCGGGCCGCGGAGACGATCGCGTCTTCGGAGATCGAGCCCTCGGCGTGGGCGAGTATCCGTTCGGCTCGGCTTGGCTGCCGCGCGTCGCCGGGATCGTCGGTGATGGACATTCTCAGCAGCGTAGATCAACACCGGGTGTGCGTGGGCCGACGCGCCAGGTCTGGTCGCGACGCGTCCGACCGGCCGTGATGTAGCAATGACGAGAGATTGCTGAGAAATGACCATTGCCTGACGTTTTACCTGCTTATGGATAACTTATTAGAAATTATTTAGTTTGCTCACATGGATTGCACAACGCGACCGGGAAAGGTGATCCACATGAAACGCCGAAGCAGTTGGGCGGGGAATACCCCGCAGCGAGCAGGTGTTGTGACTAATGACATGGCCGGCGGCATAGCGTTGCTGGCCCTTCATCACCAGGAGGATCCGACGACCACCACACTGCTGGCCCCAGCGACCACGTCGCACGCGGCGCCGGTCACACCGCCGCCTGTCGCGGCGCCGTTCACACCGCCGCCTGTCGCGGCGCCGGTCACACCGCCGCCTGTCGCGGCGCCGGTCACACCGCCGCCTGTCGCGGCGCCGGTCACACCGCCGCCAGTCGCGGCGCCGGTCACACCGCCGCCAGTCGCGGCGCCGGTCACTATGTCGCGTGTCGCGCCTATCGGCGACGTGGATTGGGTGGAGCCATCTGAGGAGCTGCACGGAACCGCGGTGTTCGATGCCACGGGCGACCGCGCGGCGATGCCGTCCTGGGACGAACTGGTGCGTCAGCATGCCGACCGGGTCTACCGGCTGGCCTACCGGCTGTCGGGCAGTCAGCATGACGCCGAGGACCTGACCCAGGAGACCTTCATCCGAGTGTTCAGATCGGTGCAGAATTATCAGCCCGGCACCTTCGAGGGCTGGTTACACCGCATCACCACCAACCTGTTCCTGGACATGGTTCGTCGGCGCGCGCGCATCCGCATGGAGGCGCTGCCCGAGGATTACGACCGGGTGCCCTCCGAACTGCCCAACCCCGAGCAGATCTACCACGATTCGCGACTCGGTCCGGATCTGCAGGCCGCACTGGATTCGTTGCCGCCGGAGTTCCGGGCTGCGGTGGTGCTGTGCGATATCGAGGGTCTGTCCTATGAGGAGATCGGGGCCACGCTCGGGGTCAAGCTGGGCACCGTGCGTAGCCGGATTCACCGCGGCCGTCAGGCTCTGCGGGATCACCTGGCCGCTCATTCCGACGGAAACACGGTCGGCGCCCAATCGGCGTGACTGCGGCGCGCGCGGACGGCGTGTCACCACGTCGGCCCTGATCGCGCTACATTCGAGGAGAGCGGCGGGTGAACCGGAGGGAGCAGGTGATGGTCGACCCAGGGCACGTATTTCGTCGAGCCCTGTCGTGGCTGCCGTCGAACTTCGTCTCGCAGAACGAGGCGCCGGTGGGATCCCCGCGTCAGTTCAACTCCACCGAACACCTGTCTACCGAGGCGATCGCCGCCTTCGTGGATGGGGAACTGCGGATGAAGGCCCATCTGCGGGCCGGGCACCATCTGTCGCTGTGCGGGCAGTGCGCCGGCGAGGTGGAGGCTCAGGGCCAGGCCCGGGCCGCGCTGCGGGACTCTCGGCCGGTGAGCATGCCGAGCACCCTGATGAACCTGCTGTCGGCGATTCCGCAGTCCACTCCCGATGAGGCACAACCTGCGCCGCCCAGCCTGACCGACCAGTTAGCCGACGACACACCGCGGAGTCGGCGTAAGCGCCGGTAGGGTGAAGTCCGACTCGAGCACCACGCTCTAGTCCGTACGTGTGTTCCCTGACCGCCCGGATAGAGGTTGATGTGAGCCCCAGCAAGGACAGTCCCGGCGGCCACCGGCTGGCACCGCGCCCGGTGTCGCGGCCACCGGTGGATTCCGAGGCCACCCGGACGTTCGGACGTCCGCGCGGCGTCGACGGCTCGTTCGTTGCGGCAGAGTTGCGCCCGGCCAAATACCGCCAGTCCGATGAGTACGAGCCCACCGAGAAGAAGTCCGACCCGGTGCTCCAGGAGGCCTTCAGCCGTCCCTATCTGGGCGCCGATTCGCTGCAGCGACACCCGGCCGATGCCGGTGCGCTGGGCGCCGGAACCGATCTCGACGACGAGCCCGACGATCCCTGGCGTGACCCGGCCGCCGCCGTGGCGCTGGGCACCCCCGCATTCGACAGGCCGGTGGCGAGCGTCCCGGGCGCTGCGGTCGGCAAGCTCGGCGTTCGCGATGTGCTGTTCGGTGGCCGGGTGTCGTACGCGGCGCTGGCCGTCCTGGGCATCACGGCGTTGTTGATCGGCATGGCCGGTGGCTGGGTCGGCCGTAAGACGGCGGAGGTCGTCGAGGCATTCACCACGTCCAAGGTCACGTTGTCGACGTCCGACACCGGCGACTTACCGCCGGGCCGGTTCGCTCAGGTGGCCGCGTCAGTAGCCGATTCGGTGGTGACCATTGAAGCCAAGAGCGACGAATCGGGCGCGCAGGGCTCCGGTGTGGTGGTCGACGGCCGCGGCTACGTCGTCACCAACAACCATGTCGTCTCCGAGGCAGCGGCCAGTCCGAGTAAGTTCAAGCTCACCGTGGTCTTCAACGACGGCAAGGAAGTGCCGGCGAATCTCGTCGGCCGCGACCCGAAGACGGACTTGGCCGTTCTCAAGGTCGACAACGTCGATAACCTCACCGTGGCGAAGTTCGGTGACTCGAGCAAGCTGCGGGTGGGCGAGGAAGTGATTGCTGCCGGCGCCCCGTTGGGTCTGCGCAGCACCGTCACCAGCGGGATCATCAGTGCGCTGAACCGACCGGTGCCGCTGTCGGGCGAAGGATCGGACACCGACACCGTCATCGACGCGATTCAAACCGACGCTTCGATCAACCACGGCAACTCCGGCGGTCCGTTGATCAATATGAACTCTGAGGTCATCGGTATCAATACGGCTGGAAAGTCGTTGTCCGACAGTGCAAGTGGGCTCGGCTTTGCTATCCCGGTCAACGAGGTGAAGGCAACCGTCGAGACGCTGATCAAGGACGGCAGGGTGTCGCATCCGACGCTCGGGCTGTCCGCCCGTTCGGTCAGCAACGATCTCGCTTCGGGTGCCCAGGTGGCCAATGTGAAGTCGGGCGGACCCGCTGATAAGGCCGGCGTCAAGGAGAACGACGTCGTCGTCAAGGTCGGGACCCGCAAGGTCGCCGACGCCGATGAGTTCGTCGTGGCGGTCCGCCAGCTCACTATCGGTCAGGATGCTCCGATTGAGGTTATGCGCGAGGGCCGCAAGGTCGTCCTGACGGTGAACCCGGCCCCGGACAACTGACGCGATGTTCGCCAACGTCGGGTGGGGGGAGATGATCCTGCTGGTCGTGGTGGGCCTGGTGGTGCTGGGCCCGGAACGGTTGCCGGGTGCGATCCGGTGGACCACCGGTGCAATCCGCCAGGCGCGCGAGTATCTCAGCGGTGCCACCAATCAGCTGCGCGACGAACTCGGCCCCGAGTTCGACGATCTTCGTCAGCCGCTGGGCGAGCTGCAGAAGTTGCGCGGGATGACCCCGCGGGCCGCATTGACCAAACACCTGCTCGACGGTGATGACTCCTGGCTCACCGGGGAATTCGAGACCTCTCCGGTCAAACCGCAGAGCGCGGCGATGCCGCCGGCTGCACCGTTGACCCAGCAACCTGAAGGGCCGGTGCCGTTCGACGCGGACGCCACCTGACCGCTTCGGCTATGCGGGTTGAGGCACGGTCAGCGGCCCGCGGGGTCCAGTCCCAGCGACATTCCGGCCAGACCGCGTCGACGCGCCACCAGCTTGTCGGCGATGGCGCGCAGTTCGGCACCGGCGACCGATTCGGGCGCCGACAACACCAGTGGCACACCGGAATCGCCTGCTGTCACCAGAGCCGGGTCCAACGGCACCTGGCCGAGGAGCGGTACGTCGGCCCCTACGGTACGGGTCAGGCGCTCGGCCACCAGCCGGCCGCCGCCCTCGCCGAAGATGTCCAATCGTGTGCCATCGGGCATCAACAGTCCGGCCATGTTCTCCACTACGCCGACGATGCGTTGCCGGGTCTGCAATGCGATCGCGCCGGCCCGCTCGGCGACCTCGGCCGCCGCGATCTGCGGCGTCGTCACCACCAAAATTTCTGCGCTCGGCAGAAGTTGGGCCACCGAGATGGCCACATCACCGGTTCCGGGCGGCAGGTCGAGCAACAGCACGTCGAGATCGCCCCAGTACACGTCGGCGAGGAATTGTTGCAACGCCCGATGCAGCATCGGGCCCCGCCAGGCCACCGGTGCGTTGCCCTGGGTGAACTGCGCAATCGAAATGACCTTCACGTCGTGGGCGATCGGGGGCAGGATCATCGACTCGACCTGGGTGGGCCGGTCGCTGGTCCCCATCATCCGCGGCACCGAGTGACCGTAGATATCGGCGTCGAGCAGGCCTACGGACAATCCGCGTGCGGCCATTGCAGCCGCGAGATTGACTGTGACACTTGACTTTCCGACACCGCCCTTACCGGATGCGACGGCATAGACCCGGGTCAGTGAGCCGGGCTGGGCGAACGGGATCACGGGTTCGGCCGAGAGTCCGGAATCGCCGCGCAACTGCTTGCGAAGTGCGGTGCGCTGCTCGTCGCTCATCACGTCCAGGTTGACCGTGATCGCACCGGTGCCGGCAACGTCGGCGACGGCTGCTCTCACCATCTCGGTGATCTCAGTTTTTTTCGGGCAGGCCCCGGTGGTCAGGTAGATCTCGACGGTGACGCCGCCGTCACCGGCCACCGTGACGCTCTTGACCATGTTGAGTTCGGTGATCGGCCGGCGCAATTCCGGATCGATGACTCCGGCCAGTGCGGCGCGGACCGCCTTCTCGCGCTCGCTGCTGTGTTCGGACATCGTGTCGTGAGTCTAGATGCGAAAGAAACCAGACCCCCGAGCAGGAGTGCGGGAGTTAAACGGGTCCGGGCGGTGCGCCGAGAATCGGCGGTGGCGGCGCCTGCTCGGTCGGCGGTGCCACCACAGGCTCAGGGTCCGGTGCGGCATCAGGTACCGGCGGAAGTCCCGGCGCGGCGGGTACCGGCGGGAGCCCCGGCGCGGCGGGTGCGGCGGGCGCGGGCGGCAAGCCCGGCAGCGGTGCAGCCTCCACGGGTGCAGCCTCGGTAGGCGGCGTCATCCAGGGTGCCGGCGCCATCGGCATCATCCACGGCGGCAGGTCCGGCTGTTCGGCCGCGGGCGGCAACTGAGATGCCATGCAGATCACCTGGCAACCGTGCTCGGGCAGCACGCTGAGCGCACCGGCAGCTCCGGGCACCGGTCCGGGCATGGCCATCTGCCCGGCCAGTTCGGTGTTGCCGAGGTTGAACAGCGGTAGTTGCGAGAGCGGGTCGCCCGACATGCTGGGGCCCAGGCCCTCCGGGTTTTCCAGATGTGCGTCGCCGAGTGCGGGGACCGGGCCGGTAATCGCCGGGAGATCGACCGGCGCCACGCCCGTGGCGTAGGCGGCAGCCCAGCCAAGCACGTTCTGCGCATAGGGCATCGAATTGTTGTAGCGCAGGATCGCGGTCAACACCTGGGCCTGGTTGCGCAGATTCAAGCCTCCACTGCACAGGTAACGCGCAGCCGAAAGGGTGGCGTCGAACAGGTTCTGTGGGTCGGCCCGCCCGTCGCCGTCGCCGTCGGAGGCGTATCGGGACCACGTTCCGGGCAGGAACTGCATCGGACCCAGCGCGCGCGCGTAGTTAGCTCGGCCGCCCATATTGCTTTGCACGATCACTTCGTTGCCCGGTAGGGAGCCGTCCAGTGCAGGTCCGTAAATAGGCCGGACTGCCGTGCCGCGTGTGTCGGTGGCGCCGCCATTGGCGTGAGACGACTCGATCCGGCCGATCCCGGCCAGCAGGTTCCAACTAACGCCGCAACCCGGGGCGGCGGCCGCCATGGTCTGCTCGGCCTTGCGATAGGCCGACAGGGCCATGGCCGGAATCCGCATTCCGCCGACGGCGCTGACCACGGCGGGCGGCGGTGGCGGGGAGTAGACCGTGTTGGCCGCGAACCGGAAGTCGGCCGGCGGTTTGGCCATCGCCACCACGGCCACGCCGTGCGATTCCGGCTCGGGCGACTGGACTGAGGCCAGCGGGGTGACATCGTTGCTGTTCACGGGCACGGCGGACCGGCCTGGAGAGGCGGCTACGGCACCGGCCAGCAGGATGGGAGTGAGCACGACGATACCGAAGGCGGGGGCGCGTAACCCCCCGCTGATCCGGTGCTTCATTCCCACGTGCCCGTCCTCAACAGATGTCTGACCCAGTTCTGTGAACCAAGTCACCATACATAAGGCTGTGACGCCTGGGGAATGCTATGCCAGCTTGTCATCCTGGGATCTTTTCGCCCGGCGCTCCGCGGACCCGGGTTTGCCGGAAGGCTTTGTCGATGGTTGCAGGGACTCAAGAAGTTCCCGGAGCTCGTCGAGTTCGCGTCGGAGATAGTCGCGGGTGGCGACTTCACCGACCGCCAGGCGCAACGCCGCGAGCTCGCGGGCCAGGAATTCGGTATCGGCCTTGGTCTGCTGCGAGCGCTGCCGATCCTCCTTCAGGGCGACTTTATCGCGGTTCTCCTGGCGGTTCTGAGCCAGCAGGATCAGCGGTGCGGCGTAGGCGGCCTGCGTGGAGAACGCCAGGTTGAGCAGGATGAACGGGTATGGGTCCCAGCGCAGGCCGACAGCGAATAGGTTCAGCGTGATCCATACGATCACCAGGACCGTCTGCCACAGCAGGTAGCGGCCGGTGCCCAGGAACCTGGCGATCGCCTCGCTGTACCGGCCCACCGCCTCCTGGTCGAAATTCAGGGACGGCCGCCGTGATGTGCGCGGGGTATCGAGGCGCTGCCGCGGATCGCTCACGGCGCGGGCCTCGCTACCACGTTCGCTTCATCTTCTTCGAAACTCTCCCGCCAGTCGTCGGGGAGCAGATGGTCGAGGACGTCGTCGACGGTGACCGCACCGAGCAGATGATTGGACTCGTCGACCACCGCGCCGCACACGAGGTTGTAGGCGGCGAGGTGCCGGGTGACAGAGCCGAGCGGGCTGTCGGGCCGCAACGGCGGCAGGTCGGGGTCGAGGATGCCGCTGACCAGGTTCGCCGGCGGCTCCCGCAACAGCGCCTGCAGATGAACGCAACCCAGATATCGGCCGGTCGGGGTGGCGGTCGGCGGCCGGACCACGAAAACCAACGACGCCAGGGCCGGAGTGAGATCGGGGTCTCGTACCCTGGCCAGCGCCTCGGCGACCGTGGTGTCCGGGGCCAACACCACAGGTTCGGAGGTCATCATGCCGCCGGCGGTGTAGGGGGAGTGGCTCAGCAACCGACGCACCGGTTCGGAGTCTTCGGGATCCATGCGGCGCAGCAGCGCCTCGGCCTCGGTTGGATTCAGCACGCCGAGCAGGTCGGCGGCATCGTCGGGATCCATCGCCTCGAGCACGTCGGCGGCCCGCTCGGTGTCCAACCCCATCAGCAGTTCGGTCTGGTCGTCTTCGGGCAACTCCTGCAGGATGTCGGCCAACCGCTCGTCGTCGAGCGCCTCGATGACCTCGATGCGACGCTTGGCCGGGAGATCGCGCAGTGCGTCGGCCACCTCCACCGGACGCCGGCCCTCGAACTGATGCAGTAGTTGGGCCACGCCCTGACCGGGCATCGCCAGGCCGGACGGGGTGAGCCCCTGGACGTTCTGCCACTCCACGACCGTGACCGGCGATCGCCGACCCAGCCGCCGCTGGCTGCGCACCGCGACCCTGGTGACCAGCCAGTCCCGCGTGCGGCTCTGTTCGATGCCCAGGTCGATCACCACGACGTCGACGTCGGCGAGTTGCTCCTGCTCGGGGTCGGTGACCCGAACCCGGGTGTCGAGCACCTGGCCGAGCACCAGAACCTCGCCCGGATGCTGGTCGAATCGGCGCAGTGAAAGGTTTGCGGTAATGAGCGTGACGGCATTGGGCTCGATCGCCGTCACGCGCAGCATTGGAACGAAAATGCTTTTGCGGCTGGTCATTTCAACGACGAGGCCGAGCACTCGCGGTTGCTGGCGCACGATGCTGATACTGATCACCACATCACGCACCCGACCCAGGGACTCGCCGTCGGGGCCCAGCACGACCATTCCCGCCAGTCGCGCCGCGTATACCCTGTTTACCGACGCCATGACTACAAAGGGTAGGAGTCTGCGCGTGGACAACGCCTATCGACCCCGCCGAACCTGTTTGTCGGTTCCGGGTAGCAACCTCACGATGATCGAGAAGGCCAAGGGTCTTCCGGCCGACGAGGTGTTCCTCGACCTTGAAGACGCGGTGGCGCCGGATGCCAAGGCGCAGGCCCGTATCCAGGTCGCCGCTGCGTTGGCGGGGCCGGGATGGTCCGGTCAGTTGCGTGGGGTCCGGGTCAACGACTGGACGACACCGTGGACCTACACCGACGTGATCGATGTGGTGTCGGCGGCGGGTGCGCACCTCGACGTGATCGTGCTGCCCAAGGTGAGCGACGCGCACCATGTGCAGGCGTTGGATCTGTTGCTCACCCAACTTGAGCGCAGTCACGGGATTCCGGTGGGCCGGATCGGCGTCGACGTGCAGATTGAAAATGCCAAGGGGCTGAGCAACATCCACGCGATCGCCGCCGCCCCACGGGTTCAGGCGTTGGTGCTCGGGCCGGCCGATCTGATGGCCGACCTCAACACGCGCACGCTCGTCGTCGGCGAACAACCGGAGGGCTACGACGTCGGTGACGCCTACCACCACGTGTTGATGACCATTCTCGTGGCTGCCCGTGCGCACGGCGTCGCCGCTATCGACGGGCCGTACCTGAAGGTGCGGGACACCGAGGCGTTCCGCCGGGTGGCCGGTCGGTCCGCCGCGCTGGGCTACGACGGTAAGTGGGTGCTGCACCCCGACCAGATCGCCGCCGGCAACGAAATTTTCAGCCCCGGCCAACAGGAGTACGACCACGCCGAACTTATTCTTGAGGCCTACGGGTGGCATACCTCGAAAGCCGGTGGCGCGCGCGGCGCCGTGATGCTCGGCGATGAGATGATCGACGAGGCGAGTCGCAAGATGGCACTGGTCGTGGCGGCCAAGGGGCGGGCCGCCGGAATGACCCGGCAGGCCGATCCATTCGTGCCGCCGGATTAAATCCGGGTGCTAGTTCCAGGCGGTGCTAGTTCAAAGCGGTGCTAGTTCAACGCGGTGCTAGTTCAAAGCGTAGGTCATCCAGACGATGCTGATCACCAGTGAGGCCACGCCGACCACGATTCCCGCTATCGCCAGGCCGTAACCGCCCTGACGGGTCTTCTTGATCTGGTTGATCGCGATCACGCCGAGGACGATGCCGATGATCGACCCGACGCCGCATAACAGGCCGACCACCGAGGCCACCAGGGAGAAGATGGCCAGCGAGTTGGTGCCGGACGGCTGCGCTGCCGGATAGTCGTAACCGGTCGGGTACGGCGCGCCGTACTCCGGCCCCGGCGCGTAGCCGCCCTGGGGTGGCGGATAGCTGCCGCCGTACGGTGCGTTGTATCCACCGGTCGGAGCCGGCCCATAACCACCGGGTGCCGGAAAACCGGCGTAACCCGGTGGCGGTGGCGGTGGCTGTGGCATTGGCATTGGCGGTGGCGGGTATCCGCCATAGGCGGGAGTCTGCTCGATGGGGGGCGGTTCATAAGCCCCCGACAGCGGCTGCTGGCCCTCGTTGTTCGGATTCTCGCCGGGGTCCCCACTGCCAGCTGTCATGCTGTTAAACCTAGCGCATGTGCCGCAGGCCAGGGCGGCGCTGATCGACCGAGGAGAACGCAACTATGACCAGTCCTTTCCAGCCCGGGCAGAACCGGCCTGTGGGTCCCGGCGGCCCAGGCGGATCGCGTCGCGGTCCGTTGGGTCTGCCGACACCGCCCAAAGGTTGGCCGGTCGGCTCCTATCCGACCTATGCCGAGGCGCAGAAGGCCGTCGACTACCTGTCGGACAATCAGTTCCCGGTGCAGCAGGTGACCATCGTGGGTGTCGACCTGATGCAGGTTGAGCGGGTTACCGGACGGCTAACCTGGGGCAAGGTTCTCGGCGGCGGGGTGCTCAGCGGCGCGTGGCTGGGTGTCTTCATCGGCCTGCTGCTGGGGCTCTTCAGTAACAACGTGGGCCAGTACCTGCCCATCGGTATCCTCTCCGGCGTGATCTTCGGCCTCATCACCTCCGCGATTCCGTATGCGATGGCAAAGGGCACAAGGGATTTCAGCTCCACCATGCAGTTGGTGGCCGGCCGCTATGACGTCCTGTGCGATCCGCAGAACGCCGAGCAAGCCCGGGACATGCTGTCGCGCTTGACGTTGTAGCCGGTCATCGGCTGATCGTCGGGCTAAAGTACCGACAGGTTCAGCGCGCGGACGGTGAAAGGCGGTGGCGATGACGATCGTTGGCATCCGCGCCCGGCGTGCTGCCGCCACCGGCCTGGCAGCCCTGATCGCCGCCACCTCGTCGGCCTGCGGTTCGGCGGGCGACGAACGCGTCGTCAGCCTGTACACCCCGGCCAGCGAGACCGCGACGTTCACCGCGGTTGCCAAGCGCTGCAATGACGAACTCGGCGGCCGATTTCGGATTCAACAGTTCAGCCTGCCCAAGGGTGCCGACGATCAACGTCTGCAACTGGCCCGCCGGATCACCGGCAACGACCGCACTCTGGACCTGATGGCATTGGACGTGGTGTGGACCGCGGAGTTCGCCGAAGCGGGTTGGGCGCTGCCGTTCTCCGATGATCCGGCCGGGGCAGCCGAAGCCGACGCTGCCGCGGATACCTTGCCCGGCCCGCTGGAGACAGCGAAGTGGCAGGGGAAGCTCTACGCCGCGCCGGTCACCACCAACACTCAAATGCTCTGGTACCGAAACGATTTGGTAGCACCCCCGCCGTCCACCTGGGATCAGATGATCGCCGATGCCACCCGCCTGCATGCCGAAGGCAAACCCAGCTGGATCGCGGTACAGGCCAAGCAGTACGAGGGCTTGGTGGTCTGGTTCAACACCCTGCTGGAAAGCGCCGGCGGCCGGGTGCTGTCCGAGGACGGCAAGACCGTCACTCTCGTCGACACACCCGAGCACCGCGCCGCCACCGTCAAGGCACTGCAAATCATCAAGTCCGTCGCGACCGCTCCGGGCGCGGACCCGTCGATCACCCAGACCGATGAGGGCACCGCCCGGCTGGCACTCGAGGCGGGCAAGGCTGCGCTGGAGGTCAACTGGCCGTTCGTGTTCGCCTCCATGCTGGAGAATGCGGTCAAGGGCGGTGTGTCGTTCCTGCCGTTGGCCGACAAACCTGAACTGGCCGGAAGCATCAATGATGCCGGCACCTTCTCGCCCACTGATGAGCAGTTCGACATCGCGTTCGGCGCCAGCCGCACGGTGTTCGGATTCGCCCCATACCCGGGTGTGACTCCCGGCCAGCCGGCCCGGGTGACTCTCGGCGGGCTCAATATCGCAGTGGCCAGCACCACCCGGCACCCGGCCGAGGCATTCGAAGCCATCCGCTGCATCCGCAGCGAATCCAACCAGCGCTACACCTCGATCGAGGGCGGACTGCCCGCGGTGCGCGCGTCGCTGTACGCCGACCCGGACTTCCAGAAGAAGTATCCGCAGTACGCGATCATCCGCGACCAACTGACCAACGCGGCGGTACGCCCGGCGACGCCGAACTATCAGGCGATGTCGACGCGCATCTCGGCGACGCTGGCACCGATCACCGCCATCGACCCGGAGAAGACCGCCGACGAGTTGGCCGAACAGGTCCAGAAGGCAATCGACGGCAAGGGCCTGATCCCGTGACGTCGCCGGCGGTGAGCACCGACGATCGCCGATCGCAACGTCGGCTGGCCTACCGGCTGATCGCCCCCGCGGTCATCCTGATGCTCGCGGTGACCGCCTACCCGATCGGGTACGCCATCTGGCTGAGCCTGCAGCGCTACAACCTGGCCAGCCCGGCCGACACAAAGTTCGTCGGTTTGGCCAATTACCAGACCATCCTCACCGATAAGTATTGGTGGACAGCGTTTTTCGTGACCCTGGCGATCACGGTGATCTCGGTGGCGATCGAGTTCGTCCTCGGCCTGGCTCTGGCCCTGGTCATGCACCGCACCATCTTCGGTAAAGGCCTCGTGCGCACGGCCATCCTGATCCCGTACGGCATTGTCACCGTCGCCGCGTCCTACAGTTGGTACTACGCCTGGACGCCGGGAACCGGCTATCTGGCCAATCTGCTGCCGGACGGTAGCGCCCCATTGACACAACAGATCCCGTCGCTGGCGGTGATCATCCTGGCCGAGGTGTGGAAGACCACACCGTTCATGGCGCTGCTGCTGCTGGCAGGTCTTGCCCTGGTGCCCGACGATCTGCTCCGTGCCGCCGAGGTCGACGGCGCCGGGGCGTGGACACGTCTGACCCGGGTGATCATTCCGTTGATCAAGCCCGCCATCCTGGTGGCGCTGTTGTTTCGAACCCTGGATGCGTTCCGGATCTTCGACAACATCTATGTGCTGACCGGGGGCTCGAACGACACCGCGTCGGTGTCGATCCTCGGCTACGACAACCTGTTCAAGGCTTTCAATATCGGCCTGGGTTCGGCGATCAGCGTGCTGGTGTTCGTCGCAGTCGCCGTGATCGCCTTCATCTTCATCAAGATCTTCGGCGCGTCCGCGCCGGGCGCCGACGGCGAGGTGCGCTGATGTCAGTTGGTCCGCGGCGCGCAACTGGCTGGGCGGTCATCAACACCCTGGTGCTCGTCTACGCGCTGTTGCCGGTTCTGTGGATCTTGAGCCTGTCGCTCAAGCCCACCTCGATGGTCAAGGACGGCAAGCTGATTCCGTCGTCGATCACGTTCGACAACTACAGGGGCATCTTCAAAGGTGATGTGTTCTCCTCGGCACTGGTCAACTCGATCGGCATCGGGTTGATCACCACGATCATCGCCGTGGTGATCGGCGGTATGGCGGCCTATGCCGTGGCGCGCCTGGATTTCCCGGGCAAGAAGGTGCTCGTCGGGGCGGCCCTGCTGATCGCGATGTTCCCGCAGATCTCTCTTGTCACACCGCTGTTCAATATCGAACGCCGACTCGGATTGTTCGACACCTGGCCGGGGCTGATCATCCCCTACATCACCTTCGCGCTGCCCCTGGCGATCTACACGCTGTCTGCCTTCTTCAGGGAGATTCCCCGGGATCTGGAGAAGGCCGCCAAGATGGATGGCGCCACCCCGGCCCAGGCGTTCCGGCAGGTGATCGCACCACTTGCCGCACCCGGGATTGTCACCGCGGCCATCCTGGTGTTCATCTTCGCCTGGAACGACTTGCTGCTGGCACTATCGCTCACCGCGACCAAGGCCGCCATCACCGCGCCCGTGGCGATCGCGAACTTCACCGGCAGTTCGCAGTTCGAGGAGCCCACCGGGTCGATCGCGGCCGGCGCGATGGTCATCACGATTCCGATCATCATTTTTGTTCTGATCTTCCAACGACGGATCGTCGCCGGGCTCACCTCCGGCGCGGTGAAGGGGTAGCCCAATGGCCGAGATCGTTCTGGACCACGTCACCAAGCGATACGCGGGCGGCGCCACGCCGGTACGCGACCTCAGCCTCACCATCGCCGACGGCGAGTTCGTCATCCTGGTGGGCCCGTCGGGGTGCGGAAAGTCCACCACCCTGAACATGATCGCCGGACTTGAGGACATCACCGATGGCGAGTTGCGCATCGGTGGGCAGCGGGTCAACGAGCGCTCGCCGCGCGATCGTGACATCGCGATGGTGTTCCAGTCCTACGCGCTCTACCCGCACATGACGGTGCGCCAGAACATCGCCTTTCCACTGACTTTGGCAAAGCTGGGCCAGTCCGAGATCGCGGCGAAGGTGGCAGAAACCGCCAAGGTACTCGACCTCACCGAACTGCTGGACCGCAAGCCCGCCCAACTCTCCGGCGGCCAGCGCCAGCGAGTGGCGATGGGAAGGGCCATCGTTCGCAAACCCAACGCCTTCCTGATGGATGAGCCACTGAGCAACCTGGATGCCAAACTGCGGGTTCAGATGCGCGGCGAGATCGCCCGCCTGCAGAACAGGTTGGGTACGACGACGGTGTATGTCACCCACGATCAGACCGAGGCGATGACACTCGGTGACCGAGTGGTGGTACTGCGAGCCGGGCAGGCCCAGCAGATCGGGACGCCCGCGGAGTTGTACAACACCCCGGCAAATCTGTTCGTCGCCGGATTCATCGGCTCACCCGCGATGAACTTCTTCGCCGCCGCACCCACCGGGGACGGGTTGCGCCTGCCGGTCGGTCAGGTGCTACTCGGCGACACAGCCCGCAACGCCCTGGCCCGCAATCCCGGCATCACCAACGTGATCGTGGGCGTCCGGCCGGAACACTTCGAGGATGCCACCCTCATCGACGCCCACCAGCGGTCGCAGTCGCTCACATTCGGAGTGAACGCCGACCTGGTCGAGTCCCTGGGTGCGGACAAGTACGTGTACTTCTCAACCACCGGAGCGGGAGCCAGGTCTGAACAGTTGGCGGAACTGGCTTCCGAATCGGGTACGGGTGAGAACCGTTTTGTCGCAAGGGTTTCCGCGGAATCGAAGGCTGCTACCGGACAGACGGTGGAACTTGCCCTCGATCCGTCGAAACTGCACATCTTCGATGCCGACACCGGAGTTAACCTGAGCGCGCCGGCGAGGTGACTGATCCGCTGGACTCGGATCGCGACCACCTCCGGGACTATTTCACCACCGCGGGCGTGGACGCCGAGCCGTTAGTCGCCAGTGTGACCTTTCTCGGCGTGGAACGTATCGACGTGCTTCGTTTCGGGCCGGACCAACGAGTTGGGCGCGAAGGCGTATTCCACTACGTCTCGGTGGGATGCTCCCGCTATCCGATGACCGACTCCGCCTCAGTGCTCGCCGATCCTATTCGCGGTCCCCGTGCGGAGATCACGATGAGCCTGCGCGACGGCGCACCGACAGACGGCCTGGCGCGCAGTCTTGCCGTGGTGGCCGCGACGCCGGTCGTCGACGGTGTGGTGCTGGGCGCGGGCGCACTTGTGGACCTGTCCGGCCCGCTGTGGCAGGGGGCTCCGTTCACCGCGGTGCTGCTGGGCGAGTCCGAGATTCCCGACCTACCCCTGGATGCGCCCCGGGATCCGGTGCACTTCCTGTCGGCGGTGCCCATCACCCAGACCGAAGGGGCCTGGGTGCGACTCAAGGGCGCCGAGGCGATGCGTCAGGCCTGGGCCGACGACGGGGTTGACGTGTTCGATCCGAGGCGCCGGGCACAGCGCCCGGGCTGACGCCGTGGCCTACAGCCAGTTGTTGCGGTGGAATGTGTGGTAGAGGAACCCGCAGATCGACAGCATCAACAGCAGCACCGCCGGGTAGCCCCACTTCCAGGCCAACTCCGGCATGTTCTCGAAGTTCATGCCGTAGATGCCGGCGATGGCGGTGGGCACCGCAGCCATCGCCGCCCACGCCGAGATCTTGCGCATATCGAGGTTCTGCTGCATGCCCACCCGGGCCAGTGCCGCCTGCACCAGTGACGACAGCATCTCGTCGTAGCTGGAGATCCGGTCGGCGGCGTGGATCTGGTGATCGAGTACGTCGCGCATCTGGCGGCGGACCTCCTTGCACATCAGGTCCTGATGGTCGGTGTTGATCCGGGTCAACGCCTCGGTGAAGGGCGACACCGCGCGGCGAAGTTCGACCACTTCACGCTTGAGCATGTAGATCGGTTCGATCGAGGTCCTGGTGTCGGGCGAGAACGTGGCTTCCTCGACGGCGTCGATATCGGCCTCCATCGCGTGTGCTACCCAACGGTAGGAGTCCACGATGTGGTCGGCGATCGCGTGCATGACCGCAAACGGACCCAGCGCCAACTGCTTCTTCTCTTCCTCCAGGTGCGTGCGCAGTGCAGCCAGGCCGGTGTGGTCGCCGTGGCGAACCGTCACCACGAAGTCCTTGGCAACGAAGATCATGATCTCCCCGGTCTCGACGATCTCCCGCGCCATTTCCACCGACTCATGCGGTACGTAGTTGACCGTCTTGACGACCAGAAACAATGTGTCGTCGTACCTTTCCACCTTGGGTCGCTGGTGGGCGTGGACGGCGTCCTCCACCGCGAGTGGGTGCAGGTGGTAAGCGTCGGCGACCATCTGCATCTGATGCTCGTCTGGTTCATGCAATCCGACCCAGACAAAGGCCGGCTGCCCCAGCGCCTCCAGATCGTGGACCTTCTCCAACGCTGCGGAATAGGTGTACTGACCGGGTATCCGTTCGCCCTGGCAGTACACAGCGCAGTCGACGACCGCCTCCGACGGTGGTTTGGGAATACGTTCGGGTTCAACGGCGGGGTTGTGGATGAGGTTCACGTCCAGCAATATCGGCGGGCGAGCTTTGAACTGCACCATGGCACTACCTCCCCGCCGCTATCAGGGTTCGGACGCTGATGGGTTCTAAGGGTACTTGGTCGACGTTGGTGCTTCGACCCCCTGCGGCCACCCATGGCCGAAGGTATGAGACCGGAGGTCTCCGGCTGCTGTGGGTGCGCTAGATTTTGGGCGCCAGCTTTATGTCCTCGACAACCAGCTTGATGTCCTCGACAATTCGCGTTCCCGACAAGGAGTACCTCCCGTGCGCACCAAGCCTTTCAAAGTCGCCGTCACCGGCGCCGCCGGCCAGATCGGTTACAGCCTGCTGTTCCGGCTGGCGAGTGGTTCGCTACTCGGCGCCGACCGTCCGATTGAGCTGCGACTGCTTGAGATCGAGCCTGCCCTCAAGGCGCTTGAGGGTGTGGTCATGGAACTCGACGATTGTGCGTTCCCGTCGCTGGCGGGCGTCGAGATCGGCGCCGACCCGACCAAGATTTTCGACGGTGTGAACCTGGCTCTGCTGGTGGGTGCTCGTCCGCGCGGCCCGGGCATGGAGCGTGGCGATCTCCTCGAGGCGAATGGCGCGATCTTCACCGCTCAGGGCAAGGCCCTGGGCGAGGTCGCCGCGGACGATGTCCGCATCGGCGTCACGGGCAATCCGGCCAACACCAACGCGCTGATCGCCATGACGAATGCGCCGGGAATCCCACGCGATCGGTTCACCGCGCTGACCCGCCTCGACCACAACCGGGCGATCTCGCAGCTGGCCCGCAAGACCGGCGCAGCGGTCACCGATGTGAAGAAGATGACAATCTGGGGTAACCACTCGGCCACCCAATACCCCGACCTGTTCCACGCTGAGATCGCAGGCAAGAACGCGGCCAAGGTGGTCAACGACCAAGCGTGGATCGAGGACTCCTTCATCCCGACCGTCGCCAAGCGCGGCGCGGCCATCATCGAAGCCCGTGGCGCGTCCTCGGCCGCCTCGGCCGCGTCGGCGACCATCGACGCCGCCCGGGACTGGCTGCTCGGTACCAGCGAGGGCGACTGGGTTTCGATGGCGGTTGTCTCCGACGGCTCCTATGGCGTGCCGGAGGGACTGATCTCGTCGTTCCCGGTGACTACCCGCAATGGCGACTGGACGATCGTCGAAGGCCTGACCATCGACGAGTTCTCCCGTGGCCGCATTGATGCGTCGACCGCCGAACTGGCCGACGAGCGCGACGCGGTCACCAAACTCGGCCTGATTTGAGCGCAGTACCCCCCAGCCATGTTCGACCGGAAACGGTGAGAGGCTCCGCCATGCAAAGCCCCCGGATCATCCTCGACGACGAGGAGATCTTCGAGGCACACCTGGGCGGAAAGCTGTCAGTGGAGTTGAAAGCGCCGCTGGACACCCAGCGTGCATTGTCGATCGCCTACACCCCGGGCGTGGCCCAGGTTTGCCGCGCGATCGCGGCCGACCACACCCAGGCCGCCCGCTACACCTGGGCGCATCGACTGGTGGCCGTGGTCAGCGACGGCAGCGCAGTGCTCGGCCTCGGTGACATCGGTGCGGCGGCGTCGCTGCCGGTGATGGAGGGCAAGAGCGCGTTGTTCAAGGCCTTCGGCGGCCTGGACTCCATCCCGATCGTCCTGGACACCAAGGATCCCGACGAGATCGTCGAAACTCTGGTTCGGCTGCGGCCGAGTTTCGGTGCGGTTGCGTTGGAGGACATCTCCGCGCCGCGGTGTTTCGAGATTGAGCGCCGAGTGATCGATGCGCTGGACTGCCCGGTGATGCACGACGACCAACACGGAACGGCGATCGTGGTGCTGGCGGCTCTGCTGGGCGCCACCGCTGTTCTCGGCCGGGATATCGGCACGTTGAAGATGGTCATCTCCGGCGCAGGCGCGGCCGGGGTGGCCTGCGCCAACATCGCGATGGCCAGGGGACTGAAGGACGTCACGGTGCTGGACTCGAAAGGCATCGTTCACACCGGCCGCACCGACCTCAACCCGGTCAAAGCAGAGCTGGCGATTCGAACCAACCCGGAGGGCCGCACCGGGGGGGTGGCCGAGGCGCTCGCCGGCGCAGACGTATTCCTCGGGGTGTCGGCGGGCAAAGTGAGCGAAGAACTGCTCGCCACGATGGCGCCCCGCGGAGTGGTGTTCGCATTGTCCAACCCCGATCCGGAAATCGACCCGGAGGTGGCCAAACGGTACGCGGCGGTCGTCGCCACCGGTCGCAGTGACTTTCCCAACCAGATCAACAACGTGCTGGCATTTCCCGGAGTATTCCGGGGGGCACTGGATGCGGGCGCTAGGCGGATCACCGAGAAGATGAAAGTTGCTGCCGCAGAAGCGATTTTCTCTGTTGTCGGCGACGATCTAGCGTTCGACCACATTGTGCCCAGTCCATTGGATCCGCGAGTCGGTCCCGCGGTGGCCGCCGCGGTGGCCGCAGCCGTCGAGGAGTGAGCGATCCGGTGGCGCGGAAGACCGCGATCCGCCGGATGCTCGCGCTCGTTGTTGCGGTGGCGCTGGCCGGCTGCGGTGCGCCGCCGCCAGTGCCCGCACTGACCGTCGGCACGTCCGCTAATGCGGAGACAACCCTGCTGGCCGAGATCTATGCCGCTGGTCTTCGCTACTACGGGACGGCCGCCACCGTGAAAACCTCGGATGACCCGGTGGCCGCACTCGACAACGTCTCGGTCGGCGTCGTGCCGGGATTCACCGGGCGGCTACTGGAGCGCTTCGCGCCGGACTCGGCCGCGCGCTCGGCCGCGCAGGTCTATCGGGCGATGGTCGGCACCCTGCCGGAAGGCGTGGCCGCCGGTGACTACGCCGTGGCTGCCGAGGATAAGGCCGCGCTGGCCGTCAGCGCGGCGACCGCGACCACATGGGGGAGTCGGGATCTCACCGCGCTGGTGGATCGCTGTTCAGCAGTGAGTATCGGTGCCGTCGTCGGCACTAATCGTCCTTCGCCTGTCGGGAGCTGCACGCCGCCGACGCCACGTGAATTCCGGAACTCGGCTGCGATGTTCGACGCCCTGCGCACCGGGGCGATCACCGCTGCCTGGACCGGTACGGCCGCCACCGACGTACCCGACGGCGTCGTCGTTCTCGTCGACCGAAAGCCGACCCTGATACCGGCGCAGAATGTCGTCGCGCTGTACCGGCGCAATGAGCTCAATCAGATGCAGTTGCGGGCGATCAATGAGATCGCGGGTGTGCTGGACACCGCCGCACTGGTCGACATGCTGCGTCAGGTCAGGGCGGGCGCCGATCCCCGCTCGGTGGCCGAGGCCTGGCTGACCGCCAACCCTCTGGGGCGCTGAGCCCCGCCAACACTCTGGGGCGCTGAGCCCCGCTGCTCTCGAGTGAGCTCACTGCATCTTCGGCATAAACCTGGCGGCCAGCGTGGTCACCACGCGTTGATAGCCCGAACCGCTGACCCGGACGAACGCGTCGAGGATCTTGGCGTCGGCACCCACGAGCACCTTGGCCTTACCTTTGGCGACGCCGTCGAGGATGATCTCGGCCGCGCGCTCGGAGGAGGTACGGGCCATCTTGGTGTCGAACCACTCGGCCATCGACACGGTGTCGAGTCCATCGGCGGCGGTGGAGTTGCGCGCGATCGCGGTTTTAACGCCGCCCGGGTGAACGCTGGTCACCTTGACCGGGTGGCCGGCCAGGATCATCTCCTGGCGCAATGCCTCGGTGAATCCGCGCACCGCGAATTTCGCCGAGTTGTAAGCGGCCTGACCAGGCACCGCGAACAGCCCGAAAATGCTGGAGGTGTTGATGACATGTCCGTCGCCGGAGGCGATCAGGTGTGGCAGGAAAGCCTTGGTGCCGTTGACCACGCCCCAGTAGTCCACGTCCATGATTCGTTCGATGTCTTTGAACGCGGTGACCTCGATGTCGCCGCTGTAGGCGATGCCGGCGTTGTTGTAGATCTGGTTGATCTTGCCGAAGCGGTTCTTCACGTCGTCGGCATAGAGCAGGAACGACTCCCGTTCCGCCACGTCGAGGCGGTCGGATTTCACCGGCGCTCCGATTGCCTTGAGGCGGCCCTCGGTGACCGCCAATCCCTCGGTGTCGACGTCACTGATCGCCACCGACGCCCCGTGCCGGCCCAGTTGCACGGCCAGTTCGGCGCCCATTCCTGATCCCGCTCCGGTGACCACTGCCACTTTGCCGGCGAATCCCTGCATGAATACTCCCTGTTGACGGGTGTCGAGTGGGTTCAGGGTAGCAAGCGGGCATTCCCGGGCGTAACAGCCGCGGATCGCACTACGATGATCACATCATGAAGTTGAGTTCTTTTTCGCGCGCGGGTTCGCTGGTGCTCGCCGCCGGGATCATCACCGGTGTGTTCGCCGCCCCGGCGAGCGCCGACAGCACCGGCAACGTCAATGATTTCCTGTCCACCCTCGACGGCCTCGGTATCACCAATATGGCGCCGGGCGACGCGGTGGCCCTGGGGCAGTCGCTGTGCCCGATGCTGGCGGATCGTGGTCAGAACACCGCCGACATCGTCGGCAAGGTGTCCGACTCCATCGGGCGTCCGCTCGGGCCGGCCACCATGTTCACCGGGATGGCCATCTCGTTCCTCTGCCCGAAGGCGGTCGGCAATATCGCCGACACCCTGACCAACGGCACGCCGCTGCTGCCACTGTTCGGCTAACTCGGCGCGGGGCCCGCGCATCGGCCGGGTTGGTGGGTGCTACTTCCACGAGCGTGCGCTCCGGTCGTGCGGTTGCGGCGCGTCACCGTACCGACACGCACGCTCGTCGGATCATCCGGACGCCTCGCTCCGGTCTGATGCTCCTCGTCGTTCGTCTTCGGCGCTGGCGCGCCTCATCCGATGGCCCGACTCCTCCTCGGGACTCTGTCCCGCATCGTCGTCGGGCTATCCGAACGCCTCGCTCCGGTCTGATGCTCCTCGTCCTTCGTCTTCGGCGCTGGCCCGCCTCATCCGAACGCCTCGTCGAGGATCTCCTGTTGCTCCACGGCGTGCACCTTCGACGAGCCCGACGACGGCGCCGACATCGCCCGCCGCGAGATCCGCTTGATCCCGGTCAGCCTATCGGGCAGCATCTCCGGCAGGGTCAGGCCGAAGGTCGGCCAGGCACCCTGATTCGCCGGTTCCTCCTGAACCCAGAAGTACTCGCGCGCGTTCGGGTACTCGTCAAGAGTGACGGCCAACCGGCGCTTGGGTAGCGGTGCAAGCTGTTCGATCCGGATGATCGCGACGTCGTCGCGCTTGTCCTTCTCCTTGCGTGCCTGGAGTTCGTAGTAGATCTTGCCGCTGGTGAGCAGGACCCGGGTGACCTTGGTGCGGTCGCCGTCGCCATCGGTGTAGGTCGGCTCCTCCATGATCGAGCGGAACTTCTGCTCGGTGAAGTCGCGGATATCGCTGACCGCCGCCTTGTTACGCAGCATCGACTTAGGGGTGAACACGATCAGCGGCCGGTGCACTCCATCGAGGCCGTGCCGGCGCAACAGGTGGAAGTAGTTCGCCGGCGTCGACGGCAGCGCGATGGTCATCGAACCCTCGGCCCACAACTGCAGGAAACGTTCGATCCGCCCGGAGGTGTGGTCGGGGCCCTGGCCCTCATGGCCGTGTGGCAGCAGCAGCACCACATCGGAGAGCTGTCCCCACTTGGCCTCACCGGAGCTGATGAACTCATCGATAATCGACTGTGCGCCGTTGACGAAATCGCCGAACTGGGCCTCCCACAACACAATCGCCTCGGGATTGCCGACTGAGTAGCCGTACTCGAATCCGACCGCGGCGTACTCCGACAGTGGTGAGTCATACACCAGGAATCGGCCGCCGGTGGGGGTGCCGTCGGGATTGACCGTCAGCAGATCCAGCGGCGTGAACTCGGCACCGGTGTGCGGGTCGATGATCACCGCGTGCCGCTGGGTGAACGTGCCGCGCCGGGTGTCCTGTCCGGTGAAGCGGATCAGCTTGCCCTCGGCCAGGAATGAGCCCAGCGCCAACAGTTCACCGAACGCCCAGTCGACCTTGCCCTCGTAGGCCATCTCCCGGCGTTTCTCCATCACCGGTGCGACCCGCGAATGCACGGTAAACCCTTCCGGTGCCGACAGATGCGCATCGCCGATACGCGCCAGCAGAGACTTCTCCACCGCGGTCGTCATCCCGCGCGGGATCATCTGGGCCGCCTCCACCGACTCGCTCGCCTCGACCTCTTGCTTTTCCAGTTCGCGGACGTCGTTGAACACCTGCTCGAGTTGACCCTGGTAATCGCGAAGGGCGTCCTCGGCCTCCTTCATCGAGATGTCACCGCGGCCGATCAGTGCCTCGGTGTAGGCCTTGCGCGCTCCGCGTTTGGTGTCGATCACGTGGTACATGGCCGGGTTGGTCATCGACGGGTCATCGCCCTCGTTGTGGCCGCGACGGCGGTAGCACAGCATGTCGATGACGACGTCCTTGTGGAACGCCTCGCGGAAGTCGACGGCGAGTCGGGCCACCCACACGCACGCCTCCGGGTCGTCTCCGTTGACGTGGAAGATCGGTGCCCCCGCCATCTTCGCGACATCGGTGCAGTACTCGGTCGACCGCGAGTTCTCCGGTGCGGTGGTGAAGCCGATCTGATTGTTGACGACGATGTGAATGGTGCCGCCGGTGCGGTATCCCCTCAGCAGTGCCAGGTTCAGCGTCTCGGCCACGACACCCTGACCGGCGAACGCGGCGTCACCGTGCATCATCATCGGCACCACGCTGAAACTGCGCGGGTCCTCCTCGGTACCGTCGGTCAGATCCTGCTTGGCGCGCACTAGGCCTTCGAGGACCGGGTCCACGGCCTCAAGATGCGACGGGTTGGCGACCAGCGATACCGCGATGTCGTTGTCGCCGAACATCTGGATGTAGTTGCCATTTGCGCCGAGGTGGTACTTGACATCGCCCGAGCCGTGCGCCTGCGTTGGATTGAGGTTGCCCTCGAACTCGCTGAAGATCTGTGAGTAGGGCTTGCCGACGATATTGGCCAGCACGTTGAGCCTGCCGCGGTGCGGCATGCCGATGACCACTTCGTCGAGACCGTGTTCTGCGCACTGGTCGATGGCGGCATCCATCATCGGGATGACGGTCTCCGCGCCCTCCAGCGAGAACCGTTTCTGCCCAACGTATTTGGTCTGCAGGAAGGTCTCGAACGCTTCAGCGGCGTTGAGCTTGCTGAGGATGTATTTCTGTTGGGAGACCGACGGTTTGTCGTGACGAACCTCGATGCGTTCCTGCAGCCACTTCTGTTGCTCAGGCTCGAGGATGTGGGTGTACTCCACGCCGATGTGGCGGCAGTAGGCGTCACGCAGCACCGACAGCACGTCGCGCAGTTTCTTGTACTGCTGACCGGCGAACCCGTCGACCTTGAACACCCGGTCCAGATCCCACAGCGTCAGGCCGTGGGTGAGCACGTCGAGGTCGGGGTGCATCCGGAACCGGCTCTTGTCCAGTCGCAGCGGGTCGATATCGGCCATCAGGTGTCCGCGATTGCGGTAGGCCGCAATCAGTTCGAGGACACGGGCGTTCTTATCCAGTGGCGAATCCGGGTTGTCGGTTCGCCAGCGCACCGGCTCGTAGGGGATTCCGAGTTCGAAGAAGATCTCGTCGAAGAAGTCATCCGAGAGCAGCATTTCGTGGATGGTCCGTAGAAAGTCGCCGGACTCCGCACCCTGGATGATCCGGTGGTCGTAGGTGGAGGTGAGCGTGATCACCTTTCCGATGCCGAGTTCGGCGATGCGCTCCTCGCTCGCGCCCTGGAACTCCGCCGGCAGTTCCATCGCGCCGACACCGATAATGGCGCCCTGGCCGGCCATCAGCCGTGGCACCGAGTGCACGGTGCCGATAGTTCCGGGGTTGGTCAGCGAGATGGTGACCCCGGTGAAATCCTCGGCGGTGAGTTTGCCGTCGCGGGCCCGGCGCACGACGTCCTCGTAGGCGGCGACGAACTGGGAGAACCCCATGGTGTCGCAGCCCTTGATGGCGGCGACGACCAGGGAACGTTTGCCGTCTTTGCCGGGCAGGTCGATGGCCAGACCCAGGTTGGTGTGCGCGGGGGTGACGGCGTTGGGCTTACCGTCGATCTCGGCGAAGTGGCGGTTCATATTCGGAAACTTCTTGACGCCCTGGACGATCGCGTACCCGAGCAGGTGGGTGAACGAGATCTTGCCGCCGCGGGTGCGTTTGAGATGGTTGTTGGCGACGACTCGGTTGTCGATCATCAACTTCGCCGGAATGGCCCGGACGCTGGTGGCGGTCGGGATCTCCAACGAGACGTTCATGTTCTTGACGACGGCGGCCGACGCGCCGCGCAACACCTGCGTTTCATCGGCGGCCGACTCGGCGACGGGGACGGTTGCCGCTGTGGCCGGTGGCACCGGGGGTGGGGCAGGTTCGGCAGCGGAACCCGGGGCCGGAGTCGTGGGTACCGACTGCGGCGGGGGAGCGACTGCGGATACCGGTGGCGCGGGTGTTGTCGCGGCCTGACTTTTTCCGGCCTGTCCGTTCCCGCCGGCGGGTGCCGCGGTCGCCGCCTCCGGGCTGTAGCCGGCGAGGAATTCGTGCCAACTCGGGTCCACCGATGAGGGATCCTCGCGGAACTTGCGGTACATCTCCTCAACCAGCCACTCGTTCTGGCCGAATGGTGAACTCGTACTGCTCACGGAGTTCCTCGCCTCGATTCCTCTGCCGATGGATGCGGGCTAAGGCTATCTCGTCTCCGGGGTCCGGCGAAGCTGGTCAGTACTTACCTGATTCGAGGGAATTCCCCCCCTGGGATTCGGCCACCCCGGGCAGCAGATGCAGGCTGCCCGGCCAGCGTCCGGGAGCCGGGCCGAACGCCTGCCGGGCGTTAGTGATGATCCGGCGGCCCATCAGCCGGTTGCCGCCGCCGCCGACCACGGCACCGATGCCGACCGGCAGCATTTTTCCGAAGGCCATCGCGGCGCGCTTCACCGCGAACTTCTTCACGAAATACTGCATGAGTTTGGAGTTCAGCTGTGAGACCACCGGCAGTGGCAGCAGCTCGGTTTCGGCCAGCCACGCTCCGCTGGTGCGGCCGGGGCCGAGGAACTCGGTGATGGCGCCGCGGCCGTCGTCTCCGACGAGCACGCTCAGTACCAACGCCCGTCGTCGGTCCCGCTGGTCGACACCGATGCCGTGTACTTCGGCCACGGCGAGCACAAACAGTGCGGTCGCTTCCAGGAACACCAGCGTCTCCCCGGCGACCGCCGACAGCGCGACGAGCGTGCCGATACCGGGGAAGGCGGCCGCCGATCCCACGGCGGCTCCGCTCGCCATCACCGCGGCAAGGTAATGCTTCTCCAGTTTGGTCACGATGTCCGCGGGAGTGGCGGTCGGGTTGGAGCGGCGAAGCCTCGCCACATACGCCTTGACGGCCGGTGCCTGAACCCGGGCGCTGGCCTCGAGTACCTGCGAGAGCACCTTCGCGGACATACCGGCGTCCTCAGGTCGGACCGGTGCCTGGTCAATCTGTTTGCGGCGGAGCCTCATGGCGTGCCTTCCTCTCGGCGTGACCCCAGGCTAACGAACCAGATATCGCCGGCGTTGCCCGATGGTGATCGGGGTCACGTCGGCCCGGCAAAGGTGGCAGCATCATCGCCATGACCGCGACCACCGCGCGTGACCAGCCGCCCGACCCGACGTCCGGGCAACCGGCGAACCCGTGGCTCGC
>Ga0194063_10000214_pt1 | contig 42896 bp, 40 predicted proteins | sample SepL3720m_MetaG_FD_155459 | JGI IMG/M metagenome (GOLD analysis project Ga0194063, IMG submission 155459) | Anoxic zone freshwater microbial communities from boreal shield lake in IISD Experimental Lakes Area, Ontario, Canada - Sep2016-L373-20m | ecosystem: Environmental > Aquatic > Freshwater...
ATTAGGGATAATTATTAGGACCGCCTCTAAAAAGAGGCGTTTTTTCAGACTTAACACCCTTTGCATAAGGGGTTTGGAGCGGGTGACGAGACTCGAACTCGCGACATCAACCTTGGCAAGGTTGCACGCTGCTATGGTAAAACTTGACTTGCTGCCAAAATGCTGCCAACTTTTCGGCCGATGAATAAAAAAGCATGGCCGAGGATAACCCGGACCGAAAATCATGGCAAGGGCGTCTTTGTCGTGGATGCCCGCATTGCCGGGAAGGGTGAGCGAAAGTTTTTTTCGACCAAATCTGTAGCTGAGGGATTCGCCCAGGCATGCCGTATCCGGCGAACGAACGAAGGTCAGAGCGTTTTTGATGACCGGGAGCTTGCCGCCCATGGATGGACGGTGCAGCAGGCAATCCGGTTCGCCATCGAGCACCTGCGGAAGCAGAAAGGAAGTGTTCTGTTCTCCGACGCCATCAAACGGCTGGAAGCCTCGAAGCTGGCAAGCAAGAAAACCCCGTATTATTGCCGCCTCATGCGTCAGCGCCTCGAAAAACTGGAAACGCATTTCGAAGGCCGGAAGATTGGGGCTATCATGGCACCGGATATCGAATCGTTTTTGAACGGCCTCACTGTAGCCCCGGCGACAAGAAACACGATCCGCCGCGACCTTGTGACACTTTGGTCATTCGCCGTGAAGAGCGGATGGGCAAGGGAAAACGAGGCGAAGAAAGTGGACTCCGCGCAGGTCGTCTCATCCTCCCCACCCATTTTCACACCAGAGCAGGCGGCCGCTTTGCTGACGGCAAGCTCCGCTGACGTGCTCGCATTCCACGCAATCGGCTTTTTTGCTGGGCTCAGAGTTGCCGAGATCAAGCGACTCGACTGGCGCGACGTCGACCTCGAGAGCGGATTTATCCATATCAGCGCGGAGAACTCAAAAACCCGCACCCGTCGCCTTGTCCCGATTCTGGACAACCTCCGAGCATGGCTCACCCCGATCGCAAAAGCCTCAGGTAAAATCATCAAGCCGAATTTCGCAAAGCGACAACTTGCCGCAAGAAATAATGCAGGCTTCAAGCCGGAAACAGCCAAGCAAAAAGAGAAGGGGATCACTCTCCTCCTGTGGCCGGAAAACGGGCTGAGACATTCCTTCGTTTCCTACCGGTTAACCGCAACCGCGAACCCCAGCCAGACGGCACTGGAGAGCGGTCACGACCAAGACGTGATGTTCGCCCATTACCGCGAACTGGTGAAACCGAAAGAAGCTGAGCGGTATTTCAACATTCGTCCTGTCAGGAAGGGCAAGGCGGTGGCCAAGGCGGATGCGGCGTAAAAGCGGGGCACTGCTTCTCCTGCCTCTTCAAGTCAGCACACGTTCGCGTCGCCGTGGCTCTCGGGGTGTTTGCTGACCCCGGCTGGTTTCCCATGGACAAGCTATTCGTTGAAGTCCACCGGCCCCAGAGAAGCGCGGCGCGGGAAAATGCTGCCAGACGAAAATGACTCCTTGCGCGCCGCGATAATCCGGGCAAAAATTGAAAGCGGTGAAAGGAAGCATAGCAACAGAAGAAACATACCCGTCGTCGAGATTTTTCCTGACGAAGGATGAGCTGGCGTATGAATTAAATCTACCCAGCGCAAGAATGGTTGACGAGTTTATCGCTCGTCAGATGATACCATACTACAGGCTCGGACATCGGACCCTTCGGTTTGTCCTCGATGAAGTCATCGAGGCGCTGAAGAAGTTCAGAGTTCTGCCTGTGTGCTAGAGAGATCATTCTTGATACGCTTATAACACCACAGTCGGCCACACGTTCAAACCGTGTGGCCGACGAGAACAACAATTTGAAGAAAATGAGTTTTACAACAAAGAACAAGGGCAGATTTCCGGCCCGAATCAACGACCTTTCTGCCAAAACCGTTAAGAAACGCCCACCCACGGTCAGTGTCACTTTCGACTTGACGGTCGATTGCCAGGAGTTGATCCACGTCCAAAAGAAATACACGATTACAGAATCGAGTCCCCCCGCATTCAAGCGCGACATGGCTCAGTTTTTTAACAAGGCAGAGATCAAAAGCATCGTTGAGGGACTGCTTTCTAATCAGTCTAGCGCACTACTTGCCGGGTTGTTAAACACGTTCGTCGAAGCCGATATTTCTCAGCCTATAAACTTGGATCCGGGTAGTCCGCAACCGAAACTGAAGGTCGGCAAAATCTACAAGGCGGCTGCGGTGGGAAATGACGTCCACACGCTTGAAGGGGGCCAGCCTGCTCCCGTTCCAAATCAACCCTGACCATTATGAGCAAGCCGCATCTCCGGGTCTTTGAGCAGCACACAACGCCAGCCGTTATTTCTCAAAACAACTTCAAATTCAAATCGTTATCAAATTGGGGATACAATATCTCCTACGGATGCGTTCACGGATGCAGCTTTTGCTACGTTCCGGAAGTAACCGCGATCAAAGCGGAAAAGCGCCTGGAAAAGTCCGGCCTCATCCCAGAGAAGTGGGTGGAAGAGCGTGAACAGGACTCTCATTGGGGGGAGTTTCATTGGGGGGACTACTGCCTGCTGCGCACTTGGGACGAGGATGCTTTTCGGAAGAGTCTCAAGGCCGCCGAAAGGGCGAAGAAGGTCGCTCCAGACAGCAACCGGGCGATCATGCTTTGCACGGCAACCGATCCGTATCAAACCCTCACCGTTCCGGGTGATCCCCAGAAAACGAAGCTCCTGAACGATCGATGTGAGGGGCTCGTAACCAAAGCCCTCGAAATTATTCTGAAGGATTCAACGCTGAACGTCCGAATCCTCACTCGCTCACCGCTTGCGAAACGGGACTTCCCACTTTTCAAGAAATTCGGGGACCGACTCGTATTCGGAATGAGTATTCCAACCCTTGATGACAAGCTCAGCCAGATCTACGAACCCGGTGCGCCGGGTCCGACAGTCAAGCTCAAGGCGCTCCAGGAGGCCGTAGCTGCGGGCCTGCATGTTTACGTCGCCCTTGCCCCCACCCTGCCAGACGACGGCGAGGAGGGGCTGCGCAAAACAATGAAGGCCGTCGCGGATTTGAAGCCGATCACGATTTTCCATGAGCCCATCAACATTCGTGCGGAGAACGTCGCGCGGATTGAAGCCAAAGCCAAGGAAGTTGGGAGACCGATAAGAAGCGAGGTGTTCGCGTCAAGGGAACGCTGGCGGGAATACGCGTTCGACCAATTCGCGCTGTCGGAAGAAATCGCCCGCGACCTGAAAATTCCCGAGGGGGTTTTGCACCAATGGCCAGACGAAGTTCTTGAAAGCAAGGGCGGTTATCTGAAAATGCGCCGGATGCAGATGGAACGCGATTTTTGCGTTACCTCACTCACGGCTGCACAAAAAACTCAATGCGAGGAGGACTGGAAAGAGCAACAGGAGCCTTGGGTAAAATACTGGCATAGCCCGGAGGAGAGAATCAGCTCTTGGCCCGGGATTCGGATGCCGAAATGGAAATAATACAATGATGCCACCAACACTCGTCCGCAAGCAGCAGCCCCCTGCCGCACTGGCTCCCTCCGACCAAAAACTTTTGGCGGAGTTGGAAGCAAAAGTCGAAAACTCCATGATGGGCTTCTGCGTTGCTCTTGCCGAAATTCGAGATCACAAGGACGGGGTGTTTTGGAAGGATAGATACACGTCCTTTCAGGAATACGCCCGCGCCCGGTTTGGTTACGGCGAGCAACATACCGGGAGGCTGATTGCCACAGGCGGTTTTCTTTTGGAACTGGAAAACTCGAAGAGCAAAGCGCCCAAGCCGGTTCGTGAAAATCAAGTCCGTCCGCTCCTGAACAAACTCCCGGCGGAGCATCAAATTCCATGCTGGGAAAAAATCACTGGGAAGACTCCTCCAGCAAAATTGACGGGGGACATTATCGAGGCCCAGGTTGTCCAGTATCGGAAAAGTATCCCGGCAGCGGAATTGGCCGCAGTGAAGCCCGAGCGGGGGCCGAAGAAAAACGCCCCTCTTCCCGGTGAAAAGGCCAGAGGGAGGAGCCATGCCTGGCTCGAAAAACTCAAAGCCTCGACGGCGGGGCTTCCTCAAGCCGAGGCCATCGGAAAACTTTTGGACCAGGTGGCGGGCCTCGTCGACCGGAAAAAATAGCCGCTATCCATTTGGATAGTGCGGCGGGCGGGGCGGTGAATCTGTTGGCGCTCTGGTTGTTTCACCAAGAAGCACTTTGAAGCGTCCGTGCCGTCCGAACCTCCATTACGGCCTGTAGCACCCGCCCCCCGCGATTTTTTCGGGACTCGACAGAGTGTGGCGCAGAAATAATGCAACCAGTTGCAGATTTTTCTGTACAGCCCCAACCGCCGGGTGGTTTAATCCCTGGATGCCAACGGGAATATTCCAACTTCGATCCGACCTGCTCCAAGCAGAGCCGGGCCAACAGCCGTCGATCCAGACCGCGCTGCGTCCGTATTCCGGAGATCGTCAGATCGTGGAATTCCCGCCTGCCCGTTTCACCGGGTTTGCCATCAAAAACGATTTCGGACCGAGATCTCGCACCCAGCGAGCAGGAGGTCCAGAGAAACCCGATAACCAAGTCCTGCTGACGGGAAAATCAGCGGGCAGTGCAGTGAGAAAGTATGAAAAATACAGAAGAACCGGCGCCGGGCGAACCTCGACCCGCCGTCATACATATAGAGGCCGACAGCTTATACGAACCTGAGACCGTTCCGGCCATTGATCCCAGCCCCGATTGTGGGGTTGAGATCAGCGGCGGTGGAGCAGCAGGCAACGCGATTCAAGACATTCAACATCTCCTCGGAGAGGGCGTAGTCCTCCTTCCGATACGTCGCGGGGAGAAGGGGCCGCTTTTGCCAGGTTGGCAGCTCACGACCATCGAAGCCATGCACGATGCCTCGTATCGAGAGCAGCTTGGCAGAGGCAACATCGGCGTTCTGCTCGGCAGGGCGTCTGGAGGACTCTGCGCCATCGACATCGACACGGATGCCGGGGTGGAGCCATTCCTCGCACTGAACCCCCAGTTTCGCGATACGCTGGCCAGCAAGGGTGCTCGTGGCGTGCAGTTGTGGGTGAAGATCGCTGGAGAATTCCCGGCGTTGACGAAGATTAAAACGGAAGCCGGGGCAGATTGGGGCGAGTGGCGCGCCGACGGCGGGCAGTCCGTCATATACGGGCAGCACCCGAGCGGCATGGAATACCGTCGAATCAACAATGTCCCGCCAATCACCGTGGCATTCGACGAGATCAACTGGCCGGGGGATCTGAAGCTGCCTTGGCTCAAGGACGCATCCGATCTGCTGACCGAGGAGCACGGCCCGGCATATGCCGTAAAGCCTGGGCTCCAGACGAACGACTACTTCTTCGCCGCACGATATGCGGCGGAGCACTTGGTGCTCTGGGAACCGCTGGAGGAGGAGTTCTACCAGTATGGCCACGAAAAGGGCCTATGGGCGGTTACCTCCACGGATGCGATCAAATACCAACTTGGGCTCGATTTCAAGCGAGTGGCGGATGAGACAAAACTCGACGAGTTCCTGTGGAAGAGGACGGACGGGAAGCTCGCCTCGTTGGTCAACATTCTACGAGGCATGGTCGAGAAGAAGAACGCATTCGAAGACAGGCTCTCGACGATTCACTTCGCCAACGGGATGCTAGACTTGAGTTCCAGCCCACCCATGTTGATGTCGTTCCATCCGGACTACTACTCCAGGAACATCTGCCCTATCGCTCTTGATCCCGAGGCCGAGTGCCCAAGGTTTATAGAAGAGTTGCTGCGCAGTGCCCTGGACGAAGACGACATCGAACTGCTGCAGAAGTGGTGCGGCGGCGTGCTACTGGGAAGAAATCCGGCGCAGAGGTTTCTGCTGCTGACGGGGACTCCGGGCGGGGGGAAATCCACGCTGATAGAAATCATCGAGAAGGTTATAGGCGAGCAGAACGTGGCTCAGTTGCGCACGAAGTTTCTCGGGAAACAGTTCGAACTCTACCGATACCTCGGGAAAACACTGCTGACGGGCAAGGATGTGAACGCGGAGTTCCTGAGCGAGCAGGACGTGGATGTGCTGAAGGCTTTGATCGGAAACGATCTGCTCGACGCCGAGAAAAAACACGGGAACGAACAGTTCCAACTACGCGGCATCTTCAATGTCGCCATCACCTGCAACTCCAGATTACGCCTGCATTTGGAAGGCGACGGGGGAGCATGGAGGCGCAGGCTTCTTATCGTGGAATACAGCAAGGCCAAACCGGAGCACAGGATCACCGAGTTTGGAGACAAGCTCATCAAAGAAGAAGGCGCAGGCATTCTGAATTGGATGGTCGAAGGCGCAATTCGATACTTGGCGGAGATCGAGGAGTTCGGCGACATCCAGCTTACGCCGGCTCAGAAAAATCGTGTTGAAGTGCTGCTCCAGGAAAGCGACAGCGTGAGGCAATTCGTTCAGCAACGCGTGGTTGCTGCCGAAGGGTCCGACACCACCGTTCAAGAGATGCTGAAGGGTTACACGGATTTTTGCGAGGAGATGGGCTGGCGTGCCTTCCCCCCGCGAGAATTCCAGGCAAGCCTGCCGGATCTGATGTTGGAAATCCATCGCGTTGGCAAGAGGCACGATCTCGCGCGCGGGTTTGAAAAGGCGCGTGGCTTTGGGAATGTCCGCATCGAAGGAGGGCTCTAAAATGGCGCTCGACATCAAGAAGCTCACAAACGTGAGGGATGGGTTCGACGGGAAGGTCACAGCCAGATGCCCCGCCTGTGCGGCGGACGGGGCGGACGCCAAAGGTGAACACCTGGTAGTCTTCCCCGACGGCAAGTATGGGTGCGTCGCCAATGAGGGCGATGACGAGCACAGCAAACGCATCTACGCGCTGGCTGGCAACGGGCAGAAGGTCCCCCATATGCCGGTCAAGATCACAGTTGAAGCGTTCGTGCCGCCGAAATCCGAGGTTTTGATGGATCTCGGACGCTTCGGACGCTTCTCAGCCGCCTTCCAAAGAAAACCTGCGGTGCCGCCAGCTCCGATTATCCCGGCGGTTCCAGTGCTTGAAGATATCATCCCATTGCTGGTGCGCGAGGAGGCCCAAGGCGTTTCTTCGAATGGCAGCTCGGAATGTGGAGAGGGGCCAGCTCCCAAAAGAATGTTGAGGAGCAACTTCAAAAACATTCCACCCCGCCCGTACTGACGGGAGGGTAGCTCGTGGATCGGTGAAGCAGATGGCCGGTGGATCGAAGGGTTCACCGGCCGTCTGCTTTTTGCCGTTCGTGGATCCAGCACTCGATGCGGTCCGCATGGAATGGGTTCTCTCATTGTGCCGTGGCGCAATGTTTCGAACCATGCGCATCAGATTTCAGTTCGCCAGCCGATTGCGCCCCGGCTTGACGGCGGCCATTTTCTCAACTTATCCTGCCTCGGTGAGTTCCCTCCGGCCATGCGGCACTCCACTTTCAAGCCGGTCAATGCTTCGGCGGTGGGGGACGGGCGCATGGTTTGATCGAAACTCCTTCAAAAAAATCCGATTATGAAAACAAACACATGGATATGTGACGTGTGCGGCGGTGAAATCACTGAAGCTGATCGCGGCTGGGTAGAATGGCTGCTCAGAACCGAAGGGGAGAAGAAAATCGGTCGGGGGCTTCGCTTGGTGCATGCATGGCCACACAGCCCTCGCAAAAATGAACCGCGTTGTCAGTATGATCAGGCTGTTGAGCGGGGGAAAGACGGCTCTACACTTCTCGACGGCTCTCTCAGTGAATATGTCGGTGCAGGAGGTCTAATGGAGTTGTTGTTTATGCTTTCAGAGCATGAACTTCCTGAAGACGAGGTTATTGAGATTATCAAACGTCCGCATATCCCAGGATACGAACACGCGCGAATGCATTTCAATGCGGCTATTGCGGAGCAGGTCTTTGAGCCGAACACCAAGCCTGGATTCTACAAAATGGCAGATATCAATGCTACGCTCGCTTGGTTGGGAAAGAAAAGGCCGGAATAACTGGGCGCTCTCCTGATACTCTGCGTGTGGGCAAGAGTTCCCCAAATATCTTGCGCGGACGCCTCGGACGGTATTCTCACACGTCTTTAGAAATCTTGGGGTGATTTCGCATTGTTGGGGTGATCATCCGAAAGATGCTCCTATACCCTATGGGTATTATATATTTTTTTATTTCTGACATATAAAAAAGAGAGTCCGTAACGTCCGTTACAGGATATAGGACATAGTATGTCCTACCAACACCCCCTATTTAGATGAGAGTGCAAAAACACGATTGGCACTGTCAGATCCACAAACAAGTCGCGAAATGCCGTCCGAAACGTCCGTGATAAATTCAGAGAGCACTCCATGCTAATACCAGAGGTTGCCTAAGTCGGACTGCAACCTCAACATCTGCCTATTCTTAAGAATTGAGTGGGACAATTGCATGCTCTGCGGTTCAACTATTGACATCTCATCCTAATGGTGAGACAATTACTTAACGGGATTGCTCGGTTACAGTCGGTAGCCTCATTTCCTTTTGAGGTGGGAGAGTCAGTGCTCCTCCTACAAGTTGTGATTTTGCCTCCTAAAAGCGTCCGTGGCGTTTTTTTTTCAAAATCGAAAACGCCAACATTTTTCATCTGCGCAGCGTATCACGCTGTCATACAGGAAGATGCAAAAACACAACACCCCGACAAAACCCGGAAAAATCTGAATACTTTTCGCCTTAAGCGCCCGTTTTTTTATTTTTTTAGTAGAAAAGCCCCCTTTAACGCCTGTTTTGGCTGAAATTGTACGCGGAACCCAATCAAGACGGGCCGTTTTCAGGCATTTTCAGACTTAGGAGGCTATTCAGGTAATCGGAAACGCATGAAGCAGACCCTTGCCAAAGAGGCCTGCGAGGGCAGCGGGATGTCGAATGACGCGGGCAGCTTCCCGGCCAGTCCAAAGCAGTCGTTGGTCCTCTCCTGGCAAATCCAGTGCGCGATACGCAAACGGCACATTCCGAGTTCAACCGTAGATTCAAAAGCCGACGAGAAACGCTTCTTGGCAAGCTCCCTGGCAGCCTTGTTGCTGCGCAGAAAACGAAGTTGCGGGACATGTATTTTCACCCGTCCAAAGCTCTTCAGTGATTCCAGGACGATGTCTGCAGAGAGCCGATCAATATCAGGGGTAAAGCTCACGACTTTGCCCTTCACCTCAAGCAAGTGGTTGATGTAGGGGATGACGATGTCGTCAGTCACAGTCAGACGAAAATCCTCGCGGGCATCATCGGTCATCTGCTTGATCCGATTCTCGACTGCATCAATTATCCCGTTCAGTTGCTTTCTGTTTTCATCGCTGGGATCCTCGTCTCTCCACTTCAACATCTGAGAGCCCAGCCAATCTATCGTGGGCTTGGACAGAACCCAGAGGGAGACTGTGGTATCGTCAATATGGAGGTCGGTGCGCCCCGCGACGACAGTTTTTGGTAGCGGCAGATCTGGCAATAACCGAGCTGTGTAGATTGGCTCTCCTCGGTGAATGACGGGAGGTGTCGGTCCTTCTACCTCGACGGGGACGCGACCCGAGGGCAATGGAGCATTCCTGTCTTTCATGGGAGCATTTTCGACCTCTGGAACGTCGGAAGCAACTGGAAAACCCTAGCCGAATGGAAATCATGATGTCGCTTTGATCTCAATCCCCGGCTTTCAGTTCCTTAAGTTGGTCCTCCATTTCCTTCGAAGCCCAGGCCTTTCTTTCTGAAAATGAAAGCGGAGTAAGCCTGTCAAGCGCCTCTTTGGCCATTTCACTGCCCTTTTGAGCCGCGCTTCGTATTGAATCCATGCCTTTGTTTCCCTCATCTCCAAGCCACAATGTAATCCAGCCAGATTCAAGTTCCGCAACACCAATACCGCCATTTCCCGCTATCATATAATGGGATATTGCCAATAATAACGTGCTTCCTCCATTATTGCATTTCAGCTCGCCTTTTGCATACATTGTCATATATTGTGTTGCCGTGTAGAAGCAGGCCGTCGGATCATTGTTTTTAAGGTCTTTACTTAGTTGGCCCGCATTAATGTTTTTAGCGTATCGCATTGCCAGCAAATACTCCTTGCGATCATGAGGACCTAGTGAGGTGAATGCGGCTGGTGCTCCGTTTGCCACTTCTGGATGTTTTATTTCCGAAGTTCTGTTCGTGCTAACCTGTTCGTTCTCTTCATTTAAGATGTCTAAGGCAGGAGGATCATTTTTAGTTGCCGCCAATCTCAAAAGTCTTAATCCCTCATTTTTGTCTGTGGGAACTGCTAATCCTTTCAAATACATTATCCCAAGAACTGTTGCAGATCTTGCGCAACCGTTCTCGATAGACATATTCAACCACCTAATTCCTTCTTTCAAGTCCTTCTTTCCATCCGGCAAGCCGCGAATATACATCAGCCCAATTATACCTTGATCTACGATATTTCCATTTTTTGCTGACAGTAAGCATTTGTCGATTTCCTTGGCATCGGATGGCAGATTAAATGCGTTTTTATTTGATCCCAGTGATATATTCTTACCATCGATATGCCTTTTTATCAGATAAGATGAAAGCCATGATTGGCCGAATATACAACATAAACACACTGATCCGATTACTGTGAGAAATATTGCAGCGTTACGCAACGAAGCATAACGGAATACGTTGAAAGCAGCCAAGTTCAGAGATTTTTGAGATGAATGATCTGATGCCACGTTGCCGTATTCAGCTTCAAGATTGTTGATTTCAGTTATAGTCTGCCTGAGCTCATCTAATTCATCTGCGATTTCTGGTGCATGTTCCTGTTGTGCTGCCTTTTCCCCTAATTGAGTAAATAATTTCTTAAATCCGAGTGCGGACGCTTCAGAAGTCGCTACTCCAACTGAGTTTTTGGCAGCAGTTATTAATTTTTCGAGTGCGGTAGCATGATCAGCGACAACCGCTTTACGTCGTTTATCTTGTACTAACTGCTTGAGATCCTCAATTTCCTTGAATTCGGCCGAGATTACTGAAGCAAAACATCTAGTCTCATAGCATTTCCGTCCGATTGCGTAATAACAGGTAGGCAGGGTTATGTGTTTCGCCTTAGTCAGTCTTGCCTTCAATGCAGCCAAGCGAGCAAGTCGTTTGGATTCAGTAAAAGCGGTTTTGCCGACATTCGCAACTTTAGAGGCAAGCCTTGAAAGCGGCTTCGAAAGCTGCGCTTCTACTTTATCTGGGTTCTTCTTATTTGATGGTTTCTGTGTGGAAATCCGGAATACTGCTTCTACTTGTCCGAATTTTATGATGTCCTCACGCCTCAATTCTTTTTCTGTTATGGGGCGACCATTTACCATGGTTCCGTTTGTTGAATTCAAATCCCGCAAGATATATCTGTTATCATCTACAACTATCGAAGCATGATGTGTTGAAACTGAAAGATCCTCTATGACAAGCGAGTTATCAGGATGACGACCAATTGTGACTGAATTAGCATTTAGTTCGTGAACAACATCTCCGGTACCATTCCTGATGATAAGTGTCGGCATAAAAGCTTTTGTATATTTACTGATAACCATTGCAATTCAGTTCGCTTTTTGACTTCAACCGCTTTTCAACATTTAGACGATTTCCAGGAATTCTGGCCGCTTCTCGCCAATTTCATTTTTGGGGTGGGCTTTGGCGATCTCGCAGATCATAAAAATATTTCGGGTCACTTGGATCTGTTGTTAGCTATTCCTCAGAATCATAATCACTTTTTTCAGGAATTGCAGCCAACTCCACGTGGAGAAGATCCGCTGATCTGGAAGAAGTAACTCCCAAAAACCACCCATCATTGCTTTTGTAACTGACTTTAAGATTTGTGCCACTAAGTCTAGGTATATTGTAGTTGTCAGTTATTGATTGGCATAGGTCTCTAAATGCGGTGTTCTTGTCCGGGATATTAAATATCTTTTCAAGAGCTGGTCGACAAAGAGTGAAGGCAACCACTACAGGCGGAGAACCGATAGACACAACACTAGCATCCAAAGAATACAACCCTCCCCCCCAATTTCGCTCTGGTGAAGCAAAAAGATCCCAGAAAACGTACCCTCGCGACACGCCAACCAATCCACCGATGTTAAGAGGCGATCCCTTTCTAACAAAACCTGTGTGTGGGCAAATAATTTTTAAATTAGAATCAAATTCCTCGCGGCTCATGCCAAGTTGAAATCCATGAATAACAGGTCCCCTTCTGTTCATTTTGAAATCAGGGTATCTCGCTTTATTAACTGGTGTGCTGGAGGTAGTCTGTGTGTAATTATTGGGTACAGAGTCTTTTGCCGCAACCACATGTTCAGACTTTTCTTGTTGGTCTGCTGTGTTAGTTTTGTTCTTGCCGCTTACTGAATTCGCATTCTGCTCAATCTCGCGAAGTTCCTGTTGTGCTCTCTCACTGCCCTGCGCACCAGCCTTTTGTAACCATTTAACTCCCTCTGCTTTATCATACGGAATACCCCAGTCAAAAGGTCTTAATAGGTATATATTCGCTAATCGATATTGAGACGGGGTATGTCCGTGGTCGGCAGCTTTTTTTAACATATCAACTGCAACATTCATTGCCTGCGGCCTCATATCTTTTGGATATTTCTCTTCATCTTGAGCATTGTCAGAGTAACTAGACCCCATTAAAAACAGCGCTTCAACATTACCGCCCTCAGCATCCTTATCCATCTGTGCAAATCCTGCCTCAACATCTTTCCCATATTTACGATCAATTGATGCCATATATGCATCTATTTTATCTTCAGCGACCTTATCACAATTGTTTCTGCTTGATTCGACGGGTGTATTCTTACTATCCTGTTGGCGCTTTTCATCGGCAAGTCGCTCTTGCTCTGCAGTAGCCAGATTTGCCATCACCTCAGCGGTCTTTTTGTTCTGTTCACTTCGTTCAAGCTGTTCCTGTTTAAGTTTGGCTAGGCGTTGCTCCTCGGCTTCTTTTACAATGCGCTTCTTCTCCTGATCAATTTGCTCAAGTCGATTTTTCTCCTGTTCTTCTTTCGCGATTCGTTCTGCCTCCGCAATCTTTTGAGCATCGACGGCAGCATTGGCCTTTTCGATTGCGAGTTTTACATCCGGCGGGAGACCAGTTAAGTCCCCCAAATCCGAGAGAGGAACGCGGCACATGCCTTCTGAATAGATCATCACTGCCTTGCCCTCCTCAAATCTCGTGATTATTACGTTTTTAAGCGTTTTCCCTGATTTTGTCCGTAGCACAGGAATCTCTGACCTTGCTCCATCTGAAACGAGTTTTTTCCCAATCGCGGATGGGGATGACGAAGCTACTGGAGGCGCTAGTGGCTGTGTTGTTGACACTTTGCTCACCTCCAGCTTTCGCTTCCAGAGTTCTCCGATACTTTGGAGAAGTGTCGCATACTGCGGGTAACGACCTGCGAACATTTCCGTCTGGTCTATCACTCCGCTTGCCTCCTCTTGGTCAACCTGAGCTCCAGATGATGGGTAAGGAATGTTGGCAATGATTCCATCTGATTTCACCTGCATCCTTTGGCCGCCCTTAACGGTAACATAGGAGAGGTGAGAAGATGGCGATGAGAACGTCTCATACTGGACGGCATTGACATATGGGGAACCGCCTGCGGTGTAGAGGAGTAGTCCGTTCGCTGCTTGAGCTGATTGGAAAGACAAAGCAGCAAAGAAGAGAACTAATATAGCTTTGGTTGTGTTTGTGGTCATTTGCAAATGTTCGGAGAGGTTAGAGAACCTTTGGAATTCATGCCGCCTTCAGACAGCAATTGTTTTTCAACATTTTGAACGATCCGCAGGAATTCCGGGCGCTTTTCACCAAGTTCATTTTGGCGGTAGGCTTTGGCGATGTCGCGGATGATTTCCCGTTCCTCCTGGGGAGAAAGCGGGGTGCCGGTCGGGTTGAAGAGAGGATGTTTCATGCGTAATACTCCTCTTGGTATTCGGGCTTCGCGGCGATTTCTCTCAGTTTTTTTGTCACTTTGTAAACGGTGTTGTCGATCACCCCTCGCTGGACACCGAGTTCGGCGGCTGCCTCCTCCGGGGACCTGCCCTTCAGTTTCACCAGTTCAAAAATCTCGAAATGTCTGTGTGGGATGTTCCCGCGCAGGTCTTCGACGAGGGTGGCGAGCAGGGCGCTTTGGAACGACTCTCGTTCCTCGGTGGATTCCGCAGGGAGGGATTCTGCAAGCGTGTCGCCAGCCGGATCTCCCGGATCGTCGAGGGATTCGTGCTGCAGAGGTTTTTCTTTTCTGAGCAGGTCCACCACACGCGCGTTGATGAGCAATCGCAGATAGGTGCGCAGGCGCCCGCGTGCGGGATTGAAACGATTCTTGCTGTAAAAATCCACGACCACGCCCGCGACAACATCCTCGATCGCACTTTGGGAGGGGGCCAACCCATTGCTGTGGACTCGATACAGATGCCCGGCCATCGACATAAGCGGTTGATGGTAAAGCTCAACGAACCGCTTCCAGGAAATCTGCCATGCAAGGGCATCCCCCTCATCGCGCAACCGTGCGAGGAGGGTTACCGATGTGTCTGGAAGTGCGATGGCCATCCGGTTCTCCCGTCCGCATTTTATACTGTTACGGGCGATGATTGGGCAAGGTTATTGCGGCGTGAAACGTCATATTCCCACTTTCCCCGCATCGGAAATCATGGTCTGGATTGACTTGTGCAGTTCTGTGCGCAAACGCGCATCCTCGCTGCTTGCCTCGGCAACAACTTCATCAAAGGTTTTCTGACGTGTGTATTCCTGAGGAGCCAGAAATCGTTGAAAAAGCGGATCGGTGGCAGTCCTGAGTTTATCCATCAGCTCACGCCGAAAGCGGAACTCATCTCGGGCTTCGTTTTCCAAATCGCGGATTTGGCCCTCGATCAATGGACTGATGATGGATTCATACTGCTGTTGTTGCTCTTGGGTTTGTGCAGTGGTTTTTATGCGATTGGCCAGTGCTCGTAGGGGCTTGAGTGTGACAAAAATGCCGGAATCCCCCGGTCTTTTTGGAACGTATTCCGTGGCACTTGCGAATTTCTCTTTGATCTCCGCTATTCGCTGGGTGACATCTTTCAGAGGGAGGTGGGAATCTATTTTTTCCAGTTCCCGGATTGCCTGTTCAACGGGTGCCGTTATGAGTTTTCTGGGAGATGGTGGGTATGTCAGTTCTTTCTTTGCCGCTTGAAATGCCGTCGCAAATTCGTCCATGTCAGTGCGATAAACTTCGGGGATGATTTCAGGAACCCTCATTTCCTGCCTAGGTGTGCCAGATTGCAGGGGCATTGCAGGTTTGATGACCGCAGGCTCGGGGTGTTCCCGAAAGCTGTGTCCGAGCCACAGAGACAACCCGGCAAGACAAATGATGGCAACAATCACCAAGACGGCCAAAAGCGGTGTTTTTGGGGGGCGCTTACCGGGCTGATCATCATCGCCTACCTCAAGCGCCCGCGCGAATGCGGAAAAATCCGTGAACCGCTCCGCTGGTCGTTCGTCCACAGCACGGCGGATCACTTGATGCAAACGCGCCCACTCCCGCCTGTCCGCTTCAGGTAAAGACTCCTCTCCTTGCGGGGGCCATCGAAATGCGTTCCGGGCTATCTTGTCGGGATGATTGCCGGTCAGGAGCGTGAAAAGGGTGGTAGCAACCCCATACATGTCCGGATGCCCTCCGCTCTCCACATACCAGCTCGGGGCTGAATATCCTGGGGTGCCGGGCCTGGAAAGGTTGTGGGAATCCTCCTTCAGCAGGCTGATGTCCCCGAGGCAGGGGGTGCCGTTCCAAAAAAGGATGTTTTCTGGCTTCACGTCCCGGTGGACGAGCCCCGCATTGGAAAGAAGCTGGAGAGCATGAAGGATCGGGGTGATGCATCCCTTGATTTCATCGCCCGTGAGCCAAGTGGGTTCGCCCCTGCGCCCCTCGATGATGGAGGCCAGCGTCAGGGGATGCCATTCCTCGCTTTGCGGGTCATCCGCCCCATACCCGTCTGCCAACGGCATGATGTAAAAAAGCCCGTCGTTTCCGAGGTTCACATGCTCGATGGGCATGATGGATGGCGAGCGGAGTTGACCGGCCGCCGTCCGATAACTGACCAAAGCGTCAAATTCCTTGTTGAGCCGTGTCGGATCTGCCGCCGGAATGAACTTCAACGCGCGAAAATCACCCAGAGCTTCGGATTTGCAAAGCCAGACTTGGCCGAAGCCACCGGAGCCGATCAGGCGGAGGATTCGGTAGCCGTCGAGGGATTCACCGGGAGAGAGCATTCTTTCGATATATTCCGCCTTGTCCCCCGTGCCAAGAATTCCCCTCGATCATTTTCTGCGAGAGATTTTCACTCTCGCACCGAATACCTCTGTGATGACACGTCTCAAATCACGACCGATCCTCCCCGTCCTGCTGGCAATTCTCTTGGGAAATGCTGTCAGATGTCCGGCCGTGGCAGCCTACCCCGTTCAAGACAAGGCTGGTAAAATCGCCAGCGTCTCCAGAGCGACGACCATTGATCCGCGTCTTCAGAAGATCGTGGAAGAGGAGCTCGAAAAGGCGGAGGCAGAACTCCACCCGCAGAAAATCATCGCCATTTTTGCCGATCCGAACACCGGGAAGATTCTAGCGATGGCCAGCCGCTCCGAACAGTCGGGCAAGTATGGGCAGGCGCGTGAAAAGGTATCCAACGAAGCGATTTCGTTCTGCTTCGAGCCAGGCAGCACATTCAAAATGGTGGTCTGCGCCGGGTTCCTCAAGGAGGGACTTGGGGACGAGAAGACCAAGATCTTTTGTGAAAACGGATCGTTCGCCTGCGAGGGCAAGACGATCAAGGATTACAAGCCCTACGGCGATCTGACTCCACTTGAGATCCTTGTGAAGTCTTCCAACATCGGTTCGGCGAAGATGGGATTAAAACTGGGCGCAGCGAAATTCTGGGAGACCGTCAGCAGCTTTGGATTTGGCCGCAAGACAGGCATCGAACTCCCCGGTGAATCTGGGGGAGCGCTGATTCCAGCAGACCGGATTGATGAACTGCGTCTATCTCGCATGGCGTTTGGACAGGCTGCTGGAGTCACCCCCATTCAGGTGCTCATGGCCTATGCCTCAATCGCGAATGGCGGAATCCTGTTTCCGCCTACACTTGTTTCAGATCCCAAGGCTCTGAAGCCAACAGGCATCCGTATTCTTCCTGAGCCGATTGCTGCATTTATCGCCGAAGCTCTGGTGTTGTCGGCTCCAGAGTTGGCGCAGGTCGAGGGCTTTTCCGTTGCCGGTAAAACAGGAACCGCACAAGCCATCGCCTCCGATGGCGGCTACCCCAAGAACCAGTATGTCACCTCGTTCGCTGGATACTTTCCTGCGGATAAACCAAAATTTGTCGGTGTGGTGGTCGTTGATCGGGCCTCGGTGGACGAGAAGATCAACTATGGCGGACTGATCGCAGCTCCGATTTTTTCCAGAATCATCACCCAAGCAGCAAAACACTTGAACTTGGTTGCTATCCAGCCGGAACAACTGGATGTCGCCGCTTCCAATGGATCACAGCATCATTCTCTTTGGAAATACACCATTTGCGGAAGAAACAAAAAAACAAAAAACTAAAAAATGAGCACAAAAGGAAAAGTAGTTGGTGGAGCAGCCGGCGCAGCAATTGGAGGTTTCGTCGGAACCGGTATTGGAATTACGACCGTAGGCACTGCAATAGCTGGCACAGTGCCTCTCGCTGCTGCAGGAGCCGCAGCAGGAGCCCTTGCAGGGGATCTGATCGAAGATAGTGGCGGACGGTTAGTAAGAGAAGGGGAGCGAATCGTTAGTAGAACAATCAAAGCTGCCGCAGGTCCAACAAAAGAAGTCGGTAAAGTGGCGCACAAAACAGGCAAGCAATTGCGTAGGACTGGAAAAAAAGTAGCGAAAAAGGTGCGCCATCTATTCCGGCACTGAAAGGATCTTCCAATCAGTATTTCCAACTATTCTACCTGTCCGGCCGAGGGAGATCCTATCCGGCTGCTTTGAAAAACGGAGCCGCGACGCGCAAGAGTCCGAGCAGGGAGAGGAGACCGAAGGCGATCAATGGGAGGAGCAAGGTGAATTCACTCTGCCGGGATTTTTTGGGAGCCCGAAACACGATACGAGCATTTATACGTGTCGGATCTCTGGAGATTACTGCTTGTTAAATCCGCCACCGAAATTATTGCCCGTCCCCTGATACCCCCCACTGCCGTTGGGTCGATATCCGCTGCCGAAGTTGTTCCCGGTGCCTTGATATCCACCGCTGCCATCGGCCCGATATCCACTACCGAAGTTGTTCCCAGTTCCTTGAACTCCGCCGTTCCCATCGGATCGCCACCCTCCACCAAAATTGTTCCCGGTGCCTTGACCCGAGGAAGTGTATCCACTGCCGAAGTTGTTGCCTGTGCCTTGCGATCCCCCATTTCCATTGACCCGGTATCCACTGCCGAAATTATTTCCGGTGCCTTGGTAATTCTGTGCGAGTGCTGACCCGGCTATTCCGACGATGCCTACTGCCAGACAAAATGCGGTGCGTGTGCCTTTATTGGGCTGTAGAGTTTTCATGGTTTTTTATCACCTGCTCACAGTGCGGCTGATGCAAGAAAAATCGCACGAAATCTGGTAAAATTATGATCTTGCTCGCGCTGATTGGACGGCGCTCAATGGGCAACCGGACAACGGGAAGAAAAGCTGAAATGATCAGAGCTTTTCCCACGAGGTCAGCGCCAGCGAGCCGTCCAGTTTCTTCCAGACCACGGCGCGGGCTTTGAGGTGCTTGCTGCCGTCTGCCACTTCGATCTCCAGTCGGTAATTCAGACCGGCGACCACCTGACGCTCCGCTTTCAGGATTTTGACGAGCCGGAGGGGTCTTTCGGTAGCCTTGCCCTGGGTTTTGACGGCAAATTCTGCGATTTTGCGCACCTCGGAGTTGATTTCTGCCGGCGAGTATCCTCCGGCGAGGGCTGGTTGGTCGGGTTTCGTGGGGTTGTCCGTAGCGAAAACGTTGGAAACGAGGGACATGGCGAGGAAAATGAGGAGGAATCGGTTCATCGGGAAAAATTATCAGAAAAATTTGGGGTAGGACAGCCGTTGTCCGTTTTTTGTGATATACCGGGGGCGTGAAACAGGAAAAAGACACACCCGATTCAGAGGCGGCAGAGGCAGAGGAGCAGATCCACCCACTTGAGGTCATGCGGCAGGCATATCGGGCGATGGAGATCACATTCGAGGAGGACGACGGCACGATTTTCACCCGTCTGAACCTCAAAAACCTGGAGGTCCACGTCATCAGTTTTGGCGAAACGGATGATCTGGCCACGATCATCGTCCGTCTGCCCGTGCGTGCCGCTCCTGAATTCCGCGCTCAGGCTGGGGAGTTCCTGCACCGGCTCAATTTCAATGCCCGCAGGAAATTCTGGGAGATCGACCACAACGACGGGGAGATCCGGCTGGCTGCCTACACGGATACGATGACGGGACCGCTGGACGTGGGGCTCTTCCGTTCTCTCCTCGATTGTCTGGTCATGCACGCCGACACGGTTTTTCCCTATTTGACCAGCGTGCTTTCGGGGCGGATGACCCCGGAATTTGCCGCAGACCAGGCCGAGGCGGCAACCGCTTCCATGTGGGCCAGGGATGAACGCGAGGGGGAAGAATGAGGCGGAGGCCGGAATCCTCTCGCCCATCGGCGGAGGACCGGTTACAAAGTCACGCCATGCAGTGGATTGCGCCTTCCGAAAAAGACCCCGACAACGCAGCCTTGGAAAAACGCCTCTGGGACGCCGCAAACCAGCTTTGGGCGGGGGCGGGGCTCAAACAATCCGAATACTCTGAGCCGGTTCTCGGCCTGATTTTCCTCCGGTTCGCGGAAGTCCGCTTTTCCGCCCAGCGGGCGAAATTGGAGGGCGATGCTCCGTCGGTGCCGAAGCTTTCCCGGCGAGGTTCCCGTTTGGACGAACCCGCCGCATACCATGCCGACGGCATCCTCTACCTCCCGGCAGCGTCCCGGTTTGACCACCTGCTGAATCTCCCCGAGGGCACCAACATCGGCCAGACCGTCAACGATGCCATGCGGGCCATCGAGCGGGACAATCCGCACATGGCGGGGGTGCTCCCCAAGGGCTATCAGATTTTCGATTCCCGCCTGCTCGCCGAGCTGATCAAGACGATTTCCACCATCCCGGCCACGCTCGAAGGGGATGCGTTCGGGAAAATCTACGAGTTCTTCCTCGGCACGTTTGCGATGAGCGAGGGGCAGAAGGGAGGCGAATTTTACACGCCTCCCAGCATCGTCAGCTTGCTGGTGGAAACCCTGTCGCCATTCCACGGCCGCATCCTCGACCTGGCCTGCGGCTCCGGCGGCATGTTCGTCCAAAGTGCCCGCTTCGTCTCTGCCCACCGGAAAAACCCGGCCAGCGAGCTTTCGGTTCACGGACAGGAACGGGTGGACGCCACCGTGCGGCTGGCGCGGATGAACCTCGCCGTCCACGGGCTCGAAGGCGAAATCAAGCAGGGCAACGCCTATTACGAAGATCTGCACAACGCGGTCGGTCGGTTCGACTACTTGCTCGACAATCCTCCGTTCAACGTCAGCTCGGTGGACAAAGAACGCCTCGCCTCCGATGTCGGCCCCGGTCGCCGGTTTCCGTTCGGCCTCCCGCGCACGGACAACGCAAATTACCTCTGGATCCAGCTTTTCTACTCCTCCCTGGCCCCGAACGGCCGCGCCGGGTTCGTCATGGCCAATTCGGCCTCCGATGCCCGGTCATCCGAGCAGGAAATCCGCCGCCAGCTCATCGAAGCCCGTGCCGTGGACGTGATGGTCGCCGTCGGCCCGAACATGTTTTACACGGTCACGCTCCCCTGCACCCTCTGGTTCTTCGACAAGGGGAAGGCACGAGCCGGAAAATCAGACGGCCGTAACCGCGCCGACACTGTCCTTTTTATCGACGCCCGCCACATTTACCGGCAGGTGGATCGGGCGCACCGGGAATGGACTCCCGCACAGATTGGTTTCATGGGCAACATCGTCCGCCTCTATCGCGGTGAGGAACCCGACTTCACGCTCGGCGGCGATGGCGCCCAGGCCAAGCTGGTCGATATTTTCGGCAAGAAACCGAAATACGCCGACATCCCCGGCCTGTGCCGTGCCGCCACGATCAAGGAGATTGAAGCGCAGGGTTGGTCGCTCAACCCCGGTCGCTACGTCGGCGTCGCCCCCGGTGAAGCCGTGAGCGACGAGGATTTCAAGGAACAGCTCGAAACTATGAACGAGGAACTTGAATCCCTCAATGCTCAGGCCCGTGAACTGGAACAAACCATCGCGGGCAACGTAGCGGAGATATTGGAGGCGTGAGCATCGTGGCCGGCCTGGATACTATCACGATTGAGGAGGCGACCGACCGGCTCATTGACTACCGGGGCAAGACGCCGCCCAAGACTGACTCAGGCGTTCGGCTCATCACCGCAAAAGTCGTGAAGGGTGGGCAGATTCTCGAAGAACCTGCGGAGTTCATCGCCGAGGATTTCTACGATGAATGGATGCGTCGCGGACTGCCGCAGAAGCTCGACGTTCTCATCACAACTGAAGCCCCACTCGGCGAACTCGCGATTCTCCGTGGCAGCGAGAAAATTGCCCTCGCGCAACGCATCATCTTGCTTCGCGCAAAACCGGGGCGTGTTGACCCGGTGTTCTTGTTCTACGCGCTACAATCGGACTTTGGTCAGGGTGAGTTGAAAGCTCGCGGGTCTGGCACGACGGTTCTCGGTATCAAGCAGAGTGAGCTTCGGAAAGTTCGCATCCCCATTTTCCCACTGCCGGTGCAACGGCGGATAGCGGGCATCTTGTCGGCCTACGACGAGTTGATGGAGAACAGTCAGCGGCGCATCCGGCTCTTGGAGGCGATGGCCCGCGCCCTCTACTGCGAGTGGTTCGTCCACTTCCGCTTCCCTGGCCACGAAAAACGCCCGCACATCGCCTCCCCACTCGGCGACATCCCCAAAGGCTGGGAGGTGAAGAAGCTCGCAACGGTGGCCGAAGTGAACCGCGCACAAATCAATGCCCGCACCGCGCCGGACGAAGTTCACTACATTGACATCTCCTCCGTCAGCCCCGGCCAAATTGACAGTGTCACAAACTACCCCTTTGCCGACGCTCCCGGTCGTGCACGGCGCATCGTCCAGCATGGAGACGTGCTCTGGTCGTGCGTCCGCCCGAACCGCCGATCACATGCCCAGGTGATGCATCCCGAACCCGACACAATCGCGTCCACCGGCTTCGCTGTGCTCACGGCAAAGAAAGTGCCGTTCACGTTCCTCTACTTCGCCACGACCACGGACGATTTCGTTACCTTCCTTACCAATAACGCCACGGGTGCGGCCTATCCCGCCGTGAGCGGCTCGACTTTCGAGAAAGCTGACTTGCTCATCCCTCCCGCACCGCTCTTGAAGAAGTTTGGTGACGCGACAATTCCGATGGCCGAGCAGATCCACACACACCAACGCCAAATCCAAAACCTCCGCCGGACGCGCGACCTGCTGCTGCCGCGTTTGCTGTCGGGGGAGGTGGAACTCAAAAGGGAGGCCGCATGAGCGTGTGGAACAAACATCGCCTTGACCAAATGATAATGGATGGCGTGGAGGAAAACCTCTCGCTCGACTACAAACGCTCGGACGCACTTTCCAAGAACGACGAACGAAAGAAGATAGAGATCACAAAGGACGTATCCTCCTTCGCAAACTCATCGGGTGGCGTGTTGATCTACGGCATCGCCGAGTTTGCTGATGAACCACAGAAACACCTTCCTGAACGACTCGACCCAATTCAGAGGAGAGAAATCTCGAAAGAGTGGCTAGACCAAGTCATTCAGACAATCCAACCCCGAATTGAAGGCGTGGTAATTCACCCCGTCACGATTTCTGAAACAGACAACACGGTTTCCTACGTTGTCGAGGTGCCTCAGTCACACACAGCGCACATGGCACGCGACCATCGTTACCACAAGCGAAACAATTTTACTACGGCTCAAATGGAAGATTACGAAGTCCGGGATGTCATGAATCGCATGACACATCCGAAAGTCGAGGCTTCGATTTACATCAATTGCGCGACGCATCGTCTAAAACCGGAGGGTGTCATCCTAGTAAAACTGGAAAATGTGGGTCGTGTTTTGGCACGTCATGTCATGGTGGAGTTGGAAGTTCCTTTTAATTTGAATGGTCTCATCCAGATTGAGCCGCCTGTCACAATGGGACGAGACGATGATGGAGACTATTTTCAGTTGAGGTTGACACAAGGCCTTCACAGATCCCCGGTCTTTCCCGGGTCGGATGTTACACTCCGGCGTAAAATCCACACGCATGTCCGAATTGAGCGCGAGGACAGGCAGCCTGTGATTTCGAGGCAGTATATCAAGGTCAATGTTTTTGCGGATGAAATGTTCCCCCTGCGCACAAAATTGGAAATCGCTCCTGTGCTCGCCGGTTGGACGCCAGTAAGAAATCAAGAATTGAGACCCGAGGAAGCCATCGCATGAACACGAACAAAAACCTGAGCAAACTGGAACGCGTGCCGCTACGCGACGCATGGAAACACGAAGCCAACGATTTTACTCCCTGGCTGGCCGACGCCGACAATTTGAACGATCTGGCCGACGCACTGGGCCTGAGCGAGCTGGTGCTGGTAGCCTCCGAGCACTGGGTTGGCGACTTCAAATTGGACATTCTGTGCACGGATGGCGACGAGCAGGTTATCATCGAAAATCAGATTGAAAAAACCAACCACTCGCACCTTGGCCAGATTATCGCCTACGCAGCCGGTGTAGGAGCGAAGAAGGTTATTTGGGTGGCTGAGTCGTTTCGACCCGAGCACGCCGCTGCCCTGGAATTCCTGAACGAAAACACGACCGACAATCTGAGTTTCTTCGCGGTTGAGGTTGAGCTGTGGCGGATTGGCGACTCGCCGCTTGCTCCGAAATTTGAGGTGGTGGTGAAACCGAACGATTGGGTGAAATCAGGCCGCGAACAGGCACGGGCAGCGTCGGCTATGACACCAACCAAACAATTACAACTGAAGTTCTGGATGGCCCTGATCGAGAAACTGGCTACCAGCGCACCGCAGATCCGACCGCAGAAGCCCCGACCCCAGCACTGGTTGAATAATTCAATCGGGCGTGCCGGATTCGGTCTGAATATTACTGCCAACACCCGTGACGAGCGTTTGGGTGTTGAACTGTGGATTCCCGGTGCGGACGCCAAAAAACACTTCGCCAACCTCTCTACCCAGAAAATAGAAATCGAAGGACAACTGGGGTTTGAATTGGACTGGCAGGCCCTTCCCGATGCCCTGGCTTGCCGAATTGCAACTTGGTATCCGAACGCATCTATCGAGGATGAAGGCCGATGGGGTGAATATCTTGACTGGTTGACGCAGCGCTTGGTCAAAATGGATAAGGTTCTGCGGCCCATCGTGAAGGCATTGCCATGAATTACCAAACTCGCCACCTGCTGCTGCCGCGTCTGCTGTCGGGGCGCAGGTGGAGTTGAGCATCTGAAGGCCTTTATGAGAATTTCCCGCGTCAAAATCACCAACTTCCGCAACTTCAAAAGCCTGAACGTGGCACTGAGCGAGCACGCCGTGATCGTCGGTGAAAACAAGATTGGGAAATCCAATTTCATTTACGCACTGCGATTACTGCTTGATCCGACTCTGCCGGACTCTGCCCGCCAACTTCACGAGGAAGACTTTTGGGATGGCTTAGCGCGCCCGCTATCGAAGGAAGATGAGATCCGCATTGCGCTAGACGTTACTGGCTTTGAAGAAAACCCAAAGCTGTTGGCGGTACTCGCTGAGCATCTGGTTGGTGTCGAGCCGATGACGAGCCGTTTAACCTACGTGCTTCGACCGATTCCATCACTGGAGGGCACGCCAACGAAAGATGCAGACTTTGAGTTCTTCATTTTCGGCGGAGACAACGAGGAAAACATCGTCAGTTATGAACTTCGTCGTCGACTGCCCATTGACGTTTTCCCAGCTCTCCGCGATGCCGAAGGCGATCTCGCCAATTGGCGTCGATCTCCATTGCGCCCACTTTTGGAGAAAGCCGCTGGCACGGTCGATGAGGCAACACTGGAGGACATCGCCAATAAGGTATCGATTGCGTCAGATGTAATCACAGCAGTGCCAGAGATTAAAGCGCTCAATACTGCCGTCACCGACAGGCTTCAAGAGATGGTCGGTAAATCTCACGCGGTGGACGTTAGGCTTGGCCTGACTCCAACCGATCCTGACCGCCTTGTGCGAGCCTTGCGACTTTTTATTGATGCGGGAAAACGCGGAATTGGCGAAGCAAGTCTTGGTTCAGCGAACCTCATTTACCTCGCCTTAAAAGCCCTTGAATTGCGGCAGTTCGTTGCGGAAGGAAATCGCGACCATACATTCTTGGCAATCGAGGAGCCAGAGGCCCACTTGCATCCCCATTTGCAGCGCCTGGTTTACAGGGATTTATTGAAGCCGAGACTGGAGCTAGCAGAACCATCGGCTCCAGGTGAGCAACTCGACTGTGAAACAAACCGGACAATTCTTTTAACCACTCACTCACCCCACATTGTCAGCGTCACGCCAGTGAGGTCGCTCGTTTTGTTGCGCAAAGCGGATGACGGCTTAAGCACTGAAGGGGCGTCGACGGCTGAAACTAAACTCGACGACAAAGACGTAGCAGATATTGGACGCTACTTGGACGTGACGCGCGGAGAAATCGTCTTCAGCCGCGCCGTATTGTTGGTCGAGGGTGATGCGGAGTGCTTTGCCATCCCAATCCTAGCGAAGCTTATGGGGCATGATCTTGACGAGTTGGGAATATCTGTTTGCTCAGCTTCAGGAACCAACTTCGCCCCCTACGTCAAATTCCTCGGGGAAGCCGGACTGAAGATTCCATACGCGGTTCTTACAGACTATGACCCATCTGATGATGGCGGCAGCCTTGGCGTGCGTAGGGTCAAGGCTATGCTTGAACTCATCACAGGAGAAGAACCGCCTTTTGAGATTGATGGCGAGCTATTGAAAGCCGCAACCGAGTTCGGGTTGTTCGTAAATGACTATACGTTTGAGGTGGATTTGTTCAAAAGCGGACGGCACATCAGTATGTGCAGCACGATAGTCGAATTGACTGAAAACGGTGCTGCGGAGAAGAGGGCATCAGCATGGCAAAAGAAACCGGACTCGCTGGACGCCGAACAGATGCTCAAGGACATCGAAGCCATTGGGAAAGGCAGATTTGCACAGCGCCTTGCCTCTCGTCTCAAGAAGGACATCTGTCCACAATATATTCGAGATGCGGTCAATTTCCTCGCAGACAAATGCACGTGAACGCATGACGGACTATAAAACAGCGGCAGAGGAACTTCGTGCGAATCCAGGACAATGGAAGGCATACGAATCGCCTGGTAATTGTGTTATTCTTGCAGGTCCAGGCAGCGGAAAGACCAAGACGCTCACAACAAAGATGGCAAGGATGCTGGCCGAAGATGTTCAGCGGCCTTCTGGCATCGCGTGCATCACTTACAGCACCGAGTGCGCACGTGAGTTGCAAAGGCGTTTGGCAAAGCTCGGCGTTGTTGAAAGTTCAAATGTCTTCATCGGAACAGTCCATTCCTTTTCTCTGAAGCACGTGGTCTCGCCATTCGCCTGGCTATCAGATTTGGGATTTCCAAAAGAGTTTTCAGTCGCTTCTGTTAGCGACATTGATCGTATCTTCACCGAGTCCTTAAAGGCAACCGTCGGAGACGAGAACCCATACAATTATCGGACGCGTTTCGAACGCTATCGCCGCACTTACTTGGATCGGAAATCTGACGAGTTTGCATCGGTGGACTCTGAGATCGCGCAGTTGATTGTCGATTACGAGAAGAGGCTTATGTCCGAAGGCCTCGTTGATTTCGATGGCATGATTCTTTGGGGACTGCAATTGATTGAGCGCCACGAATGGGTGCGGAAAGCACTGAAAGCGCGGTTTCCAATTCTAGTCGTTGATGAATATCAGGATTTGGGTCTTTCGTTACATCGGATGGTGCTTGCGCTTTGCCAAAAAGCTGGCGTTCGGCTTGTAGCGGTCGGTGACGCAGACCAGTCCATCTACGGTTTTGCAGGATCCATGCCCAAGCTCTTGAAAGAACTCGCAGAAGCGGCCTGGGTTGAGCCGGTAAGGCTGAAGTTCAATTATCGATGTGGCCGACGAATTGTTGCAGCTTCCCTCACAGCCCTCGGAGAAGAACGTGAATACGAATCAAAAGTGAAGCAGCCAGGTTCCATCGATTTCTACGAGTGTCCCGAGGGCATTGCCCAGCAGGCCTCAGTAATCATAGAGCAGATTATCCCGGCAGTTCTAAAGCAAAAGCCCGGTCTGGTCGTTGGTAAAATCGCAGTTCTTTATGGAGACCGCAACGATGGGAGCGTCATCGCAAGTGCGGCCGAGAACGCGAAAATCAAATACGTCCGCATCGATGCCGGGGCGGCTTATCGGCGAACGCCTCTCACGCGGTGGCTTGAGGATTGTGCGGCATGGTGTGCCGTTGGTTGGAAAATGCATGAGCCTCCACTCTCAGGTTTGGTCAAGAAATGGCTCGGCTTTAACCGTTCAGCCAAAGGTGACGCAGAGCGCGCTGCGTTGCGGCAGCAATTAGTTGCTTTCCTCTTCTCGCATCGCGATCCCACACTTTTGTTGAGAGTTTGGCTGCAAGGCATCTATACGAGTTGCCTCGATTCAACTCTCAAGTCAGAGCCAGCAATGAGAGATGAAGCGGAGGCTTTCAAGGGGCTGGTTCAGGCGACCGGTGAATCGAAAGTGATGGCCGAGTTCAATATCGCAACATTTTCTGGCCAGGGAGGATCACCTGAGCACCTAAACCTCATCACACTTCACAGTGCAAAAGGGTTGGAGTTTGACGCCGTTTTTATGATGGGAATGGATCAAGGAAAGGTTCCGCGCTGGGATGCAACAACCACCGAAGCCATAAGCGAAGCACGCCGACTTTTCTACGTCGGTTTGACTCGTGCCAAAGAGCAAATTCACATGACCTTCTCCGGATTCACCGAAAATCAATATGGTCGTCGTTTCGCTAGAGGACCGTCCATATTTTTGACTGAGTTGCAGCAAAAGCTCGCCGCCGAGGAGAATGCGACATAACGCCATGCCCCCGCCTCCACACAATTCCACCCGGTCGAGCAGCCCTCCATCGTGCTGTTCCCAAGGGATGGCCTAAATGAGTGGCCGTCAACAATTCGATGCAAGTTATTCATTTCGAGCATTTTTTTATTTGAGTGGAAAACGTCCCAAATGAGCAAACCTTCCCTGGAAGCACTGACGACCGTGCCGGAAACCACCGCCGGTCTGCTCGCCTGGGATTTCTGCGGGGAATGGGTTTTCACAGAAAATCCATTTTCACGACATGCTGAAACTGCATTAAATACTGAAATTGACAGTTGCCATTTTCATTAAAACATATATTTTCACTGCGAGATGAAATACAGCGGAAAACTGAAACCGGATGAATTCGACCGGCAAATCGAAGATTTGCTGCGGGGGTTGTTCACTCGGATTCCGTTTTTGAAAGTGAAGAAATTTCAGCGCGAGGCCGAGGTTTCCGGCAGCCGACCTGACTGGGTGGTCGAAGTCGAGGCGGCCGGGCGGCCGTGGAAGCTGGTGGTGGAAGGAAATCCGAACGGCCAACCCCGCGAGGTGCGTGGCGGACTGCTCCAGTTGCAGCGGTATCTGGATCAGAGTGCGGGCAAGCAATGTTACGGCGTCATGGTTTCCCCGTTCCTATCGCCGGAGTCGGCGCGACTTTGCACCGAGGCGGGCGTCGGCTATGCAGACCTGGCCGGGAACGCGCGGCTGTCGTTCGAACAAGTCTTCATCGAGTTGCGCACGGCCGACAATCCGTTTCGAGCGAAGCGGCAGTTGCGGTCGCTTTTCACCGCCAAGGCAGGCCGGGTATTGAGGGTTTTGCTGACGCCGCCGTTGTGGGCGTGGAAGGTCACGGAGCTGAAAGCGGCGGCGGGCGTGAGCCTCGGGCAGGTGAGCAACGTGCGGAAGCTCTTGCTCGACCGCGAATGGGCGGCCGCGAGCGATGAGGGTCTGCAGTTGAGCAAACCGGAGGAGCTGGCGCGGGCGTGGCAGGGTTCATACGAGATGCGCCCGGAAAGCCGCGAGGCCGCCTACACGCTATTGCACGGGGAGGCGCTGGACGAGGCGATGAGGGCCGCGCTCGCCGAGGCTGGAAAAGGCGAGCATGCGGTGCTTGCATCGTATTCCGCCGCGCGCTGGTATGCACCGTATGCGCGGCAGGCGACACAATTTTTCTACGCGGACAAGGTGGGGGCGGAAATTTTGAAGCGGCATCTCGAACTACAGCCGGTGTCGCGCGGGGAAAATGTTGTCCTCATCGAACCGCATGAAGACGATGTCTTCTCCGGTCGTGTGGAGGCCGCACCGGGAATCTGGTGCAGCGGCCTTGTGCAAACCTGGCTGGATTTGAGCGTGGCCGGCGAACGCGGGAACGAGGGGGCGGAACGCCTCCTGCAAGATAAGCTGTTGCCCGCATGGAAGGATGCCACGCCGTGAACGACCCCGACATTGCCCGCGACTACCAAGAGCGTGACGCGAAGGCGGCCTATTCGGTGCTCATTGAACTTGGGCAGGTGCTGGGTGCATGGCGGGACAAGTTCGTGATCGTGGGAGGTGCCGTGCCGTGGCTTTTGCTTGGCGATGCCCGCCCGAAACACATCGGCACGCTGGACATTGACCTCGACCTGAACCCTGATGCGCTGGCCGATGGCGAATACGCATCGTTGGTCGAAACTCTCGAGGATAAGAAATATGAGCGCGGCACGGAGGGGTTGAAACCGTTCCAACTGCGCCGGTGGGTGAAGGTGGACGACGGCGCCCCGGTGGGCGTGCTGGTGGATCTCCTCATGCCCAGAGGCACGGTGGGCGACCGGAACGAGGAAAAACTCGTCCGGGGATTGCGGGTTCAGGGCGCGGATGGCGGCGGAATCGCGCTGACCCAGAACACTGCGAGAAAATTTGAAGGCCAGATGCCTGACGGGCGGAACAATGAAGTCGAGCTGCTGGTGGCAACAATCCCGGCGCTGCTCGTGATGAAGGGCTACGCGCTGGTTGGCAGGGACAAAAAGAAGGACGCCTACGATATTTACTTCTCCGCACGCAATTACGTGGGTGGCCCGGCCGCGCTTGCCGTCGAGTGCGCAAAGTTGATGGGCGACCAGGTGGCCAGAAAAGGATACGAGCATATCGCCGCCAAATTCCGTCATGCCGATGATTTTGGCCCAAAGACGGTGCGGCTGTTTCTGGCTGAGTCGGCGGCACTTGGTGAGATGACACCTGAGCAAGTTCAGACGGATGCGTTCATGCAGGTATCCGATTTGCTCAAACGGATTGGGCTTCAAAAGTGAACTGACCGCCGATGCCCCACGACTACACCGAAGACCAGCTTGGCGCTCGTAGATACAAGCCCCAATCGGTTGGTTTTGGAGGAGAGCGAGCGAGGCGGGCAGCGAGGCGTCCCGACGGAGATTTTCTGAAATCGAGGCCCGCATTGCCATCGACAACGATTTCTTTTACGTTTTCCCATGCTTTTTGAACGACAACGTGTCTTGCTGACGCTGCTCGACGCCTTGGGTGGGAAGTGTGCGCCGACCGATTTTCAGAAATTGCTCTTCCTTTATACACGGGAAGAGACTCCGCCGAGTTACGAGTTTGTGCCCTACCGGTTTGGTTGCTTTTCCTTCACGTCGTATGCCGACAAGCGGAAACTGATTGGCGAGGGAATCTTGGTTGATGACGAGCAGGAGTGGCGTTTGACCGACCAGGGTCGTGGCGTGGCCCGAACGAAGGCCGTGACGCCGCTTCTGGCAGGACGATTCAGCCGAGCGCATGCAGCTTTGCGTGGAAACGATCTCGTTGCGGAGGTGTATCGCAGGTTCCCTTACTACGCCACACGCAGCGAAATCGCGGACAAAGTTTTGTCCAAAAGGTCGGAGCGTGAACGCGTGGAGCAGGCACGACCCTCCCAAACCGCTGCGGGGCTGTTGACGATTGGATACGAGGGCAAATGCCTCGAAACCTATCTCAACCAGCTTCTTCGTGAAGGCGTGACCCTTCTCTGTGATGTGCGACGGAACCCCTTGAGTCGCAAATACGGATTCTCAAAAAGCACGTTGAGCCATGCTTGCGACGGCGTGGGAATTCGTTACGAGCATCTGCCGCAACTGGGCATCGCATCAGAGGAACGCCGGGAGCTGAATACGCAGGCCGATTACGACGCTCTTTTTGTAGATTACAAGCTCCGCAGCCTGCCAGCGCAGACGGAATCGCTGGCAAAAATTCAGTCTTGGATTTCGGCTGGTGCGCGGGTGGCGCTGACATGTTTTGAGCTGCACCCGCACCAATGCCACAGGCATTGTGTGGCGGAGGCACTGGAGAGCGGCCGTCGAGGCAAATGGAAGGCCGTTCATTTGTAAACTGAAGCCCCTATGGCCCTGGAGCGGATTCTCATCACGGTAAAAACCTACCCGACGCTGTCGCGCAAACATGGCGAGACAGTCTGCACGGCGGGAATCAGGGAGGATGGCTCGTGGGTGCGGTTGTATCCGGTGCCGTTCCGACGCCTGAACGAAAAGGAGCAATATCGGAAATTCGATTGGATCGAGTTGGATCTCAGAAAAAGCACCTCCGATCCCAGACCGGAAACTTATCACCCGACAGATGCGAAGTCGATCCAGGCTGTCGGTCATCTGGACACCAAAGATGGATGGAAAGCGCGATCCAAGGCGCTCGAGTCGGTCGCGGTTTACGAACGGCTGCAACCGTTGCTCGACGGCGCAAAAGCCAACACGATCTCCTTGGCGATGTTCAAGCCTGCGCGGATTGTGGATTTTTTCTGGGAGCCCTGTGAACGCAATTGGGACGACGCCAAGGTGGCCGCCATGCGCGAAATGGCGTCACAGGGAGAACTTTTTGCTGATGAAGAGTGGCGACAAACTTTTCGCCTGATGCCCAAGTTGCCATACAATTTTTCGTATCGCTTTGAAGATGCCGATGGCAGGCGCAGCGACCTGCAAGTGCTCGACTGGGAGGCCGGGCAACTTTTTCACAATTGCCTGCGCGACGCCCAAGACGATGAAGCGGTGGCTTTGGCAAAGGTAAAACAGAAGTATCTGGACGCTTTCCTGAAAACAGATCTCCACTTCTTTCTCGGGACAATGAAGGAGTTTCACGGCTTTTCCCCGAATCCCTGGGTCATTATCGGTGTGGTGCCAATCCCGCATCCTCCCGCAAGGGAGCAACTGGAGCTGTTGTAAATCGTGCCCCACGACTACACCGAAGATCAGCTTGTCGAGCAGCCCGCCATCGGATTGTTCGCGGAGCTTGGCTGGCAAACGGTGTCGGCGATGGAAGAAACCTTCGGCACAAGCGGCACGTTGGGGCGCGAGACAAAGGGCGAGGTTGTGCTGGTGCCCCGGTTGCGCGCGGCGTTGGAGCGGCTGAATCCTGGCCTGCCGCCCGAGGCCATCACTGCCGCCGTGGATGATTTGACCCGCGACCGGTCGGTCATGAGCTTGGAAGCGGCAAACCGCGAAGTTTATCTCCTGCTCAAAGACGGAATCAAAGTTCCCGTTCTGGATTCTGAACTCGGTGGGCAGAAGACGGAGCGGCTGCGGGTGGTGGATTGGGAAAACCCGGCGAACAACGATTTTCTGCTGGTCAGCCAGTTCAGCGTCACCGGGGCGCTCTACACCTGCCGGCCGGATTTGGTCGGGTTCGTCAACGGGCTGCCGTTGATCGTGACGGAATTGAAAAAGCCCGGTGTCCCAGCGCGGGCAGCGTTTGATGAGAATTTATCCCACTACAAACAGCAGGTTCCGGGGCTGTTCTGGTTTAACGCCCTGCTCATCGCATCGAATGGCACGGAAAGCCGGGTCGGTTCGCTCACGGCGGATTGGGAACGGTTTTTCGAGTGGAAGAGGATCGCGAGCGAAGACGAACCGGCGCGGGTTTCTCTGGAAGTGATGATTCGCGGAACATGCGACAAGACGCGCTTCCTCGACCTGGTGGAAAATTTCACTCTGTTCTCCGAGCACAAGGCGGGGCTGGTGAAAATCATCGCCCAGAACCATCAGTTTATCGGCGTGAACAACGCCATCGTCTCGATGCTGGCCGCACGGGCGATGGGGCACGGGCGCGGCGGCGTGTTCTGGCAGACGCAAGGCAGCGGGAAAAGTTTCTCCATGGTGTTTTTTGCGCAGAAGGTGATGCGAAAGTTGGCAGGCAACTGGACGTTCGTCGTCGTGACCGACCGCGTGGACTTGGACGACCAGATTGCGACGACATTCAAAGCCTGCGGGGCAGTGAGCGAGGCCGAGGGCGACCAGTGCCATGCCGAGAGCGGGGCGCACCTGCGGGAGCTGTTGCGCGGGAACCACCGCTATGTTTTCTCTCTCATCCAAAAATTCCAATCAACGGAGGTGCTCTGTGATCGCGCCGACGTGATCGCGATGACCGACGAATCCCACCGAAGCCAGTATGACACGCTGGCCATGAACATGCGGGCGGCGATTCCCCGCGCGCTGTTCGTCGCTTTCACCGGCACCCCGCTCATTGCCGGGGAGGAGCGGACGAAGGATGTGTTCGGCGATTACGTCTCCATCTACGATTTCCAGCAATCGGTGGAGGACGGCGCGACGGTTCCACTCTTTTACGAGAACCGCACGCCGGAGCTGCAACTGGTGAACCCGGATCTTAACGATGACATCTACAATCTCATCGAAGAGGCGGAACTTGATGCAGACCAGGAGGCCAAGCTGGAACGGGAGCTGGGGCGGCAATACCATATCCTCACACGCGACGACCGGCTGGACACCGTGGCCAAGGACATCGTGCGGCATTTTCTCGGACGAGGATTTATTGGCAAGGCGATGGTGGTTTCCATCGACAAGGCCACGGCCCTCAAAATGCACGACAAGGTGCGGAAATACTGGCTGGCCGAGCGCAAGCGTGTCGAAAAGGAAATCGCGCGTATAGATGCCATCAAGCGGGCGAGAACGGACGAGGAGCTTGCGGAGCTGGCCGAACTCAAAGCCCGGCTGGACGTTCTCATCACGACCGACATGGCGGTTGTCGTGTCCCCGGCACAGAACGAGATCCCGCAAATGAAAAAACTCGGACTCGACATCGAGCCGCACCGGAAGCGGATGAATGACGAGGTGCTGGACGAGAAATTCAAGGATTCCGCCGATCCGCTGCGGCTGGTCTTCGTCTGCGCGATGTGGCTCACCGGGTTTGACGCGCCGAGTTGCTCGACCATCTACCTCGACAAGCCGATGCGGAATCACACGCTCATGCAGACGATTGCCCGGGCGAACCGCGTTTTCCCCGGCAAGCACTGCGGCATGATTGTGGATTACGCCAATGTCTTCGCCTCCCTGGAAAGGGCACTCGCCATTTACGGGGCGGGCAAGGGCGGGCAGAATCCGGTGAAGGACAAGGCGAAACTGGTCGAGGATCTGCGTCGGTCGGTGAATGCGGTAACCGTTTTCTGCATGGGCCGTGGCGTTGAATTGGAGGAAATCGAAGCCATGCCGACTGGGCTCGACCGCCTCACCGCTGTTTCGGCTGCGGTGAATGCTCTCATTTCTCCCGATCCGCTGCGCCGGGAGTTCTTCGGGCATGAACGCCTCGTCACGACCCTCTACCGCGCCGTGAAGCCTGATCCCGCCGCCATCGAATTCTCGGCCCGTGTCGCCTGCATTTGTGCCATCGCGGATGCCATCCGGGCAAAGCTCAATCCCGGACCGGTGGACATTTCGGTAGTCATGGAGGGAATCGGTCGGGTTCTCGATAAATCCATCACCGGGGTTGAGATGCCGACGAAGCCCGCCCCGGTCATGGACCTCTCCAAAATTGATTTTGAGGCCCTCAAAAAACGCTTCAAAGAATCACCGCGGAAAAACACCGATTTGGAGGCCCTCAAAGCGGCGATCCGCGACCAGTTGGAAAAACTCATCCGGTTGAACAAGACGCGGGCGGATTTCCGGGAGAAGTTTGAAAAACTGATCGAATCCTACAATGCCGGGAGCAGAAGCATTGAGGATCTTTTCGAGGAGTTGCTCGCCCTCGGCAGGGCACTATCCGAGGAACAGCAGCGGCACGTCCGCGAACACATGAGCGAGGAGGAACTCGTCATTTTCGACATCCTGACCCGCCCAGCCCCGGAGTTGAGCACGGAGGAGCGGAACGAAATCAAGAAAGTCGCCCATGAACTCCTGACGCGACTGAAGGAACTCCTCGTTCTCGACTGGCGGCAGAGATCCGCAGCCCGGTCCCAGGTCAGGCTGACCATCGAAGATGTGCTCGATACCGGCCTCCCCCGCGCCTACACACCGGAAATCTACCACACGAAATGCTCCGCGATCTTTGAACATGTTTACGAAAGTTATTCAGAACGCAACACCGGCACCTACATGTGACCGAAACGCAAAGGGCCATGACGAGAATTGTTCAATAGAATACAGGCCACCCAGCGATGAATGCTTTAATCTCAGACATTCCCTTCCAACCCGACCAATGGGTGACCGACCGCCCCAACCCAGCGAGGCCGGGGCAATACACCGGCAAGTGGCGCATGGCCGGGCCACAGGTGATGGTGCAGCTCAAATATATGCCGAGTAGGACATATGCAGGCCAACCCCATCAGAAACATTTCTGTCATTTTTGAATCGCTGATAGGTAAAAAAAGCCTGCCCCGAGTGCGGACAGACTTTTTCGCCCGCGCGCGGTTCAGTGCACGGACTGGCACATGGCATCGATGTGCTCAATGGCGGGAACGGCCTCTTTCTTGGCATCCCCGGTGCCGCTGGAAAACCAGCACCGGTCGCCTGCAACCTCCAACCACTCGACGCGCACGATCCCGTGGCGGGTGATGACCACAGCACGGGCAGGGCGTTCATGGCTGTCGAAGTGCAGGCTGCGGATGCGCAGGCATTGCTCATTCCTGTTCATGACGCCAGGGCCACCTCTGCATCAAACAATCCATGCAGGGCTTCACCACGCCGCAAGGCTGTGTGAGGATTTACGGCCTTGTGGACTTCCGTGAATGCGTTGAACAGGCTCCAGGCATTCCGGGGCTCGAACGATTCATGCTCCGGCTTGCGCCACTGCATGAGCACGTCAGGGATCTGGGCGGGAGTGATCGCCGCACAATCCACCGCACGGATGATGATGTCGTGCGCCCGCGTGTTGGTGATCCGCTGATCCTTGTAGGCATTCACCCGCTGGTCGAGCCCACGGAACTTGTCCCCAAGCTGACCGACAGCGCGGGCCGTCAGATGCCGGAGGTCGCGTTCCGCGAACCGTGTGTGTTTGCGGCTAATTTTGACCTCCCCGCTGAACGCGCAATTGTCACAAACAAAAACGCGTGTTCCCGCCACAAGACCGGCGGGATACGTCATGTCGTGACTGTTGCGGATGCCCACGATCCAGCCGAAGTCCGCTTCTGCACGGTTCGACAGGGTGACGGACATCACTCCGAAGTATCTGGCTCCTTCGTGGCTGAGCGCGTGGGTTTCCTCAAGGATGGCGAACCCGCTGGATTCCAGTTGGCCGACAACCTCGCGGAGGATGGTTTCGTGGCTGAGCGGATACCATGTCCGGGTTCCGCGCGGTGTCGGCACGGCAAGGAGATCCTCGCGGCTGACGGTTTGGGCTCCGCAATGGAGAAGCATTCCACGCGTCGGAGCCTGAGCGCGGGGAATATGGTGTTCGATGATGTTCATTGGTTTTATCTGGAAACGACAAAGGCCGAGGACATTGCTGCCCCCGGCCTCTGCTTGTGTGTCGGTCAGATCCTCACGCCCTGAAGAGAGCGGAGTGTCTGGCGGACGGATTGCATTTCTTTCTCCCCGGCTTTCTGATCACGAACGGACTGCTTGAGCAGGGTTGCGATTTCAGTGACGCCGATGAGGGCTTCGCGGAACGTAGCCTTGAACGCATCGAGTTTATCGATGGCGACTTCAATGGCTGGTTTGTCCGTTGCCGTTGTGGAGCGGTTGGCTCCGTTGAGGGGCGTTGCGGCCCCGTTCGTGCGATGTCCGATTGTTTCGGGCATGGGTTTCCTTTCGGGTTGTGGCTCGCTGGGAGCCGGTGTTGTTTCTGGTTCTGCTGGAGCGGTGGTTGTTTCTGCTGCGGGCACTGCTGGCTCTGCTGCTGGCTCGGCCGGTTCTTTTGCTGGTGACGCATCTGCCACGCGCAATGGCATGACGACCATCTGCCTGCCTTCTTTGGCGAAGTGCAGAGGGGACATGCCATCAATGAGCCCGATGCTGGTGAGCCCGTATTGGAACGCTTTGTTCAGGTATTCCCTGTTCAGGCGGATCGTCATGTCTGGCCCTTTGGCCGTGGCTCCTGCGAGCACGATGCTGCTTCCGCCCGTGGTGTCTTTGACCGAGACGTTTCCATTTTCGATCACGAGATCCACCGGCTGATCTTTCAAATCTCCGCCGGGGAGACCGTTGACGATTTCCGTGAACTCGTGTTCATCCGGCAGCGTGACCGTGGTGCTGTGGTCTTCGGTATTGGGCACGACCTGCCGCCAGTTCGGGTAGGTGCCATCAATGGTCTTCATTGTGAGCGTCCAATCCCCTGCGGCGACACGAACGAGCATGTTGTACTTCTTCTTCTGACCTGCAATTGCCCACGGGACATCCGCCAGTCCCCGCCACAAGAGAAGCTTGTGGTTTGGGATCGTGACCGAATCCGAGATCGGCAACGCGAAGCTGTTCGCGCTGAACAGGTGCCGTCCATCCGTTCCGATCATGTAGTGACCGGCAGGATCGCTGACATCCAACTGGACGCCGTTGAGGATGTAACGGGTCGCATCCGTGGAGGAGCAACCCATCGCTTCGGTGAACCTGCGCGAGAAGGATTCCGGCAGGGAAACGGTGTTGATTTCAAACGCCGGTTCCTCTGGAAACTCCTCAACTTTTGGAGCTTCGATGTTTTCACTGACGCGGCCTGTGCCGAGATCGCAGGAGATTTTTCCTGGCTCGATGTTGAGAACTGTGCGGCCGTGGAACCTGCGGGCAACGGCCTGCAAGCGATCCAACGGGAGCAGGAAGCTCGCCGCCGTGTCGCACTTGGCTTCGGGCAACACGACGCTGGCATACATCTCCAGATCGGTGCCCATGATGCTGACTCGCTCGGGCGTGGCATCCACACGAACGCAACGAAGCTGTTCGAGGGGAGCTTTACCGGAGACGACTTTGCTGAGGCCCGCAAGCGCAGGCTTCAAATCGCTGACTGATAGACTGATCATATTTTTTCTTTCTGTGTTGAAACGGAAACGGCCCGCTTGTCGTTGTGACAGGCAGGCCGCTCCGTAGATTGTTGGTTGGTTTGTTACAGGATCGTCTTTCCCTTGGAGGGCAGACGGTTGACGTATTGGCGGATGAACTCCTTCGTGTGTGCTTCGCACTTGAGGAGAAAATCCTCACCGACCCGCGTGAACAGGTGGGTTCGCTTATCCGCCACCGCCAGGGCGAACTGCTTCACCTTGGATCGGTTGATGAGCTGGGTTTTCACGCCGCCTCTTCCTCTGGTTCCCTGCGGAACTTGAGTTGGTCGCGGGTGCATTCTGCTGCTGCGATGTCGTCTCTCACCCCCCGATATACCGGCTGGAAGAGACTGCCGCTGGCTGCCATGGTATATAGATACCTGACATTCACCATATCCCCCACTTGCGGAATCGGCTGATCCGCTGGGATCGTGACGTTGCCGCAGGGAACGAGTTTTGCGTTTTCCCATACGGCCATCTGGACACTGCGCTTGGCGTTGATCGCGTTGACGATCACGGAGGCGGTTTCCACGAACTTGTATTTGAACTGGCTGCCTCCCGAATTCGGACGCCCCGGTGAATACGGTGCGCCGACCTGCTTGAAGACCACACCTTCGGCATTCTCCTCGCGGTGGTGGTCGAATGAACGTGTCTTCGCTTCGTGCCCGCTGATCGTAGCAACCCACTGGATGCTGGTCTGCTGCCCGCTGCCAAGAAGGTGCAGGAGCTTGATCAGCCGGTCACGATACGGGATGGCACGGATGTCTGAACCGCCCACTTCCAAAATGTCGAAGACATGGAGGGTGTCCCCAACAGCTTCTCCGTCCACGAGAAAATCTCCTCGCAGGACCATCGCCGCCGCACGGATGCTCTCGGGGATCCCGCATTCGATGCCGCGCCGGTTGATGCCGGTCACGTCCTCGCCTTTTTTGTGGAGGAGCAGACGTTTCCCGTCGTGCTTGGGCTGGAGGTAAAACCCGTTGTCCCTGAGCAGCGGCCCAGGATCGTCGACCGCATTGAGGAGCTGAGGGCGGATGTCCGTCACTTTCTTGCTGCCGTCGCTGTATGCCATGCTGTCCTCGCCGGAGGTGTAGCCCTTGGCCATTTTCTCCTTCACCAGCTTGTCGTAGATCATCCGCGCGGCGTCGAAATACACGGGCGAGGATGTTTTTGTGCCGGTATTCAGCGTGGATCCCCTGCGCCCGTAGGCAAAGTTGACCACGTATCCGCCGTCACGTTCTTCGAGGGAAACCCGATACACTTTGTCGGATGATCCCTCCCGATAATAGAGCGTTGTGCTCTGCATAGATTTTTTTCCTTTCGATTTTGAAATGAGAAAGCCCGGAAGCGTTGTGCCTCCGGGCTCCTCGTTGGTTAGTTGTCCTGTTCGACCACAAGCCATCGCCATCTCCTCTTCCGAAGAGGAAATACGAACCGCCTGCGGTTTTCCGCGACGTTGCATGTGCGGAAGGCCATCTCAGCCCCTCCGGCATTCGTTGAAGTATTCGCACGAGGCGCACTGCAGCCCTGGCGATGGGACGTAATCCTCCCGTTGAACCCCGTCCACGAAAGACTCGATCAAGCGGAAGAATTTCATCTTCTGGTTTTCGGCTGTCGCCGGAGTCTCGTTCACGACGAGCTTCGGGACCTTCGTCTTCACCAGATGGTGGAGTTCAAACCCCGATTCCTTTTTACCCGTGGCCTCCTGATAGAGGATGCCGTAGGCGGTGAGCTGGGTTTCGTTCCGGTGGATCACCTGCTCGGCGTTCGGGGTGGCGGCGGATGTTTTGAAATCCACAATTTTTCCACCGGGACGCACAAGGTCGATGATGCCGACGAGGGTGGGAAGACCGTGCTGGGCAAGATCCGCTTCAACACGCACCTCCACCGCTTCTGGTTTTTCATTGGCCGGTATCGGGGTGTCCCGCAGATACATGTCCACGAGGCCCCAGGCTTTTTCCTGTTGTTCGTCTTCCTCTCCGGCATCCCATGATACCGGTGCGTCCTCTTGCCCCGTGATCCAGTTCATCATGAATCCGGCTTTGAGGGATTCCGCGTCATGCGGTTGTCCCCTCCAGCGTGCCGTGCTCCATTGCTGGAGTGCGGCATGGACCGCTTTGCCCACGAATAGCGCTGCCGTGGCTGGCTTCACGATTTCCATGACATACCGGAAGTAAAACTTCAACCGGCATCCGTGGAACGTGTTGAGCCTGCTGGCGGACACCACGTTTGTGAGGTGGTCATCCGCCGGGATCGCTGGCTTCCTTGCGGGAGGCGAGAGAGCGATCACCTTGCACCCCCGTTCGCGTAGGCCCGTTTGGGAGCGCCGTTGTTGCGTGGAGGACGGCTGGTTTTGCGACCGCCGCCATGTTCGTCGAGGATGCGTTCGATGAGGCCGGATGCCTGGAGCTTGTTCAACTCCCGGACCCCAACTCCGAACATGTCTCGACTGGTGTCGTCCACCTGCCCTTTGTCGAGCTGGTGTTCGTCCACGAGCTTCAGGATGAGATCCCGCTGCTTGTCGCTGCAGGCCCATGCCTCGCCGTTCCCGTTGGTGTGACCGTTGCCGTTACCATTCCCGTTGGTGCGGTTGGCGGAGCCGTTGGATCCGTTACGATGACCATTTCGGCCACCTTGTTCGCTGATCCCGTATCCCTCGTCGGGGACAAACCCGGTGTGCTGGATCTCCTCGTCAACGCTCTGCTGGAGCGTCTGGTAGAGGCGGGTGCTTTCTGCTGCCACCTCGCTGATGTTGCTGATCTCCGTTTCCACGGTGACCGCAAACTGGTGGCTCGAATATCCGGGGAGGCCCAGACGTTTGCTGTAATTGGCGATCAATTTGAGTGCCATATATTTTCCTTTCGTTGGTTGGTTGTGGGCACGAAAAAGCCCGGCCGTTGTGGTCCGGGCTGGTCGTGCGTGGTTGGTTGTTCCGGTGCGGCTATTTGTCCGCCTCGGAGGGTTGGTATGCGGTTGGTTCCTCCATCATCTGCCAGGATGCTGTGTTCTTGAGAGCATCGGTCAAGATGCTGTCCACGAGGCGCGTCATCGGGATCTTCCGACGAATCCGCTCATGGTAGAGAACACGGATGAGTTCACGGCGGATGGGAGGCGAGTAGTGTGCGAATCGTGCCATGTTGCTGATTTTTTGAGGATGCAGGCAGCGAAGCCATTGCCTTCAAGGAATCATACCCCGAAACGACGGAATCTTCGGGGAGGGGGTAGCAAGTCGCAAGAATCCGTCACCCCGGCCGATTTTCACGAGGAATCTTGGTATAATCCATTGGAAGCGTGCTTTTCGCCTCTTCCTCCACCGGCGGGGAACTTTTTTCCGCCACCGTGCAACCTTCAACCGCCGAGAGGAGGTGATGAATCATGACCCCAGCCAAAATCGTGGCCCTCGCACTGCAAGCCGCAGCCGCTGTAATCGAGGAGGTGCTCCGCAAGAAGAAATAATCCCGGGCGTTCAGCAAGGGGAAGTGGTTCGGATCCCGGATAACGGGGTCCGTGCCACTTTTTCTTTAGCCGGGGGGGCTTTGGAGGGTCGTTTTTTGCTCTTGAGCAGACTGCGGAGCCATGAAATCCGACGGATTCACTCGGATTCCGCTGCCAATCCGCTGCCAACTTTATCGGGATTTATCGGCTTTTACGGGGTTTTATCGGGGAGTATGAGCGCGAATGAAAATCGCGTGAAAAAGCCCGCAGAGCCTGTATTTATGCGGTTTCCCTCGTGTTTGAGGGGGAGCGGGTGACGAGACTCGAACTCGCGACATCAACCTTGGCAAGGTTGCACTCTACCAACTGAGTTACACCCGCGTGAGATGCGGGCAATCTGACATGGGTTTCTGCCGCGTCAAGGCATTCTTTTTGGAAACTTCCATATGTAGAGATTTTATCTGGATTTACTGCTTCGAATTGTGCGGACGGCGAACACACTTTGTTGGTTTACACGGAAGCCATATTTCGGGGTGTCCAGGGTGCTCTGGTCGGATTTCATTTTTCCGGTTTCTTTTGATCCGGTTTTTTTTGTCCTGGAGAGTTTTTCGTGCTTTTGATTCCAGCTTCTTTACGCTCTCCACGGTGGGCAACTCCTCGGGCATAGTACCGCCAAGCTCCCGGATCGTCCGGCGGACTTTAGCACCGACCTCCCGGTGTGCCTTGTCGGCATTGTCTTTGCCGGCGATCTTTTTGCGGCGCAGCTTTTCCTCTGCCTGAGTGGCGCGAAAGAGGTTGGCCGCCAGCTCGGTGCTGCCCATGTGGTCGAGGATATGCTCGCTCTTTTTTCGATCATTTCGGTGACCTCAACGAAATGATCCTCCACCCGCTGGCCGCCGTTGAAACATCAGACATCCTGATGTGTCATCCAGGAAAATGAGGGAGCGAGGAAAACGGATGACCCCAACCCGCGATGGTAGGGACGCCCTCTCCGCTGCGCTGCGGTATCAGTTGACTTGCACGCACCCGCGTGTCGCGCCCTGCGGGCTGCCTGCGGCAGTCTCCCGAGCGGCTGCCCTCGCC
>Ga0194063_10000215_pt1 | contig 42791 bp, 35 predicted proteins | sample SepL3720m_MetaG_FD_155459 | JGI IMG/M metagenome (GOLD analysis project Ga0194063, IMG submission 155459) | Anoxic zone freshwater microbial communities from boreal shield lake in IISD Experimental Lakes Area, Ontario, Canada - Sep2016-L373-20m | ecosystem: Environmental > Aquatic > Freshwater...
GTACTGGTTCCAAGGAGTGGAATTTTGGCCCAACCGACTGATCGCTGATCCGGCAATGCTCATCGTCGGATACATCATCGCCAAACATTATCCCCATCTCGTAATGCCCGCCCGCGTCTGCTCGGTCATTTGGCTCCTAGTGCACATCTTCGTCTTCCCGAACTCCATGTACCTGCAAAGGTTTATTTGATAAAGCTCAAGAGGAAAGGAAAGAGGTTATAGAAGCCGAAAGGATATTCCTGCTTTACCTATCAGGCGTCTCTAACCTCTTTCCATCGTCTCAAACCTCCCGTTCAACTCAAGCTCTTCAACCGCTCCTCCACCTTCGCCATCCTCTCCTCCGCATCTTTCCGCTTCTGCTGCTCGAGCTCAATCACCGAATGCTGCGCATGCTCCATGAACTTGGCATTCCCAAGCTTGGCGTCCACCCGATCGAGGAACTGCTTCAGGCTCAATTTCTCCTCAAGCAAATTCGCCTTCAGCTTCGGGAGATCGATGGCTCCTTCGAGCGAAACGTGCACCTCGGCACCTTTCAGGAACGCGCTCACAATACCCTTGGAAGATTTGGGTTTTTCGAAGGCCAATGACGAAAGACGGGCCAAGCGGATAATATGCTCCTTCTGTGACTCCAGAAGCGGCTGATGATCATCAGAGAAAATACTGACGACGATCTTCGCCTCCGGTGCAATGCCATACTCCGCACGCAGTTGCCGGATCGAGGTAATGACATTCGTGAGCAACGCGAAATGCTCTTCAGCAATAGGATCGCGCAGGCGTTCATCGATCACCGGCCATGGCTCAAGCATCAGTAAGCCAGCTCCCTCGGGTTTAATCGCCTCCCAGAGCTCCTCGGTAACAAACGGACAATAGGGATGAAGAAGCTGAACGATCGTCCGCAGTGCATGAACCAGCACCGGCAAATGCGCTTCACCCTTGGAGAGCTCCAGATACCAGTCGCAGAAGAAATCCCACACGAAGCTATACAGCCGCTCCCCTGTTTCACTCAAGCGATACGTTTCCAAGCCCTCGGTCACATCAGTAATCAGTTTCTGTAATTCTGAAAGCAGCGCTTTATCCGCTAAGGATAGTTCCGCAGGTGCTTGTAGCTTGTAGCTTGTAGCTTGTAGCTTCTTCGGATCAGCTTTGGCATTCTCACACTGCAATAGAACGAACCTCGACGCATTCCACAGCTTATTGATGAAATTGCGATACCCCCCGATCTTCTCCATGTAGAGCTGAAAGTCATTGCCCGGCATCTGCCCGACAATCATCGCCAAGCGCAACGCATCCGCACCGTACTGCGGGATGATCTCCAGCGGATCGATGCAGGTGGAAGGATCGGATTTGCTCATCTTCTTGCCCTCGCGCGTGCGCACAAGGCCGTGGAGGTAGACCGTCTTGAAGGGAATCTGGCCGGTCGCATACGTCGTCATGAGGATCATCCGCGCCACCCAGAAAAAGAGGATGTCGTACGCCGTCTCCATCACCGCGGTCGGGTGAAATTTCTGGAAGTCGGGGCTGAGCTTGAGTAAATCTTCGAGGGATAGAGACATATCCTGCGCCATCGCGGGATCAATCAGCGTGGACCATGTCCAGAGGCCGGAACTGAACCACGTGTCGAGCGTATCGGGATCCTGCTCGACCTTCCCGCCGCATTCGGGACAGACGTTGAGCGACTGAGAAGAGACGAAAGCGCCAGGTACGCCTTCAGCTTTGAGCTTTGAGCTTTGAGCTTTGAGCTCATCGCTCATAGCTAATCGCTCATAGCTACTCTGGCCGCTCATTCCAGCCGCACACTTCACACAATAGTAAACCGGCACCCGATGACCCCACCAGATCTGACGGGAAATACACCAGTCCTGAAGATGATCGATCCATTGGAAGTACGTGCGTTCGAAGCGGTCGGGAATAATGCGAATCGCGTGGGTCCTCACCACTTGCTGCATTATTTCTTTGAGGCTCATCTTAGGATCAGCGGGCCTCGGTGATAAGTCCGCAGGTCGAAGACCTGCTCTGTGAATGGGCCAGACAACGGCCTTCTTATTCACATCGATAAACCACTGCAGCTTGGGAAGCGGCTCCACAGGCTTCTTACTGCGATACGAAATCGAGAGCGGCTGCGTGTACTTCTCCTCCTTCTTGAGTCGGCCATTCTCCCGGAGTTCCTCGATGAACTTCTGCCGGCATATTTCCACCGAAAGACCTGCGAAAGACCCGGCATTCTCGGTCATCAAGCCGTCCTCGCCAATAATCTGCTTGGGCTCTGCAATGATCTCCTCCTTGTGCCGCTGCCAGATCTCATAGTCGATCTTGCTGTGGAAAGGCGTGCAGCCGATGGCGCCAGTACCAAACTCACGATCCACCGTATGATCGGCAATCACCGTGACGTGCCCGGTCACTCCTCCCGGCCACGCCACTTCGAAATGCCGGCCGATGAGGTGCTCATACCGCTCATCATCCGGATGGACGATGATCGCGGTATCGCCGAGCTTGGTCTCCGGCCTGCTGGTAGCGACGCACAGAGCTTCCCCACCCGTCTGCTCTGCGGATAAATATTCGAAGGTATAGAGCAAACCTTCACGATCCTCATATTCAATTTCATCATCCGAAATCGTCGTCTGCAGGGCAGTATCCCAGTTCACCACTCTGTTCCCGCGGTAGATCAGCCCATCGGCGTACATCTTCTGGAAGACCTCATTCACGCAACGATTGAGCGACGCATCCATGGTGTACCGCTCGCGGCTCCAGTCGCAGCTCGCGCCCATCTTGCGGACCTGGCCGCGGATGGTGGCCTGGCTCTGCGCGACGAATTCCGCAATGCGCCGAACCAATTCCGTCCTTCCGTAGTGCCCGCGGGGATCTTTGATCTTCTCCTCCTTCTGGATCTTGCGGATCACGACACTCTCCGTCGCGATGGCCGCATGGTCGGTGCCAGGAATCCACAGGGCTTCCTTCCCGCGTGCCCGTGAGAAGCGAATGAAAATATCCTGCAGCGCCAGCATCACGGCATGCCCCAAATGCAGCTGACCGGTAGCGTTCGGTGGCGGCATACTCACGGTGAAGGCCTCCTTGGAGCTCTTCGGGTCAGCCTTGAAGGCACCACTGTCCTCCCAGAGCTTGTAGATACGATCTTCGCACGATGTGGGGTCGTAGGCTTTGGGGAGCATGCGAAAAGTGTACAGGAAGGGAGCGTAGGGGTGAAAAGAATTGAGAGCATCTCGACTTCGCTTTCACTGAAAATACATGTGGGTGAACGATTGTTTTCTTGTTGCAGATTCCATGGCCTAACTAAGATGCGCTCATGAACACTGCCACTCAGAACAGGAACTTGAAATTGTGTACCAAGTTGTGTACACTTTCAATGCTTCCCCCACTCCCTCCCATGTCCACCACCCGCACCGTCAGCATCCGCACATTTCGCGCCAACATGACGAAATACCTGAGAGAAGCTCAGGAGAAAAACATACACTTCGTGATCATGCGACATGCCGTTCCGATTGCCCGTATCGAAGGCGTGTCACCCACGGATTCGTTGGAATCGCTAATCGCCGAGGTGGCGCAGGCAAGGAAGGAATACCGCGAAGGTAAAGGATACACCGTCGAAGAAGCCCGCAAGATACTCAAACTGCGTACAACTAAAAAATGACCGCCCGTTTTACGGGGCGGCCATCAATAATGGAAAGAGCGAAACTTTACTGCCCCGTTTAGGGGGCTAAAAGCCGGATACTTATACAGAAGGAGAAAACTGTGCGCAAGGAAACAGAAGGGATTGACTGCCATGAAGTTGCCGGAGTCGAGAAAATCACTACCATTCCTCCGTGATATGATCACAATTGCCATTTCGATCTCCGCCGGGCTCAGAAGTCGACTCGAATGCATGAGCAAATGCAAAGGACAATCATATGCGATGATCATCCAAGAAGCGCTGCACATGTACCTCGAAAAACAAGCGGTAGACGATGTACTCAGAGCAAGCAGAGAACCCCGACTGAATTGCAATCTTCGACAATTTTCAAAGAAACAGTGATTAGCCAGAATTTCATAGTCAACCTTTCAGGCCTCTCCAACCTTTTCCAAACCTTTCCAACATTCAACAGGCTCGTAACACCCACCGACCCAACACCTCTGCTACACTTCGATTATGCCTACCTTCGACTTCCAGTGCGCTGACTGCGGTACGATCTTCGAGTTCAAGCGATCCTTCCGAAGCACCAAAGTCCCGCACTGTCCGGCATGCAAAAGTAAGGAGACAGAGAAGCTCATCGCCCCGCCCACCATTCACTTCCACGGCTCAGGGTTCTTCGTCACAGACCACGGCGGCAAATCGGGAAAGAGCCCCGAGAAGAAGCCAGAGAAGGCGACAGACAAAGAACAGAAGAAGGAAGAGACGAAGGCCCCTCCGGAAACCGAGAAAGAACCGCAGAAGGTGGATGAGAAGCCGAAGTCCGAGTAATTGTTATAATATACTAAATATGTTATAATAATATTGAAATGCGTCCAGTGAAGATCAACCACGAAAGGCATTCCCTTCACCAGCGTGCCGTGGAGATTGTCACTACTCTCCCCTACTCCACGCTCTTTTCCCTCTGGATCGTACTCACGGCAGGATTTGCCATGTGCTATGCCCTCCTTGCGACATTCATTCCCGAACAAGCTCCACAAGCGCTCATCAATCTTCCTCTGCTCGACAAACTTGGCAACAGCCTCTACTTCAGCATCGTCACTGCCACCTCCACCGGCTACGGCGACATCGTGCCGTACGGATTTTCCAAAGTCCTCTCGAGTATCCAGAGCATCTCCGCTCTCATCATCTTCGCAGTCTTCATCACCAGACTCGTGAGCCAGGAACAGGAGATCGCCCTCAAGGAAATCCACCGCCTCACGTACGAAGACGTCTTCCACAATACCCGCGAAGGCTTCTTCATCATCCGCAAGGATATCGACCGCATCCTCGGAAAGGTCGAACGAAGGGAATCTCTGACCCCGCAAGACTGGGAAGATCTCGCCACGGCCTACAAGCTCGGCCAAAGTTTGCTTCTGGAGATTCCGGACTTCTACGACGCCGAAGATAACCACCTCTACACCATTGATGAACGCCGAGAACAACTCCTCCAGGAAGCGGTCCACCGCACCCTTCACCGCATCAATCAGCTCATCGACGAATGCTCCATCGCCGGTGTGGACTGGACCCGCCAGAAGCAGAGCGTGCAAGAGCTTGAGGAATTCCTCCACGTCGTCCACAAGATCACCCCGCTCTGGCGCGACCGCTCACCGTATCAGCGCCATGAATCGTTCGAGAATATTTTGAGGCTGATGGAGAGGGTGACGAATAGGATGACGGCGGTGCTGCCATAATTTCAATCAAAGACAGAGAGGGTCGCCTGTCCTGAGCCGCGTCGAAGGATCGACCTGCGGGCAGCATCATGAATATTTTCTGTAGTGAATCGTATCATCAAGAATCACGCCAGTCATGCCATGGTTCGACGCGGCTCACCATGACATGACTGGCTTTGTTGCTATTCGCTAACCGCTACTCGCTACCAGCTATCTGCGTGGCGGTCCCCGGTGTCCCCCGCTAAATCCTCCGGAACGCGGAGGCGGAGCGCGGAATCCTTCGGGTGGCGGCGTCATCTGCTTGAGCGAGAGGCGCGTCTTGCCTTCTTGAGCGTCGTACTCGATGACGATCACCTTCACTTCCTGACCCACCTTCAAGACATCCTCCACCTGCTCGGTGCGGGTCCAGGCAAGCTCGCTGATGTGAACCATGCCGTCCTTACCGCGGAGGAACTCCACGATGGCGCCCACTCCCGGGATGATGCGGACCACCTTGGAATCGTAGACCTTGCCGACTTCCGGCTTGGACACGATGCCCTGAATCCATTCCTTGGCCTTCACCATGGACTCGCCGTTCACCGATGTGACGTACACGAGACCGCTGTCTTCGATGTCGATCTCCACTCCCAGTTCCTTGGTGATCTTCTGGATCATCTCGCCGCCCTTACCGATGATCAGGCGGATATCCTCCGGATTCACCTGGATGATCTCGATGCGGGGCGCATGCGGGCTCATCTCCTTGCGGGGCTCGGGGATCGCCTTGAGCATCACCGCGAGAATTTCGAGGCGACCCGTGCGCGAGCGCTCGATGGCTTCCTCGAAGACGGAATCAGGCAGACCCTTGATCTTGATATCCATCTGAATAGCGGTGACACCCTTCTCAGTTCCGGCCATCTTGAAGTCCATGTCGCCACCGAAGTCCTCCTCATCTTGCAGGTCTGAGAGGACGATGTACTTGTTGTTGGGCTCATCGGAAATCAAACCTAAAGCGATACCGGAAACCGGAGCGGTGATCGGCACGCCGGCTGCCATGAGCGCGAGGGTAGAAGCGCAGGTAGCGGCCATGGAGGACGAACCGTTGCTCTCCAAAATCTCGGTGACGGTGCGAATGGTGTAGGGGTAGCCCTCGACCGGAGGCAGGACCGGCTCAAGCGCACGCTGTGCGAGATTGCCATGTCCGATTTCGCGGTTTCCCACCATCAGGCGATTGCTCGTCTCGCCCACGGAGAACGGCGGGAAGTTGTAGTGGTGCATGTAGCGGAGCTTGTGCTCGCCTTCCATGCCTTCGGATATCTGCTGCACACCGGGTCCTCCCAGCGTGACCGTGGTGAGACCCTGCGTCTCGCCGCGCTGGAAGAGCGCACTGCCGTGGACGAAATTCGGCAGGGTATCCACCATCGCACTGATCGGACGAATCTCGGTGATCTTGCGGCTGCTCATGCGCGTTCCCTCATCGAGAATCAAACGGCGCACTTCGCCCTTGATGACCTTATCCATCATCTCCGGTGCGTGCTTATAAAGCTCGATGAGCTCCTTCTTGTCTCCAGCTGCACCATAGGTCTCCTCGAGCTTCGCAGCGGACGTATTCATGAGCTCAGTGAACATCGCACGGCGCTTGAGCTTCTCGATGGGATCTTTGATGGCCTTCGAAATCGTCGGGAGCGCCCAGTCCTTGAGCTTCTGCATCGCTTCATCATTGGAGAAGACGGCGGGGAACTCCATCTTGGGCTTACCGATCTTCTTCTGGAGATCCTGGAAGTAGAGCGCGATCTTCTGTGCCCACTTCTTGCCAAACTGGATCGCCTTCACGATCTCGGCTTCAGGCACCTGATTGGCACCGGCTTCGATCATCACCACGCGCTCCGGGGAGGCGGTGACGAACATATCGAGATCACTCTTGAGACGTGCTTCACGCGTAGGATTGAGCACCAATTCTCCGCCGATCAAACCAACGCGTACCGTCCCGAGCGGTCCGTCTGCCGGACAGTCGGAGATGGCGACAGCCAAGTTCGCGGCGTTGACCGCAGCGATATCGTGCTCATGCTCCATGTCATACGAGAGGATGGTGCAGAAGACCTGAATATCGTTACGAATGTGCTTCTGGATCATCGGGCGAAGACCACGGTCCACCACGCGTCCGAGGAGAACGTACTGATCCGCAGGACGACCTTCGCGCTTGCGGAAGCGGCTTCCGGCGATGCGCCCACCGGCATAGTATTTTTCTTGATAGACCACCTGCAGCGGCAAGAAATCAACATCACGCGCCTTGGCGCTGACCGTGACGTTGCCCATGGCAACAGTCCCGCCGATGCGGCAGAGGACGGTAGCATTGGCCTGCGTACCGATGAGGCCGGTCGAGAAGACCATCTCCTGGTCTCCGAGCATGAGGGTATAGTCCTGCTGCTTCTGGGCAGTGGACGAAGGAAGTATGGACATACGAGAAAGGGGAAAGAATGAAAGTCATTCTTCCCTCCGCTGGATCGTTCCGCGCTCATCTGGATTCACAGGGGAAATCCATATCATCAGCAATGTCATTCTGGACATCAACTATGTCATTCTGAGCGTAGTCGAAGAATGAACACATGGAACTTCACTGTAAACCCGGAAGCGGGGAAAGGATGCGACGGGGGGAAAGAACTGAGGGAAGTTTACGCCAAAAGCCGATGAAGAAAAGAGAAAAGTGCCGTTTGGCTCCCGGGAGAACTCTCACGAATTCCCTGATCCTGACGTTCCTTCATCCACTTCTCTTTTTTCTTCAGAGAGAAATATCAATCTTTCCAAATCCTCGGCGGTCACTGCGCTCCCACTCCAATCACTGCGCTTCAACCAGTCATTGATGCTTCGCGCATCTCTCTCAAGACGATCCCTTCCTCCAACTGTTTCCAGATTCAAGAATATTTCTCTCGATTCCTCACCGTATTCTCTTCTGAGATCGACATACAACTGATCGCCGGACCACTGGCGCATGTCCCTGAGATACTTGCAAAACAGATCGGCCCCTGGATCGAACCCAGTCCGATTCATTGCCAAGCCAGCAATGGTCTCCATGCGTGCGGAAAATGTCGTGAGATCGACAACCGATTGAAGAGCCAAATGCCGCGGTTCATGTTCAGTCTCTGACATGGATTATTGGGTAAAGGAATGGAAGAAAATTCGGCAACCAATCGACCGAGCTATTCCTTAGGAGAATCTTCGAATTTTCCGGTGAAAATGAGATTTTCCAGCTCGCTTTCAGTGACTTCACCTCGATCCCAAAGAATCATTCGAAGCCATTCGTTAATTCTTCGTACACTCGAAGTGAGCTCAGCTCTGCCGCCAAATTCATCCAGAAATTTCTCTCGGGCCAATTCTGGATCGGTAAATTCTATTCTCTTTCGTTCTCCGAATTCCCCCAGCCAATGCTGTAGATGACGAAGCCTCAAACAAAATTCGTTCGCTCCGATGAGATACTCAAAACGACAATGTTCCGCTGCTACTAAGGAAAGAATGTGCAGTTTCTGTGTTTCCGGCTTGAGTCCATCAATGGTCCTCAGTTCATGAAGAATTTCCTGAAGATTTCTCGGTGAACAGCGAACTGCTTCTGACATATTACAACGTAGAAGAAGGACTCAGTGTAGAGCTGCTGATTAACTACGAGCAAAGGGATTCATCAACAAATCTTCCCCAATACAGCGCAAGAATGCGTTATCAAAGAGGTGTACGACTGTCTGATTGCGAAGCACACGATCAGCGATATATTTCGAACATGCGCGAAGAAATCCGCTTCGAAAATGAACGGAAGGAGAAATTGAAATTCGCTCAGCAACTCCGCAAAAACATGACGCGTTCCGAGACCATGCTCTGGGAAATGGTTCGGGCACATCAATTTTTCAACTGCAAATTCCGACGGCAAGCTCCCGTCGGACCCTACATCGTCGATTTCCTTTGTATGGCGCATCACCTTGTCATCGAGATCGATGGCGGGATCCACGAAACGCGCATCGAATACGATCGTGAACGAGATAAGTTTCTGCGTGAGCAGGGATATAGGATTCTCCATATCCCAAGCGAGACGGTGGAGACGGATTTGTACGGAGCACTGCGGCTGATTGAGAAAGCGATTTTTCCGCATGCGTGCTCTGCCAAAACCTCCCCCTCGCCCCCTCCTCCCTCGCAATACGAATGTTGAGCTTTGCGACTGCCTTGATTGATGGAATCATGAGGAGGGGGAATTTGTGTGTTGTTTTTGTTCTTTCGAAAAACAGACAACAAACACAAACAGACTCCCTTCTCCCCTGTTCGAAAACAGAAAAACAACCGCCGACCAACACTCCTTCCATAAGGGGGGAGAAGGGCCGGAGATGAGGGCAAACGAAGAGCCTACTTCTTCAGCTCATGCTGCTCCAATACACTACTCCATTCGAGCTCTGGTTCGACCTCCCCCTCGCCCCCTCCTCCCTCGTAATACGAATGTTGAGCGTTGCGACTGCTTTGATTGATGGGATCGTGAGGAGGGGGAATTTGTGTGTTGTTTTGTTTTTTTCTTTTTCAAAAACAGACAAGTACAAAAACACAAACAGCCCCCTTCTCCCCTGCTCAATACGCGCAGAACAACCCACCCATCAACACTCCAATCGCAAGGGGGGAGAAGGGCCGGGGGACCTGTCCTGAGCTAGTCGAAGGATGAGGGTAAACGAAGAGCTTATTTCTTCAGCTCATGCATCTCCAGCACACTCTGATACTCCTCCGGCTTATTCATGCGGAGGTAATTGAGGAGCTTGCGGCGCTGTGCGACCTTGCCGAGAAGACCGCGGCGGGCGGAGAAATCTTTCTTGTGCTCCTGGAGGTGCTTGCTGAGAAGATCGATTTCCTTGGTGAGGATGGCGATCTGAACTTGCGCAGACCCGGTGTCTTTGTCGTGCGTGCGGTGCTTGGTAATGAGGCGTTTCTTGGCGGTAGTCTTGAGCGTCATAGGAGGATGGGGAGGAGAAAGACGAGCAAAAAAGACTCTGCCGCGCCGTTAGAGCGTAGAGCCGCTTGAGAGAGCAGCGCGGACAACTCTGCATTTTACGCAGTGAATTGCGGATTGCAAGCGTTTTCCAGCTTTTCGAATGGCCAATGACTCAATGGCCAATTCTCGTTGAACAAAGAGAAGGTAACAAATCGCCAATCGCCTAATCTTTCAATCGCCAATCCACTAGTGGACAATTGTACACCCCTCCCCTACACTTCCTTCCACTCACATTCTGCTACCATCCCTTTCCTATGACACTCCTCATCTTCGCCATCGGTCTCCTCCTCGGTATCGGCATCGGCGGTGCTGCCGCGTTTTTCCTCTCCCGGAAATCTGCCAGTGATGCGGAAGCGGCAGCGGAAAACCTCTCCGCGAGAGTGATGACGAGGCAGGCCGAGCAAATCCTGCAGCTCGCCGAAACCAAGCTCTCGGGAAAGAAAGATGTGATCGATGTTTCGCTCAAAGCCGTGCAGCACAATCTCGACAAGGTAGAAACCCTCATGCGGGAAATCGGCAGCGGACATGCGAAGATGGATACACGCCTGGAGAATGCGGCCAAGGTGATCAAAGAGCTCACCGATACCACAGGAAGTCTGAAGAGCGCCCTCTCGAGCAATAGTGAACGCGGGCAGTGGGGTGAGCGCATGGCGGAGGATGTTCTGCGGCTTTCCGGATTGATCGAAGGCATCAATTACATCAAGCAGACCAAGCAGGGCAATACCGGATCCAAGCCGGACTTCACCTTCAAGCTTCCAAAAAACCTCACACTGAATATGGATGTGAAGTTCCCCTTCTCGCAGTACCAGCAGTACGTCGATGCCAAAACGGAACGGGAGAAAGAGGAGCACAAGAAAGCCTTTCTCAAGGACGTGAAGAATCGCATCAAGGAAGTGCAGACGCGCGACTACATCAACCCAGAAGAGAACACCGTCGACTACGTCCTCCTCTTCATCCCCAACGAGCAGATCTTCGGATTCATCAACGAAGTGGACCGTGATCTCATCGATGAGGCGATGAAAGGCAAGACGATCCTCTGCTCGCCCTTGAGTCTCTACGCCGTCCTCGCGGTGATCCGCCAGTCCATCGATAACTTCAGCGTGGAAGGGAAATCGCGGGAGATGCTCTCGGTCTTCGGTGGATTCCGCACACAATGGGAGAAATTCAAGGAGCAGATGGCGACCGTCCAAAGCCGGTTCGAAACGGTGCACAAGGGATTTGAAGAACTCACCACCACCCGCGAACGTCAGCTCGACCGCCAACTCACAAAGATCGAAGAACTGCGACAGGACAATACTGTGGACGCGCCGCTGATCGAGGAAACTTTTCAGAAAATCACGAGCAGAGCACTCTGAAATTTCGTAACTTTCCCCCCTTTCTTTCCATTCCCATGAAGACAATCAAGAAGAAATCGGCTGGCAAACTGAAGCGCAGCATCAAGAAAGCATCAAACATATCAGCTCCACTGACAAAGCAGGATCTGCTGGATATGAAGTTGGCAACGAAGGACGATATCGATGAGTTACGATCGGAAATACGGAGTACTGAAAATGGCTTGCGGTCGGAGATACAAAGCAATAACACAAGCTTACAGTCGGAGATACAGAATATAGACAAAAGCTTGCGAGCGGAGATACAGAGTTTCAACAGTAACTTGCAATCGGAGATTCGGAGTGTCGACAGTAACTTGCGAGCGGAGATGCAGAAAATGCATGTGGCGATAAAGAGCGAAATCCAGGAAGAGACGAAAATCTTGCGATCAGAAATGAATACAATGAGAGAAGATATTTTGGTGTACATCGACCTAAGACTCGAACAACTCGTTCATGACTTCAACGGCATTTTCCATGATCGTACAGTTCAGCATGATGAGAAAATTGAAAACCACGAAACCCGTATCGCTCGCGTGGAGCACTGTTTGAGCATAGGGGTGTAATCAGCATTTTCGGCTCGACGTTGACAGAAACATCTAAGCAGGTAAACTTTCCCCGTCATGGCGCTTCTGCGCACCCTCACCGTCAGCCTCGTTATTAAGGTCGCAACCGCAAGGTAAGCGCGAGAGAGCTGACGTTCTGTTTTCCTCCTCCTCGCGCAAGCGGGGTTTTTTGTATTTCATTCCTCCACCCATCTCCATGACCGAGACTCTCACAGCACCGGCAGAAAGACATAATCCTCTGCATTCACCTCCTCCCGAAGAAAAAAATCGGAAACAGACGGTGACGCTTGCAAACTTCCGGCGAAGATTCGCTGACCACTGCCGAAATCTGACGGGCGGCGATGGAAATGCCATCGCAGAATATTCTCGAACAGTGGATCACCGCGGTGATTCTTTCCTCCAAATCCAGGCGCACTGCGAAGGAGCGCAAAGTTCTCCGACCATCCTCAGAATCACGAGAGACCTACGGGACGAGTTTCCTGCCGTTCTCGCTCACGCGTTTGAACAGGTGACCGGCCGCGATCCCCACGAAAACGATGATTAAGCGCAAGAATCCCTCCATACACCGGCCCGACCCCGTCGTCGCCTCAACGGTGAACGCGGGGTTGCCGTGTCTGAAAAAGCTTGGAAAGCAACCGCCCAAGTGTACTATTGCGAAGCGAATAACAGAACACGTGAACCACATCATCTCCATCCTCGGCCTCGTTCTCGTCGTCGTCACCCCCTAAGTGAACGCGAGGTTGCTGGTCTCTAATCCACCTCGCACAAGCGGGGTTTTTTGGATTCCCCACCTATCTCCTCATTTCCCCCTTCATTATGAGCATCCGCAGAATGCACATCACCGAATCGGAAATACCCTGTCGACCACCAGACAGCACGTTCGATGGCTACCATGGTTGGACCGAAAGACAACAAACCTTTGTGAGAAATGGAGAAAAACTACAGCCGATCGAAACACTCCTAGTGATTGGACAACAGCGAGGATCTATACGAGCCACCTGTATCGCTCTCACCGGAGGATCAACGGCAAATCCCCTGCAAGCACTCGACAGCTTGCTGCGCACCCTGAGCGAAGGAAAAGCCATACAAGTCTGATGGTCAGAATGGATTCGCGAAGCTACTATCGGGCTCCATGCCGAACCATGATCCCCTCCTCGACGGCCTCAACGAACCGCAGCGCAAAGCCGTGGAACACACCACTGGCCCTCTCCTGATCCTCGCAGGAGCAGGGAGCGGCAAGACACGCGCACTCACGCACCGCATCGCATCCCTCATTCATCAGGGTGTGCCGCCGTGGCAGATCCTCGCGGTGACCTTCACGAACAAAGCCGCGAAGGAAATGAAGACGCGTATAACAAATCTCCTGCACATCACCGATCCAAACTCTCCAATGGATTCCGGCTCATCGCTCACTTCGCAAAGCGCGAAGCTTCCGGTGATGGGGACATTTCACTCCGTCTGCGCCCGCATCCTCCGCCGCGACATCACCCACCTGGGCCGCGACAGAACATTCATCATTTATGACACCGATGATCAGGAGAGATTGATGAAAGAAGTGATGCGGGAGCTCAAGATTGACGAAACGGAACTCAAACCCAAAGCGACCCTCGGGTACATCAGCCGCTTCAAATCCGAAGCGGTGAACCCGGCGGAAGCCCGCAAGCAGGCAACGAGCGAGCGCATGGAACAAGTCGTCCTGGCCTACAGCGCCTATGAGAAAGCGCTCAGGAGGAACAACGCCGTCGACTTCGACGACCTCATCCTGGAAACCGTACGCCTCTTCGTGGAGGTCCCCGCGATCCTCGAACGCTACCAGGCGACGTGGCGCTACATCAACGTGGATGAGTACCAGGATACGAATCATGCGCAGTACCTCTTCGTCACGCTGCTCGCCGGCAAAGAGAAGAACCTCTGTGTGATCGGCGATCCGGATCAGTCCATCTACGCGTTCCGCGGCGCCGATATCCGCAACATTCTGGAGTTTCAGAAGGAATACCCCAATGCCGCCCAGATCAAACTCGAGCAGAACTACCGCTCCACGCAGCTCATCCTCACCGCCTCCGATGCCGTGATCGCCTGTAACCCGGGACGCCCGCAGAAAGCGATGTGGTCCTCACGAAAGGAGGGGCCGAAAGTTCTCGTCAACGAAGTCCGCGATGAGCGCGCCGAAGGAGAGGAAGTCATTCGCCTCGCGAAGCAGCGCGTCACCGAAGGTGTGGCGCTCCGGGAACAAGTCGTCCTCTACCGCACCAACGCCCAATCACGCCTCATCGAAGAAGCCTGCATGCACGCCGGACTGCCGTACCGCATTCTCGGCGGCGTGAAGTTCTACGCCCGTAGAGAAGTGAAGGACATCCTCGCGTACCTGCACCTGATCATGAACGTCCACGACACCGTCTCGCTGCTCAGGATCATCAATGTCCCGTCGCGCAAAATCGGCGATACGACGCTGGAGAAAATTCAGGAGTGGAACAGGGACCAGAATCTTCCGCTCTGGGAAGCGCTGCAGAACGCTGATCGCGTCCCGGCACTGAATGAAGGAACCATTACCAGGATCAAAGGCTTCGTGGAACTCCTTCGGGATCTGCAACTCTCGGCTCAGTCGCTCGCGGTGAGTGCGCTCACGGAGAAGCTCCTGCGGACCATCGGTCTGGAGAAGTGGCTCAGGGATGACACAGAAGAAGGCGAAGAGCGCTGGCAGAACGTCCTGGAACTCCTCTCCGTCATGAAGAAGTACGACACGCTGGAGCCGGAAGTATCCCTTTCGAGTTTCCTGGAAGAAGTCGCGCTCGTATCCGAAGTCGACAAGCTCGCAGACAATAACGAAGACGCCCTCACGCTAATGACGCTCCACCTCTGCAAGGGGCTGGAATTCGACGCCGTCTCCATCGTCGGCTGCGAGGAGAATATCTTCCCGCACGCCAGTTGTCTGTGGGACAAAGAGCAGCTCGAAGAAGAACGACGATTGATGTACGTCGGGATGACGCGGGCCAAAACCCACTTAACCCTCTTCTGCGCCAGATCGCGCATGCTCTGGGGACAGACGCAGGTAAATGCCCCGAGCCGGTTCCTGAGTGACCTTCCAGAATCCGTCACCGAACGCCGCAGCGATACCGTCCTCTCGGCCTTCTCTTGGGCATCGGAAAAAGGTGAAGAACGAGCGACGGCACACAAGCCGCTCGAACCCTATCGGCAAGCGGAACCGACCTCCATCCAATTTAATCAGGATCTGAATTTCGGAGAAGAAGCATCACAGGAAACTGTCGAAGAAGGTTCACGCGTGGAACATGCCGTCTTCGGCCAGGGAACGGTGACGGCGGTGCGTGGAGGGGTGGCAGATATCGAGTTCGATAACGGCAAGAAGAAGAGCTTCGCGCTGAGCATTGCGCCGTTGAAGATTTTGTGATTTTTGCGTTTTTGTGTTATAATCAATCTATGGAAGAACTCTCACACCAAGAACAAGCACCAGATTTGAAGGGAGCAGAGGTCGATAGTATTCCCGTTCCCTGCGAAAACCCCGTCTATAGACTGAAACGTTTTAAAAAAAAGGATATGAGCCTAGTAGGCGAACAAGATTATTCGGTAGATAACCACGAAGGAGTGATCCAAAAGGGCCAAGTCAGATTCTCATATCCGATCGCCTCAGGAAATGAATCTCGTTCCAAAAGTTATACTTCAACAGTGGAGAAAATCGTCAGGTTAGCCAATGGCTCCTACGCGATCATCTGCGAAAAAAGCGTCTATATGTATACCCCCGGAAGAAATGAGCCGGAAATGATTCAACAAGTCGACGAAATACCCGCGAATAACAAAGGTGACTACCGATTTGAACGCATCGCGAAACGAGACCACCGCAATATGGGAAACATGGATGTAATCGTCACCACCGAAGATAACCCGCATCGACAAATAAGAAAGGGACGGATTCACATCCAATACTTCGCAGATCAAGATGGGGATGGATTTAAAAAAAACGATTTCCTAGGCAGGTCAATGGACATCCAGGACATCCAACTCAAAAGTGATGGATCTTATTGGATATACTGCGGATACAGTATCTACATCTATAAACCAGATCAGGAGAATCTTTCACCTAGAAGAGAAAATAAAAAAGCTCCAGATACGACCGGTTCATGGAGAAAGAAACTGGGTGGGCTTTTCAGAAATTTATTAAAGAGAGATGAAAGAAAAGAGTGATACAAATCCTCAAACATATCCATCGTGAAGCTATATCTCACCACTGAAGATATCGTAACTGTTCCACACTTCATCTCTATGCCCAAAGGACATTGGCCGGAAATCGAAGCACCAAGTGGTCTACGAAATACGCTCACACGTCAGGGAAGGCGCAATGATTTTCTGGAGCCCGCTGCTGTGGTTATGCAGCAAATGGAACGCGGAATGGAGCGTATACTTCGGGCGATACAAAGGTGTATCGGCATGATCAGGAAAAGAGTGTGAAGCAATACCTCGGTCTGTTTCTTTTTGGAAAGGACTGACTATACTCAATGAATTGAATTTCGAATATACCGGCGTAGCCGCACCATAATCTTGGCTTATAGATAAGAAAAATCTACAACAAGAATCCAGGATAATTCAGGCGAAGCCGTATACAATACGTTCATGAAGAAAGACTCTGATCCTCGCAATCGTGCAAGAATCCAACGGATGAAAGCGCAAATGAGCCTGACCATGTGCAGAGAAGGTCGCACCTTTGTCGCGTATGAACCGGCTTTGGATTTGGCGGCACAGGGAAATACTGCAAGCAAAGCACGAAAGAATTTCCAGGAAGTCTTCGCAATCTATTTGGAGGAAACTATCAAAAAAGGAACATTGGAGAAAGATCTTCTGCGCTGTGGCTGGAATAACTGAAAATTTGGGTAATACAAACCTCGGGGCGAGTCATCAACGAGTGATGATTCGCCCCTGGCCCTTTCGACGGCAGTGGTCAACCTCCCCGGGGAAGGAAGTTGAAAAGGTAAACGGACACAAGCTCGATCAAAACCATAATGATTGAGCAGGCGATTATGATTCTCCAAACTCGAAGACGTTCTTTGTCATGATCGGCTACGATTGTCGCAAATGCAACAACGACCATTACAATTGTCAAAAATCCCCATCCCACATTGAACGCTCCCCACAGAGCGTTAAATGTCTCGACCGGCAACCCGAACACCATACGTCACCTCCTGCAAATTGTTTTCGAATCTCCCCGACTTATCTATACGACCACACAGCCGTTGAATCGAAGGAGCTTCCTATAACATAACGATATATATATAATGTCAAGTTTTCTTTTAGATAGGAAATATGCTGCCCATGAACCGTTTCGTGAGATCCTCGACGTTCGTTAACCGGCGGTTTAAACCGCCGGTTAACGAGCCACCTCACCACTGATAATTCGTCCCATCCACCCGATCATATGGGATCCACTGGAATGTGGTCGTACCATCCGTCCAGGAAGCCGCACCGGGAGAGGTGACCGTGCCGCCGGGGTTGAGGGAGACATTCAGCGAAGCGTGGTTGACGTTGGAAGCGATGGCGATATCACCGGAGAGATCAAGGATTTTCGAGCTATTCCCGATGCTGCCGATGTACTCGGGAAGGGCAGGGCAGGAAATCGTGGAATTGATGACCGAACATGCCGTGCTCTGGCCGGATCCTCTCGCCGCAATCTGCGGATTACTGACCGTCACGCCACCGGAAACTGAGAGGGAAAATAGAAGACTGGTGAGCGTCAGCTTCGCATTGGGATCACCCAGCGTGCCACTGAAGGAAAAGGAGCCGAGCGATCTGCCGGGGCCCGGCGCGAGCACATCAGTTGCAGGACCGGCATTGGAGATATTATTGAACACCGACCGTGCTGTTTCAGAAGTCGGTAAAACAACAGAGGTATCGATGGTTTCGCTGGAGTAGTCTGCGAAGCTCCAAAGTCCTGTCCCATCGATGACGATGCTCGAAACGTGTGCAGTCTCACCACTCGTTCCGCCGCGGTCATACTCGCCCGTGAGGATTCTCAAATAGAACCGTGTGGAATTGCGGTAGGGAATGGTGAGATCGCCCTTCGAGAGATCCATCTTGAAAATCCTGCCATCTGCAGAATAGAGCGTTCCGCGACCAATGAGAAACCCACCCTCGGTGTAGAGGATAATCTGCTGCATGGAACGGATGGCAGAGTCGAAGGTCATGGTGATGTGTCGCACTGCGATGGGCTCCGGATCGCTGTACGCTTTGGCCCAGGCGAGCACGGGTGAAACGGACCCAAGCTTCAGGAATGTCGAGCGCAGGGAATGGTCGGGATCGGGATCGGTGATGATGTTGATGGTGACGGGAATGGAAGAAGCCGAGGAAAGCGAAGGCGCTGAGGAAGCCGAAGATGCGTTGATTTGGCCACCATTGAGAGCGCAGGGATCCATGAAATAGCTGATGCGACTCCCCTGACGAGTACAGGAAGGATAGGAATTGCCGTCCTTGCAGAGATACGGATCGCAGGAAATCGAGATTTTGGAAGAGGAGGAGGACTGGAGAGAAGGACAGGAAACTTCCCACGGACGGACGCACTGCTGCGAAGTTTCACACCACAGATACCCGGCCGAAGGAATGCATCCATGACTGTCGCGGTCGCAGCCGACACACATGGCGGATGAAGAAGAATTTCCGGATTGAGCAGCGCGAAGAGCAGGGAGATCACCGCGGCTGAGAGCAAGGAACGATGCAATAAGCTGCGTCATTTCTCCGCGTGTCACTTCGTGAACTGCCTCTGCACTGATTCCCACTTGAAGATAATCGACCCAAGAAAGATAAAACGCATACCAAGGTTTTCCTGAGAATTTATTCTTATCGAGATCACAATCAGATATCAGCCCCATCTTCTGACATTCGGCAGATACAAACATATGAAACCATTCTTCGTTTTTGGGATCATCATTATAAATCTCGGAAAGCATCTTCACGGCTTCGGCGTAAAGAACAGGACGCTCCGGATGGAAGAAACCATCTTCGTAGCCCCGGACAATGGCGCGACTTTGTGCGAAACAAACATACCGACTAAACCAGTCTTGACTTCGAATATCAGGAAAGCAGTTTTCTTCGTTCGGAGCAAGAACGGCGATATCCGATCGTGTCAATAATGCCATCTTCAAGAATTCCGCGCGGTTCACCGTCTGATCAGGCCGAAACGTTCCATCCGGATATCCCTGCAGAATCCCTTCATCGGTCAGGAATGAAAGAGCTACCGCCGTTGTCCGATCCGGCGGCGCATCGCTGTACGGAAGGTTGGATGTCCCGTACGTTTGAGCAAACGCCGTGACAGAAAAAAGGGAGAGGAGGAGGGAGAGGAAGGTGCGCATAGGAAGTACAGGGGTACGGGAGACTGGAATACTAGAATACTGGGATAGGAGAATACTAGGGCGTAGAGAGATACATTCGTACACCAGTAGTATGGAATGGAAACGATAAGGGATGGTTAACAATAGAATCTACAACAGATAGGACATCTTCCTCTCCCTTCTCTGACAGGTGAATCTTTACTCCCACCATTCTCCCTGCCAAGCTCTCCGCAATGCCCTCCCTCGCCGACGAAGTCCGCGCCTTTCTCTCAGCTCACCACCTCCGGCTCAATACGGATTTGGGACAGCACTTCCTGCTGGATGAATCGATTCTCGATCGCATAGTGGAGGTTGCCAGAATCGAACCCACGGACACGATCGTGGAAATCGGACCCGGGATTGGCATCCTCACCAGAAAACTTTTGGAAAAAACGCAAAATGTCATTGCAGTAGAACTTGATAATCGCCTAATTCCCCTCCTCACAGAATTCACCAGACAAACCTTATCTCCGCAGGTCGATCCTTCGTCTCCACTCAGGACAGGCGACCTGCACTCAGATAAGAAGAAACTACCCACTACCAACTACCAACTACCAACTTCTTCCCTGACAATCATCCAAGGAAATGCTCTCGATACTCCCATGCCTTCCACTCCTTACAAAGTCGTCGCCAACATTCCCTACCACATCACTTCTCCCCTCCTGCGGCACCTCTTCCTGGAATCCGCGGTCTTCCCCCGTTCACTGACCCTGCTCATTCAGCGGGAAGTGGCAGAGAAGATCTGTAGCCCGAACGACGCCGGCATGCTCACGATCCTCGTCGCACTCTTCGGCACTCCGAAGGTCATGGCGCGTGTCCCTCCGGCGAGTTTCCTCCCACCGCCAAAAGTGGACTCCGCGGTCCTCCACATCGACTGCTTCGCTGCTCCGCTGGCGGATGCACGTCTGATCGAACGGATCTTCAAATTGACGAAGATCGGCTTCAGCCAGAAGCGCAAGATGCTCCGCAATACCCTCGGGGCGTTCTCCTGGGGCATGGAACTCCTTTCTGCCGCTTCCATAGCGCCGGAACGCCGTGCTCAAACACTTTCGATCCAAGAATGGATTTCGCTCGCCCATACACTGCCGGATGATGCGGGGGCATGACCCCACGCCGTCTCTCGTTCTCCTTCTGCAGCGCCTTCCTCACGACACTCTTCCTGCTCCACTGGTGGCCGGAAGCGCCGTTTTCCATCGGCATTTGGGCAACAATCCTGATCATCGTAATGGCCGTGATCGGGCTTCGTACTATGCAACAGCAAAAGACCATAAGAATACTTCTGGTGACCATCCTCTGCGCAGTCGCCATCGCGCTCCTCTCCCTCGCCCATGCGACTCACCGGACAACGCCGCAAACCGCCGATTTCTACACCAGCAATGTCACCATGGAAGGAAGTATTTCCGGCGAACCGGACCGACGGGAAAAAGTGACGAACTACACCGTGGATGCAGACACGATGCGCAGAACCGCAACAGGAACCACATTCACCGTGAAAGGAACCATCCTCGTCACCGACTTCCGACGCTTCCCCGCCTTCGACTACGGAGACCGGATTGTGGTCCATGGAACGCTGGAGAAACCGGAAGACAACAAAGGATCGTCGGTCATCGCACCCTATCTGCGCTCGCAAGGATTCGTAGCGGTGATGGCGGCTTCGGGAATCCAAAAGCTCAGCAGTGGCAACGGATCTTCCGTCATAGCCGCCCTCGTCCGGATCAAGACGTGGTTCGAAAGCAGACTGAATACTCTCCTGCCGGAACCGGAATCATCGCTTGCCGCAGGGCTGCTCACGGGTTCACGACGAGGACTCCCGCGCAATCTCACCGATGATTTTCGCACGGTCGGCCTCACGCACATCGTCGCAATCTCCGGAACGAATATCACCATCATCCTCACGCTGGTGATGAGCATGCTCTTCTGGCTTCCGCTCCGGCTGCGCATCCTCCCGGCCAGCATCGGCATCATCCTCTTCACGCTCTTCGTGGGAGCGAGCGCATCCGTGGTCCGCGCCGCCATCATGGGCATCCTCGGATTGATCGCCATCAGCATTGGGAGACAAACCGAAGCGCGCCTCACGATCCTCTGGACGGCAGTCGCCATGCTCATCTGGAACCCACTACAGCTCTGGGGGGACGCCGGATTCGCGCTCTCCTTCGCTTCTGTTACGGGACTCTGCGAACTCTCGCCGATCATCAAACCTTATTTGGAACGCGTTCCGGAATCCTTCTCTATTCGTGAATCTCTCACCGCAACCATCGCCGCGCAGTTCGCCGCAGTACCGATCTCCCTCCTCCTCTTCGGCAATCTTTCGCTGATTGCACCACTCGCCAATATCCTCGTCGCTCCGGCGATCCCACTCGCGATGCTCTTTGGGGCGCTCTGTGTCGCGATGAGCGTGCTCTGGTTGCCCTTGGGATTCTTAACGGCAATGCCAGCCTGGGCATTCCTCCGCTTCATCGTCGCGATCGCAGAAAATCTCGCGCAGGTCCCCGGAGCGGCGTTGCAATATGAGAGCGTAAACCCATGGATAGTGGCGGTGTATTACGCAGCACTGGTCGTTGGAGTGGCAAGTTTCAACAACAAACAACACACAACAGTGGAACGGGCCTCAGGCCCGTTCGTTCCAAGTAATTCCAATATCCCATGCAAGACTCTCCCATCCTGAAACGCCACGGCGCCTACCTCCCGCACTGGACACGAGAAAACGGTATTTATCATATCTGCTTCCGGCTCGCAGATTCAGCTTCACAAAAGAAATTACGACAATGGAAAGCAGCCCGAGAAGATTTGCAACAAGTGGCAATGCAGCAAAAACGCCCCTTCACTGAATGGGAGAGAAAGGAATGGATGCGCCTGCATTCAGAGGCCATAGAACAGTATCTACAAAAAGGCAGAGGTTCGTGCTGGCTTCGGAATACGACGATTGTAGAAATCGTCACTGGTGCCTTGCGGTTCTTTGAAGGGACAAAATTTCGGCTGTACGCATGGTGCATCATGCCTAACCACGTCCATGTCATCATGCAGCCCCTCGGCAACTATTCAGTATCATCCATCCTCCATTCATGGAAAACCTTCTCAGCTAAGGAAGCAAACAAGGTGCTCAATCGCAATGGAAGATTCTGGCATGCCGAGTACTTCGACAAGCTGATACGAAGTGAAGAGCAATTGCGCATCTGTATCCGCTACGTATGGGACAATCCCGAAAAAGCCGGTTGGTCGGAGTGGAAATGGCGATGGAAGATCAGAGAAGATCAACTCCTCGATAGGAACACGGGTCTGTGACCCGTGTGTGCGCTCTAAGCGCAGGATCCGATTTCTCCCGCTTGTCCCAACTCCTAAATCTCCTATACTCCTCTTCGTCCTTCCCCACTCCTCATGATCCGCTCCCTACGCCTCGCTGCGATCGCCATCGCCATCTCCCTTCCTCTGACGGCACTCGCTCTGTTCACACGTCCCAGTGACTTGCTCTTCTCCATCACTGACCAAAGCGGGAAACCCCGACAATTCACGATCAGCCTTTTCTCCAAAGTTGAAAATGCAGGAGAAACAATACAGTTATCCGGCTCCGTCAAGGGCATGGGTGAAGGAACTTCTTTGAAGAATGCAAAGCTTTCTCTCCATACGAGCATCTCCGCAACGATCGGATCGAAGGGCGACGCCTCCGCGGGATTCGATGTCCTCGGGTACCACGACAAACTTTTCGTGCGCCTCACGAATCTGACGGTGAACACCACGGATTTCTCAGCAGATGATCGTGCAAAGGTCACCGCATTTCAGAACAACTATCAAGGCCGATGGATCGCTATCACGTACCCAAAGGATCAGATCGATGCCCTTCAGAAAAATGGATGGAAAGAGGCAGTGAGTGCTCAAGTCTCTTCCCTCACGGAGGAACAGATCAAGGACGTCGTTCATCAGCTGATCGATGCAATTTTCCAAATGGAGAATACCAGATATATTAACGGACAGTCCTACACACTCACGCTGCAGCCGAACTTCGCCGCGAAAGCTATGGCAGTGCTCTCCAATGCGATGAGAACCAACGACCCGTCACTCTGCCCCGGCTGTCCTCCCGTGACGGAGGCGGATGATAGCTTCACGGACATCGCAACCATGGTCGAGAAGGCACTTGTCGTAAAAGTAAAAGTGGATACCGGCAACGATGACTCCTTCCGCTTCCAGAAATATTTCGCTTCAATCACTCTTCCCGAAGCCGGCCTCTCCGCCGCATTCCAGGGAACAGTGGAACGCAGGACGACACCCGTGAACATCGAGATTCCGACCACCTTTGTGAAGATGGAGGATGTCCTGAAGGACTTGGGTATGCAGGATGTGCTTTCCTCGTCGTCGTCTTCTTCTGAAATGACGATCACATCTCCTGAGCCCCCCTCGCAGCCGACCCTCCCACGTGCACGTCGCTCCACACGCCTGTCACCAGCCACAGTCTCTCGTGACAGTGTGCCCTTTACGCGGGTTTCGAGACGGACGCTGATGCAGAATATGTATGATGCGGGGCATCCGGCGCAGTGAGCCTGTTGAGCGATCTACATAATCGGATGGGCGGACGTCGAATAACGGAATATCCGAATATCCGAATACAGGAAAGCTGCCAAAGATTCGACGACTGAAAGCAGCTATGTTCGGATATTCCGTTACTCCGTTATTCAGTTATTCGATGCCAACACTCCTTTCCCAAACGCACACTCAACAGGCTCACCCAATCATCCCTCTCTGCATATCGAATATCTGCTTCGCGACCTCTGTCTTTCCACGGATCTGCCGCACCTCCCACGCGACATTGATCCGCACTTCGCGACGAGAATCCACGACGAGCTGGAGCTCGAGCTGATCACCATGACGAAGCTTCAGCGGATCCCGCACCGGCAGGTAGACCTGCTCCCAGTGAGACTCTGGAGCGGATGGGCTCGTAGAAAGATGAACGCCGGGGACGAGAGTCGCATCCCACCAAAGAGCGAAGCCGTATACCTGCGCATCCGAAGCCATCTTCCATCGAATGGCTTCAGAGCGAACGGGAGAATTCTTCGCCTTGGAAAAATCGATGGTATCCCATATCTGAATCGCATCTTTCTGATCGAGCAAATCGGATGGAGACACCGAACGAACGTAGACGTTGTTCAGGGAAATTTCCCGTGCGGCAGTGAATGTGAACTCTTCACTAATGCGATCCCAGCTAGTGACTTCACGAAACAGATGATCGGTTACAAGCGGAGCGACGAACTGTGAGAGAGCGGAAGGAATGAGCGTCCCACCGGGCTTAAGGAAGCGCTTCGCATCCTGCATCGTTTCGATAATCCCCTCCTCGAGCGCAATATTCCCAAGCGTCTCAGAAATCACGATATCCGTTTTCGGAGGCTTCGATATTTCCGAAGAATGAGCACAGACGAAATGGCAGTTGCGAATCCCATTGGTCTTGGCGAGCGTGCGGCTGAGCTCCAGGAGCTCCGACATTTCGTAGAGTATGCACTCCTTCGCACCTAACTTCGAAGCAAGGAAGGAGAGGTATCCCGTACCGGACCCGATGTCCGAAACCGTCGACTTCCCCTTGTGGATGACGGACTTCAGGGCTTTTTCGAAAACGGAATTCCGTAGTTTGTCCGCCAGAATGATGCGCTGATATTCGATCATAACGTGATGAACATAGTGTACTGGTCTGCCACGAAGTCAGGAAGACAGGAAACTCAAATATTCGCATAGAGCAATAACCTCTTATCCATTATCGGAAAAGCCGGAAGTCGATCAATCCGGAAGTCGATTATTCGCTTACTCGCATATTCGAAATTACTTCCCCAGCGACACCAACGCCACGAACGCACACCCCATCCCCACCCACTGGGACCAGTCCAGAGTCTCTTTGAAAACGAACAGACCAATCGAGACCGTGGCCACCGCACCGATGAGAAGCCACAGCAATCCGACGATCGCCAGAGTGTTCTTATGGAGAATAGCCGGAAGCCACAGAGCCGTTCCGATGGCATCGATGGCAACGACGGCAATGGCCAGGGACACAGAGGGATGATCCGCCCACTTCTTAGAAAGAAACTCCCCGTAGGCGAAGAAGGACACAGAAACGAGTAGCCAGCCGAACGCGGGAATCACCTGAATAATCGTTTGCACGATGCGACCAAACTCACCAGAGAAACCGACGACTGGAGCCGAGGAAGGGAGAGAAGAGGGCATAGTGGATATTTGTTTTATTATAACACTTTTTTTACTATTTGTTAAGTCTCCCGGAAGATGCTGATAGACGCGCACCAAAGAGCCGCAATCCCCCCTTCTTCCTGCGCTCCCGGATCCAGAACCAGACAATGATGATCAGGGCAACGCCCTCCACCGCGATCCACTCGGTCTGGTGAAATTCACGGAGAAATATGCGCGAAGCCGACCCCAGGAAGTAGCCAGTCGCCACACTCGCGATACCCCATGCAGAGGCGAAGAATGCATTGGCAATATAGAACGCCCGTCGACGCATCCCTCCAATCCCTGCAACGAGAGGCAACACACCACGAACCGGAGAAGTAAATCGCCCGATCCCGATACTCACCCAGCCGTATTTGTGAAAGAGAGGCTCGGCACGCTCAATGTGCTTGCGAAGTTTCAAACTTCTTTTCAGGAAGTCTTTACTCATTTTCCCAAAATGATAACTCACCGCATCACCGACAAAGGCTCCTGCGATCGCAAGAATAAGCAAAGCCCATGGAGACAGATACCCATTTGCCGCCAAGCCGGCCATCAGCACAATGATCGTCATTCCCGGGACGAAGAACCCCACAAAGGCGATCGCCTCCGCACACGCCACGGCGAAAATGAAGACATACTCGAGAGGACCCAGCGACTGCAAAAAATGCAGGAGAACTTGAGAGGAATTCATCATGAGGAAGTCTAGCGAAAGGAGAGAAGGAAAGGAACTTTCGTGGGAAAACATATAGAATCACTCCATGAAGAACTTTCGCAATCCTCAGATCTTCTCCGCAGCACTTTTCCTGCTCCTCATCGGTGCATCCTTTGCCGCATTCGGACGAAGTCTCTTCCAGGGATTTGCCCCCATCGACGATGCCTTCCTCATCGCGGGGAATCTCGCAATACGCGGCATCACGTTCGATCATCTGAAGACGATCTTCACCACGTACGATCCGGAGCTCTACATCCCGCTCACGTTTCTCACCTTTCAGATCAATTACGTGATCAACGGACTCCATCCATTCGGCTTCCATCTGGTGAATATCGTCCTCCATGGCATGAATGCTTTCCTCGTCTTCATCATCCTGAGGAAGATCACCAGAGAACAAGCCCTCTCGGCCTTCGCCGCGCTCCTCTTCGCAGTCCATCCTCTGCAGACCGAAGCGGTAGTGTGGATCACCGCACGCAAAGATCTCCTCTCGGCGTTCTTCTCCTTTCTGTCCATTATCGCGTATCTCCGGTATCGGAATCTTGATGAGGGCAATAAGGAAATAGGGCAAAAGAGCAACTGGAACAATGTGCGTCTTGCCCTCTTGCCCTCTCCTGTCCGGCGAAGCTCCCGCAGGAGCGAAGTCGGATGCCTTCTTGCCCTCAGTCTCTTCTTCTTCCTCCTGGCCCTGCTGTCGAAGGTAACCGCAGCGACATTACCGGTGGCATTGATCATCATCGATGCCCTGTCCTTCGACGCGAAACGTAGGACAGGAATATTCCTGTCCTACGTTTCGCGAGCCCTGTCGGAGAAATGGCCATACTTCATTCTTTCGATCCTCTTCGTGGGCATCTCCATCGGCGGCAAAACCCGCATCGTTGCTGCGAGCAACTCTCCACTGGAACTCGCTCTCCTCTTCGCCAAGAGTACTCTCTTTTCCCTCCAGAAATTCTTCATCCCAACGGGCTTAAGTCCACTCTACGAAATCTCGGGAAAAGTCTCCTTCGTAAACCCAGCATTCTTCCTGCCCTTTCTCGTATTCTTCGTACTCCTCGCCTTCCTTTACCCCGCGAAGTTCCCGCAGGAGCGAAGTGGGGTCGCCTTCCTTTACCGGCGTGTGCAATGGCCGCTCCTCACCGCAGCTCTCTTCCTCACCCTCCTCTCGCCCACCATCCTCACCTTCCACAAAATCGACACGATCTTCCTCACCAGTGACCGCTACATGTATCTGCCATTGCTTGCTATCCTCCTCTTTTTAATATTCGCAATAACTCAACTTCGAGACTCCTGGAACAAACTCCTACTCCCGCGTGCGATCCCGGCAACAGCTAGAGGTTTGGTCATAGCCATACTGACGATGCTCTCCATCAGACAAACCGGATTCTGGCAGAACTCCGAGACCCTCTTCGCCCATGCCAAAGATGTGACACCGCAATCCGTCGCGGTCTCCACGGCCATTGCACGCGACCTGCTTGCGAAGAACAGACCGGAGGAAGCCTTCGCACTTCTCAAAGACCGCCTGAAGGAAGGCGATGATTCACGGCTCCACATCGCCGCCGGGCAGGTTTACGCAGCAACCGGGCAAGTACCCGATGCGCTGGAACAATTCTCCATCGCCGCGAAGATAAACCCGCAGGATTCCGAGGCACTCTTCTCCATGGGATCGGTGGAGGAACAGACCGGCGCAACGGACAGCGCCATCACCCACTACCGTACCGCCATCGCTCTCGATCCGTCGTACATCGCGGCCCATGACGGGCTTGGACGGATTCTCTTCGCAAAGGGAGATCTGAGCGGAGCGGAAGAGCAATTCCGAACTTCATTGAAATGGAACTGGAATGACGCGTCCGCACACCTGGGACTGATGAAGATCCTCGCCAGGCAACAAAAGTTCGATGAAGCGGAAATCCATCGAGTAGCGGCAATGGAAATCGGAACATAGTCCGAACCTTGATTCAGAGGATTGAAAGGATTTCTTGATGACGTTCATTCGAAGAACATCATGAAAATCCACTAATCCTTTTAATCAAGGTTCAGACAATTGCCGCAGCATCCCGCACCGGTCAAAAAAAGGAAGCTACCCGCTATCCGCTTACCGCTCACCGCTCTACACTCCCCCCGATGCACTCCACCTACCCCACCCTCACGATCAAGCCCGACCTCGATGTCCATCTGAAGAACCGCCATCACGCGATCTTCGTGAGCGCCGTGGACCGGATTCCCAAAGTAGAAGATGGCTCCATCGTGGAGGTGAAAAGCAGCCGCGGAGAATTCCTTTGCTACGCAACCTGGAACTCCAAGGCATACATCGGCGGTCGTGCCATCTCCTTCGAGCAGGGCGATCCCATGGTCTCACTGAAGAAGAATATCGAGCAGGCCATCAAGATGCGTTCCGCGCTCTTCGCCAAAGAAGATACCACTGCCTATCGCTTGATCAATGCGGAAGGTGATGGCATCCCGGGATTAGTAGTGGACCGATACGGCGATGTGATTGTGATTCAGCTCACCACACTCGGAATGGACCGACTCAGGAGCTGGGTCTGCGATATCCTGACAGAAATCCTCAAGCCCAAAGCGATCTTCGAGAAGTCGCAAAGCCCCGCACGCAAGAAGGAAGGATTGGAATTCGTGGAAGGATGGGTAACTGGCAAAGTGGAAGGGGTTTTGGAAGTGCGCGAACGCGGTCTTACGTACCTGATCTCGCTGGAAGGCAGCCAGAAGACCGGCCTCTTCCTCGATCAGCGCGAAATGCGCGGCCTCGTCCGACTACTTGGAGAAAATCGCACCGTCCTCGATGTGTGCAGCTACGTGGGAGGATTTTCACTCAATGCCCTCATGGGCGGAGCCAAGTGCGCCGATGCCGTGGATTACGATTCCCTCGCGCTCACCCGCGCCGAGGAACACATGGCACGAAACGGGATCCCGAAGGAGAAATTCCAGAAATTCTCCATGGATGCGTTCGAATTCCTCCGGAAGAAACCCCTCGCGCATCCCTACGACTTCATCATCCTCGATCCTCCGGCCTTCGCCAAAAGGAGCTCCGATCTGGAGCCGGCCAAGAAGGCGTACACGGACCTCAACCGTCTGGCCTTCGGTATCCTGCCCTCCGGCGGTCTCCTCCTCACGTGCTCCTGCAGCTACCAGATCAATCCGGAGCTCTTCCAGACGATCGTCTTCCACGCCGCCAAGCAGGCCAGACGCTCCGTGAAAATCCTGAGCCGTCACCGGCAAGCGCTCGATCACCCGGTCAATTTATTTCATCCGGAAGGTGATTATTTGAAGAGTCTGCTGCTTTGGGTGGAGTAGGAAAACATCATTGAAACTTTCCTCCCGCTTCATATTGAAAATTGAGGTAAACCAAAAATACCAGACTTTCTTCTAGACCGAATGGCAAGAAGAGTTTTTGATAGTCCCATCATCTTCTTCCAAGAAATACAATGGGAATCGAAGAGTACAAAAAAGCTGTCGAACCTCATGGATTTTTCTTTCGCCCTACAGACAGCGGTCATACATTGGAGAAAGCTCTAGATGACAGAGTATTGCTCTTGGAAGTATGTGGCTCAGAAGGCGATCGATGCACAGGATCGGTCTTTGTGACGAGCGCCATACCATTCGCTACAAGACTGAGAGTGGAGGACATAGCGGGAGAGCATGTGCATTGTGGCCCATTGGACCAGAGTAAAAGGGGCAAAGATTCCTACCAAGGAGACCCAGAAGCACTCAAAAGCCTCCGAATGTTGCTGGAAAGAATGGGGGCCAACATTCCTGCAGCAATTGAAAGACATGTAAATAATCCCAAGTCAGAAGCCACAATCACGCAACGCCATTCTGATAATGCTTCATTGGCTTTTGGCAAAGCCTCTCCAGGAACAGAGATACAAGATGACTACGGCAATGTTTCTGTTATCTCAGCCCGGCTCAAGCTGCATGTCGCAGACTTTGCACACACCCTAGAAGATATTCTGAAAAATCTGGGGCAATATGAAGGCCTAGCAAACGCCATCCCGCCTCTCCGCATGAGCGAATACTGAACAATGGAAATCGGTGCTGAGGAACAGATCAGGAGATACGGAATTGACAGTCTGCAAACTCGTCCTAAACTATAGCCAATGTCCAAGGCCACCTCCGTACCGGCTCTGCCCTTTTTCTCCTCCGCGTACGCGTACGGCTTTTATTTTAGCGCGTAAATCATCCCCTCTCTTCTGGAACTGAGCAGTACGCTTCCCCACAAGAGAGGAGGCGGAATTTCTCGAGTATGCGAATGAGCGGAATATGAGAATAACCTTGATCCTCATCACCTCATGCACCCGCGAAGGGGTGCGCTCAGAATAGAAAGAGATCCGCTTCCCAGCACCTTTCAGGCCTTTCTCACTTCTTCCAAACCTTTCCCACCTCATCGTATGCTCATCGTCCTCCGCCAGAAAAACGACCAGCCGCTCATCACCCACATTCAGAATCTCCTGAAGAAGAAGTACGGCTGCGAAAGTCACATCATCGGCAGTAATGGCCGGGTCATCGCGGTCCCCGGCGATACCACCATGGTGGAAATCGACCTCATTAAGAATATCGAAGGCGTGCGTTCGGTAGACCGTGTGGACCGTCCCTACAAGCTCGCATCCAGGGAGCGCAAGGATCGAACAGAAATCAAGCTCAGTCATGGAGTAACCATCGGGACGCGGGGAACACTCGTCGTGATGGCAGGTCCCTGCTCCATCGAGTCCGAGGCACAGCTCGACGAAACCGCTGCACTCGCCAAGAAACATGGAGCCACGGTCCTGCGTGGAGGCGCATTTAAACCACGCACCGGGCCGTACGCCTTCAATGGACTTGGAGAAGACGGATTGAAATTTTTGAAGAAAGCTGGGGAGAAGTACGAAATGCCCGTGATCTCCGAAGCGATGAATGAAGCGCAGGTGGATCTGATGGAAAAGTACGTGGATATCGTCCAGGTGGGAGCCCGCAACATGCAGAACTACGATCTCCTCCGTCGCCTCGGAAAGTGCCGCATCCCCGTCCTCCTCAAGCGCGGGCTGGCTGCGACACTGGAAGAATTCCTCCTCGCTGCCGAGTACATCCTCGCGGGTGGAAATCCCGATGTGATGCTCTGTGAGCGCGGTATCAGAACATTCGAAGAGGAAGTCCGCTTCACACTGGCGCTGGGCTCCGTGCCGGCTCTCCGTGAGCTCACGCACCTGCCGATCATTATCGATCCCAGCCATGCCGCCGGCAAAGCCCGCTGGATAGCAGATACCTCCCGCGCATCGGTGGCCATCGGCGCTGATGGTCTCATTATCGAGATCCATCCCCGCCCCGAGGAAGCACTCTCCGATGGACCGCAAGCACTCGATGAAGCACACTGGACGGAGTGCATGGAAGGGATCCGGGCGATCGCGGGGGCGATGGGGAAGAAGTTAGCATAAAGTTATTGGTTTACTAGTTATTAGTTATTAGTTGCTCCACTATCATCAGATCACTTCTCAATCTCACACTATGGCCTCATCAGCTCACAACCAACAACTAATAACTAATAACTCTCAACTATGTGAAATCTCTCTCACCCCACCCACCAATCTCCCCCATCCCTACCCCATCATTGTCGGGAAAGGCGTACTCAAGGAACTTCCGGAGATTCTGAAATCCAAAGGGATGATCGATCACATCGTGGTCCTCCATGATCAGCGCGTTGAAACAATCGCGAAGAATGTGGCAATGATTGTAGGAACGAAGAACTTAATCAGTATCCCGAGCGGGGAGAAGACCAAGACCCTTTCGAATCTGGAGAACCTTGCCGAGAAGCTCACCGCCATCGGCGCCACACGCAGCACACTCCTCATCGCCGTGGGGGGTGGAATGACCACCGATCTCGTAGGCTTCCTCGCGAGCATCTACATGCGGGGAATCCGCGTGATCCATATCCCCACGAGCATGCTCGGCATGGTCGATGCCGCCATCGGTGGCAAGACTGCGGTCGATCTCCCGGGAGCCAAGAATATCCTCGGCACCGTCCACCATCCGTCGGCGATCATCGCCGATACGGAACTGCTCGCGAGCTTGCCGGAGCAACAATTCAACGAAGGACTCGTGGAAGTGATCAAGAAAGCCGCAATCCTCGATGCCAAGACCTTCGCGTGGTTCGAGAAAGCCATGCCCCAAATTCTGAAGCGGGATGAGGAAGCTCTCATGCAGTGCATTACCGAAGCGGCAAGGCTGAAGGCGGAAGTCGTCTCCGAGGATGACCGCGACGCGCACCACCGTCATTTCCTCAATTTCGGCCACACCGTCGGTCACGCCGTGGAATCCTTCTCGCACTTCGCGATCTCGCATGGGCAAGCGGTGAGCATCGGTATAGCTATCGAAATGAAAATCGTCGGAACGAAGGGAGCTGATCGAGTCCTCGCACTCCTTCATCTGACCAAAATGCCGACCGAAATACCATCGGAATATCCGATCGCAGCACTCTGGAACATCATGCAAAGTGACAAGAAGAAGAAAGACGGGGTCGTCCGGATTTTCGTCCCAACTGCCATCGGTACCGGTGAAGCCCGTCCCCTCACGTTCGAGGAATTCTCCGCTGCAGCCAAAGAATGAAGAGCCCCCCAACCCAGATCCGGCCGCTCTCGCTCCCGTTCGATGCAGAACTGACCCTCCCGGGATCCAAATCGCATGCCAATCGTGCGATTATCGCAGCGTGTCTGGCCAAAGGAACGACGACAATCACAAATGCCACACCCTGCGATGATGTTTCACTCCTCGTCGAAAACGTGCAGCGCATGGGGTACCGGGCAGAATGGCAGAACAAAGCCAAAGGAGTACTCGTGATCAACGGAGGTAAGCCTGTCGAGCAACTTTCCGCAACGCTCTCCTGCCACAACGCGGGGACAACCCTCCGCTTCCTCACCTCCCTCGCCTGCATCACACCCGGGCACTGGACGATCACCGGAAGCGAACGCATGCTGCAACGCCCCATCGGTGATCTGACGGCTGCGCTCAAAGCCCTCGGAGCGGATATCGACGATACCAATGGATTCCCGCCGCTTCGCATCAATGGCAAGAACCTTCCCTGCGGAAACATCACTCTCGATGCGAGCAAGAGTAGTCAATTCCTCTCATCGCTTCTCCTCATTGGATCATCTCTAGCAAGCGGCCTGAATGTCACTCTCAAGAACTCACTCGCCTCACCCGGATATATCGCGCTTACAGAGAAAGTACTGAAGGATTTCGGTGCACAAGTGCAGAAATCCAACAACACGTTTTCAGTAATCCCAACGAAACTCCACTCAATCAGCCACTACGCCATCGAAGGTGACTGGAGCGCTGCGGGGGCTTTCCTCGTGCTCGCAGAACTCACCGGCAGTCGCATCCGCTTCAGCAATCTCACGGGCGAATCTCTCCAGAGTGACCGGTTGATACCACGGTTGATCAAAAAGCTCAGAGGACTGGGACCGCTAACGATCGACTGTACTGAGACTCCGGACCAGCTCATGAACCTCGCAATCCTCGCAGCGCATCGGGAAGGGACGACCATCTTCACAGGAGCCGGCAATCTGCGCATCAAGGAGACCGACAGACTCCATGTGCTCGCTGAAGAATTGAAGAAAGTCGGAATCACCTCCGAAGAAACTCCCGACGGCATCATCATCCGCTCCACTACCCACTACCCACTACCCACTACCCACTGCGTCATCGACCCTCATCACGATCACCGCTTCGTCATGGCTTTCGCCATTCTCGGCTCCATGATGCCAGGGATCGAAGTCGCGGATCCGGAGTGTGTGTGCAAGAGCTATCCGGATTTCCTCCGCGATCTGCAGTCCCTCCACTCCTCACCGCGTTGCATCGCCATCGTCGGCATGCGCGGCTGCGGGAAGACGAACCTGGCGAAGGGGGCTTCCAAAAAACTCAAACTGAGGCGCATCGATATCGATATGGAATTCAAGAAATCCCATGGAGATATTGCGTCATTCGTCAAAGAGAAAGGATGGCCTGCGTTCCGCAAGATAGAGGAGGAACTCGTCGCCGCTTCCCTGAAGCCCGGAATCGTTGTAGCACTCGGCGGTGGCGCCATCGAATCCGCAAATACCCGCAAACTCCTGAAGACCGAAGCTCTCACCATATGGATCCAGACAACACAAGCGGAACTCCTCCGGAGATTGAAAGACTCCAAACGTCCCGCGCTGACATCCCTTCCTCTCAAACAGGAAATCGCAGAAGTTCTGAAGAAGCGCACACCGCTGTATCAGGAAGTTGCTGTGATGGAACTCAAAGATACGATTCGTCCATCAGAGCTCGCAACCAAACTCTGCTCCCTCCTCCGTGAACGATGTTCGTGGTAACACTCCCCTCATCGGCCGTACGCAACCCTCGCATCTTCGCCGCGAAGGCCAAACGTAGCGGTGCGGACATTCTCGAAATCCGAGGGGATATCACGCCGGATGTTCCGGGATTCTCTTCGCCCATTCCGCTCCTCATTGCTCCCCGCGGCACCGGACGCAAACTCATCGAGAAGCTCCACCCGCAGTATGTCGATCTCGAGATGCGGGAATTGCGGGCGAAAACTCCATTACCTTCAGGAACGAAACTCATCGCAAGTTTCCATGATTATCAGAACACTCCATCGCTTCCTGTACTGAAGAAACGCGTACAATTATTGTGTTCGTCTATGCCGAAGATCGTGAAGATCGCCACCAAAGTCATCCACTACAAGGATCTCCTGACTCTCGAAAAACTCCAGAAATTTCTGGAAGAGCAGAAGATCCCATCGATCGTTCTCGGCATGGGCGATAAGGCACACCTCTCCCGCCTCCTCTCCGTGCATCAAAATGTCTTCACCTATGCCTGCCTCGAGCCGAGGACGGCGACAGCTCCCGGGCAACTCACACTCGCGTTCCACGCACTCACACGCCATACCAAGCGACCGCGCAGACTGGGCATCATCGGTGGAGAACAAGTCACGCGAAGCTTGAGTCCCCTCATCCACAACACACTCTTCCATCATCAGAATATCGACGCTCTGTACTCTTGCTTCCCGTCCCGAAATTTCTCCAAAGCATTCCGCACTCTCGAAAAAGTCGGCATCACGGGATTTTCGGTCACCGCTCCGTTCAAGCGGGAAGCCTTCCGCATCACAAGCTCTCACGACGATATCTCGAAGGCACTCGGCACTGCCAATACGCTGATCAAAACCGGTAGAGGATGGAAATCCTTCAATACCGATGCTCGTGGATTTCGTGCTGGTTACCCGGAGATTCAAACGGCCAGATCCTTCGCGATCCTCGGTGCGGGCGGAGTCGTCCCCGCGATTATCCTCGCGATCCGTCAGTCCAGTCCCACCGCAACCATTACCGTATTCGCCCGGGATCTCCAGAAAGCGAAAGCTGCCCTACGGCACTTCGATATCCCCATCCACGCTCTTTCTGCCATCGCACATTCCGCTGCAGACTGTGTGATCTGTGCTGTCTCGCAGGACGTCTCCCTCCACCTTCCCAAGCCTTCTGGGAAGAAGCCCCTCGCGATCGATCTGCGCTACGGGAAGCACACACAATTCATGCAAGCGGCACATAGAAAATGGTATCGTGTGATCGATGGGTTGCCGATGCTGCTCCAGCAGGCTCTCGCGCAATTTGAGCTCTTCACGGGCAAGAACATACTACCCCACCATCGCACTTGCCTAAAAAATATCTTCTCTCCAGCTCCAGTATTATGAATTACTGCAAACGATCTCAAGTATTAGGCTTAAATTCAATCTTCCCATTTCTTACTGCACTTTGTCTGATAAGCGAGAAATCAACAATGATTGCATCCAAAGATTCTCGTTCAATTATTAGCATTTGCTGCAACGCATCAGTAATACCACAATATAGAAGTGCGGGAATAGAAATCCCCTCTTCGAAATGCCCCTGTAATACATTAGGGAACCGTCTTTTAAATTCTTCTATTCGCTTCTCAATGGCACAAAGAAGGTCTTTTTTTTCCACTCCTGAAAAAACCATGGTAAATCCGATATTCCTCAGTATGTTTTCCGCTGCTCCCATTCCTGCAATCATAAATAATGACTCTATTGCAGTCAAGAACATAGAGAGTGAAATTCCTCAGCCCCTATCCCTCCCCCCTCGTCCATGTCCAACTCCTTCGGAACTCTCCTCCGCATCACGACCTTCGGTGAATCGCATGGACCTGCCATCGGCGCCGTCATCGACGGATGCCCTGCGGGGATCGCGCTCACGGAACAGGATTTCGTCACAGAACTGCGACGGCGACGCCCCGGGCAGAGCGCGGTATCTACCGCGAGGAATGAGGAAGACCGCCCCGTCATCCTCTCGGGAATCTTCGAAGGCAAGACCACCGGCATGCCCATCGCCGTCATCGTGGAGAATGAGAACCAGGAGTCCGCGGATTACGAGAAACTCCGAAGCCTCTTCCGTGCCGGTCATGCGGATGAAACGTACCAAGTGAAGTACGGCCACCGCGATCATCGTGGCGGAGGAAGGTCTTCGGGCAGGGAAACTGTAGGCCGGGTAATCGGCGGAGTGGTTGCACGAAAAATCCTGCCAGAGAAGATGACGATCATCGGGCACGTAACGAGCATCGGACCGATCCAGGCCATCACCTACAAACCGGGAACGATCGAAGCGAATGCGGTGCGGTGCGCGGATCCTGCGGCAGCCAAGAAGATGGAAGCGTATATTTTGGACCTCAAGGAGAAACATGACTCCACCGGAGGAACGGTGGAAATCCGGATAGGCAACCCTCCGCAATCCCTCGGTGATCCGGTCTTCGCGAAATTGAAGGCACGGCTGGCTGATGCCGTGATGAGCATCGGAGCGGTGACGGGATTCTCGTACGGTGCGGGGTTCGGTGCTGCGGAGATGAAGGGGAGTGCATACGTGAAAGACCCGGAGAACTTCGGCGGTATCCTCGGCGGTATCTCCACAGGCGAAGACATCGTCCTCCACGTCGCGATCAAACCAACATCCTCGATCGGCAAAGTCGCAGCTTCCGGTCGTCACGATCCCTGCATCGTCCCCCGCATCATCCCGGTATTGGAGGCGATGGTAGCGCTGGTGTTGGCGGATTGTCTGCTTCTTCAGCGGGCGAGGGCGAATGTGCGAGTAAACGAGTAATCGTAAAACTTTCAGGCCTTTCTCACCTTTTCCAAACCTACCGAACCTTCCCTATCAGGCTTCTCTAACCTCTTCCACACCTTTCCAACCTCACCAATGAACATCCTCTCCGTCCGCCAATGCATCGACGACATCGACCTCAAGCTCCTGCACACCCTCGGCAAGCGCATGGATATCGTCCGGGGCATCGCGCAGCTCAAGAAAGTCATCCGCGACCCCAAGCGCGAGGGAGAGCTGATGAAACGCTGGAAGGCTCTGGCGAAAGATGAAGGATTTTCCCCGCAGTGCGCAGAGGACATCCTCCGGGCAATCCTCAAGGAATCCAAGCGCATCCAACGCTCTCAGCAATGAAGCTTCACCCTTCCACGACCACCATCGGCATCATCGGAGGAGTCGGAAGAACGGGCGGGCAATTCCGTCACCTCTTCGAGAATCAAGGATTCCGCGTCCTCACAACAGGGAAGAACACACAGCATCGCAACCCCGAACTCATAGCGAAGTGTGATGTTGTCCTTTTTTCGGTACCGCTTTCACAGACTCTTCCCATCATGCGAAGCCTGATCACCAAAGCCAAGCGCGCCGATCAATTGATTCTGGATGTGAGCTCGCTCAAAGGTCCGCAAATGAAAATTCTGACGAAGGCCAAAGGTGAAGTGATCGGCATGCATCCGCTCTTCGCGCCCACCACCGATCCGCAAGGAGAAACCATTATCCTCTGTCCTGGTGCACACAAGAAGGAAACCCTCCTATCTCTTACGGCAATTTTGAAGGCAATGGGGCTGAAGACCATCATCATGACTCCAGAGGAGCACGACCGCACGATGGGCTTCATTCAGGTCCTCCCGCATTTGAAGAGTCTCCTGATGGCGAGCGTACTGGAGAAACTCGGAGCGAATATCGACGTGCTTGAGAAACTCTGCACACCGGCCTACGAAATCGAGCTCAATGTCATCGGTCGCTTCCTCGATGATTCCCCAGACCTGTACGGTCCCATTATCCTGAGTAACCCCGAAGTGAAGCGCATCATCCGCACCATGAAAACATTGCTGGAAGAATACGATGGGATGGCCAAGAAAGGCGACCTCAAGGCGTTCACGAAGCACTACGAATCCCTGCGCCGATCCTTTGGTTCATTTCCTAAACATGCACGCCGAAGATCCGAGGCGTGTATCCGCACTCTCGCCTCACTACGGTAATCCTCATCATCACATCATGCGGGTAGAAACCCGCGCTCAAGAATAGAAAGAGATTCCCACACCTTTCAGGCCTTTATAACCTCTTCCAAACCTCTCCAACCTCCGCCATGAACCTCTGGACCCTCGGACCCGCCGGCACGTTCTCCCACGAAGCAGCAGTCAATCTCTTTCCCACGGCGAAGATCCACTTCGCCCAGAACTTCGAATCGCTCTTCGATGCTGCGGAAAAGAGCGGCAACACCGGCCTCATTCCCATCGAAAACAGCCTGCACGGAGCGGTGGACGAAGTCCTCGATCTCCTCCTGCGATCCGAAGTGAAGATCTGGAAGACCTACGACGTCGCCGTGCGCCATGCCTTCGGCGCGAAGAATCCCAAGAAGGTGAAGCGCATTGCGAGCCACCACCAGGCCCTCTCGCAGTGCCGGGACTTCCTCAGAAAACACTACCCCCATGTCGAGCTCTTCCCTGTGAGCTCCACGTCCTACGCCATCGAGCTGGCTCTGGAAGATGAAACTGTGGGAGCGATCGCCATGAAGAAGACGATGCTCGAACGCAAACTTCCTGTGATCAATGAAGACATCCAGCGCGATCACAACACCACCCGCTTCGGACTCCTGGCGCGCAAGAATCCCTTCCCGAAGGAGAAGAAGGAGCACATGAGTGTCGCTCTGATTCCCACAGAAGACCGCGCCGGTCTCCTGCACGATCTCCTCACCCCGTTCAAAATATACGATGTGAACCTGAGCCGGATCGAGAGCAGACCGACCGGTGAGAAATTCGGCTCCTACTGCTTCTTCCTGGACTTCGCAGGTACGAAAGAATCTGCCAGAATTCAGAAGCTCTTCGAGGAGATCGGGAAAGTGGCGACGATCAAGATTCTGGGAGAATGGTGATAAAATGCGAGAAATGGTGATAAAAAGTCCGCGGGAAGCATCCCGCACTCAAGATCATAAAAGCCTTCCCTACCTTTCAAGCCTTTCTCACCCCTGCCCCGCGTAGCCCCGCGGAACGCAGTGGAGTGGGGCGAAGTGGGGTCCAAACCTTTCAAACCTCCTCCTATGCTCACCCACCTGCCGAAACCCACCCCCGATCCCATCTTCGCCATCGCCGCAGAAGCGCGCAAAGCCGGAGCGGAGGGAATCAATGCGACCATCGGCATGGTGATGGACGAAGAAGGCAACACCCTCGTTCTGCCGAGTGTAGCGAAAGCAGCCAACATCGTTTCGCACGAACTCAAAGGCCGATCGTTTGGGTATGGTCATCTGCTCGGATTGCCGGAATTTCGCGAGGGAGTACATACACTCATCCTCGGCGATCACGCAGTTCCTCTCGCATCGATCGCAACCACGGGTGGAACCGGAGCCGTTGCAGTGAACCTGCGATTACTAAAGAAGATGCACGATGACATCACGGTGATTCTGCCGTCTCCCGCCTGGGCCAACCACCTGCCGCTGCTCAAAGCCACTCCGGTGCAATCCCTGGAAGTGCCATACTTCGCCGATGGTCTGCCAACGATCGAAGGCATTGCTGAAGGGCTGAAGAAAGTGAAAGGACCAGTCGCTGTTCTCCTGCAGGTCGGCTGCCATAATCCTACCGGTCTCGACTTCACGATCGACCAATGGAAAGAACTGGCTCCGATCCTCGCCACGCATCAGTGCGCAGCGCTGCTCGATCTCGCCTACCAGGGATTCTCTTCGACTGTCGAAGAGGATGCAGAGCCGCTCCACATCGTCCGGGGGAGCGGCATCACGACCCTCGTCAGCTGGTCGGCGTCCAAGAACCATTCACTCTACAGCGAGCGCACGGGACTGGCCGCCGCATTCGTTCCCGATGAGGAAACGAAAATGACCGTGGAAGGCCACTACTCCTCCATCACCCGCGGAATCCACTCCGCGGCAGCAACCCTCGGTCAGTCCATCGTCGCTGCCGTGCAGAAACAGTTCAAGAAGGAATGGCTCCAGGATATCGCCGACGTAAGGGTGATCCTCACAGCCAAGCGAAAAGCTCTCATCGAAGCGCTGCCAAAGAAATTTGAAATATCGCTGAAAGGCCACGGCATGTTCGCGATGCTACCGATTTCTGAGGAGAACATCATCCGCTTGAAGAACGAAGAGAAGGTCTTCATGCTGCATGACGGCCGCATCAACATCGCGGGAATTCCGCTCCTAAGAATGCAGGAACTTGGGGAGAGGATACGGAAGGTGGAGGGGTGATAAGGAATATTCAATTCAGTATGTCATGCTGAGGAGTCCTGAGCGAGCGCAGCGAAGCGAAGGACGTCTCGAAGCATACTCGAAGACGTGTCCTCCTTCGAGACGTCGCGCTGCGGCGCTCCTCCTCAGGATGACACTTTGCTTGCCGGCTGCGGCGCTCCTCCTCAGGATGACACTTTGATCGTTGACTGCGACAGTCATCCTCAGAGCGGCACCTCCTCATCTCGCATCGACAGAACATTCGATTTCTTGAAGGGTGTCCGCCGTTTGGAAAGCTCTGGTAATTCCTCAAATGCCCTCCGAATCAGCGCCTCTTTCTTCTTCCTGTTCCACCCCTTCACCCTCTTCTCCCACGAAATCGCCTCGTTGATATCTCCGAAGAATCCCACATACACCAACTTCACAGGACGACGTCGATGTGTGTAGCTCTTCGGATCTGCGCCAGCCTGATGCTCCCCTACTCGTCACTCATAATCATTGGTCACGCCTGTGTAGTAGCTGCCATCGGCGCAAAGGAGGATGTAGACGTAATACTCTTTCATGAAATGAACGTACCGAATGAATACGGCATTGATCAAAGAAACAGTCGTACACCCAGCTCATCCGTACCTCGCCACCTTCTTCTTCAGCTTCTTGAGGAAGAACAGGAATCCGCCCGAGCCGTACTGCAGCTCATGCGATCCGCGGGTGATCTTGCTGATACTGACCTTGCACGCCTTGGCCGCTTCCCGCTGCGTCATACCCGAAGCCAAGACCTGAATGAGCTGCCAGCGCTCAGCAACGGCCTCCAGCTCCTGAGGCGTGAGGATATCGTGCAGCAGCATCGCGCTCTCCTTGGGCGAATCTATGGAGGCGAAGAGTTCGTAGAGATCTTTGAGGGCTTTGGTGGGGGTGGTCATGAGGAGAAAGTATAGACCCGTCCTTGGATGATACCAAATTGGCAATTTGACTGGGAATTCAGTGTCAGAAGACATGCCTGCAGAATTCACCACTGAAATGCTTGACTGCCAAACCCGTGTTTGTAATGATGTACCAGTACATTGTTACTACTTTAATTATGGTACTCCGATCAAACCTAGAACCGATCAGCGGAACTGCAGAGCACTCTCCCCAGAGTGTCCATCCAGGTGAACAAGTGCGATATTGTTTATTTCTCACTTCAGGAAGGGTTATTTCTGTAATCGAATCTCCAGAGTATGCACGCGATTTCGGCCGTGCTCAGAGAAGTGTTCCTCTCTTTATTGATGCAGTCAGGAGAGAGTTCGAAGCGAACACATCACAACAGACAGATGCAATCGATACACGTGAACCAACGAATGTCACTGATGCACTTGAACGATTACAAAGCAGATTACTGAAGATATTGGAATCGCGCGATCTCCACCACAATCAGCGCTTCAATACCACTTTGACACACAAAGATCTTCCTGGGATCTCCATCCAATTGATTGGAAATTCGACGTATCATGCATACGCAGAACTATTCCCGGATGCCAAGAAACCAGCGGCATATCAGCCTAAACCTTAAAGAATCGCTGTTCCTAAAATGCAAACAGGTTATCGCGGGAAGAATCCCGCGCTGATATCGGTGGAGGAATGATTGGCTCTTCTGGAAATCGAGTGGGTAGCAATTTGAACTTCTTCGCAACCTGAAGAGCAGAACACCAAGAAAAAACCTGTTACGGTCAGTGACATGCTTGGCTCCCTCCATACCAACGGTCTCTACGA
>Ga0194063_10000216_pt1 | contig 42656 bp, 40 predicted proteins | sample SepL3720m_MetaG_FD_155459 | JGI IMG/M metagenome (GOLD analysis project Ga0194063, IMG submission 155459) | Anoxic zone freshwater microbial communities from boreal shield lake in IISD Experimental Lakes Area, Ontario, Canada - Sep2016-L373-20m | ecosystem: Environmental > Aquatic > Freshwater...
GAAGGGCCATGTCGAGCGGTGCTGCCGAGACGGTCATGACCGCGTCTCCGATCGTGCGACGGTGCGGGTGTACAGAATCATTGGGGCCGCCAGGACCAGCAGGACCAGCAGGAGCAGTGTCGCGGCCTGTCCTGACTGGCCCGGCGTCTGGATCGAGCCGTTGATGAGGTTTCCGATCATCGACGTCTCAGGCGAGCCGGACAGCAGGTCGCTGGTGAAGTAGTCGCCCATCATTGGCAGTGCGACGAGCAGGCAGCCTGCGGCGATGCCGGGGATGCTCATCGGGACGACCACGCGACGGAAGACGTCGAAGCCACCGGCACCGAGATCGCGTGCGGCCTCCAGCAGGCTCGGACTGATCCGGTCGAGTGCCGCGAACAGGGGAAGGATCATGTACGGCACGTAGCCGTAGATCAGGCCGAAGATGACCGTGACCGGCTTGCCGGACAGCCAATTGACCTCGTCAGGCAGAAGTCCGCCGAGCGAGATCACCTTGTTCACCCAGCCGTCGGTCTGCAGCAAGTTAACCCACGCCAGCATGCGCATCATGTAGCTGATCCAGAACGGCGCGACGAGCAGGACAAGCACGAGGCCCTTGCGCTTACCGGCGTATCGAGCCGTGTAGTACGCCACCGGGAAGGCGATGATGAGGCTGGCGACCACGGCGATGAGCACGTAGGCGATGGTGCGCAGGATCGGCGGCAGGTAGAAGTTGTCCGGGCCGACGATCCGATCGATGGTGATGGCCACCTGGTCGAATCGCCAGTCGAGCGGATTCCACGCGGGGATCGCGGTGCGGAAGATGGGATCGACTTGCCCGAACGCGATGCACAGCACCACGTAGAACGGGACGGCCAGGAACAGGCCGAGCCAGATGAACGACGGGACGGCCAACGACGGCCAGAGGAAGCGCTGGGAACGCTTGGCCAACTCAGGCACCGGCCTTGAACTGCTGCCAGATCGCCAGGTACTTCGCCTCGGTGTCCGGCGGCAACTCGAGCTGGCGGTAGCCGGTGTTGAAGTAGTCGGGCAGAACCACGGCATCCTTGAGCGTCTCCGGGATGACGCCGTCGGCGACGAGCGTCTCCGGGGTGATCGACACCTGAGGGGGCTGGTAGCCGGTGAACTTGAAGTTGTTCATCGCCTGCGTGGCGTCCAGGACGTGATTCAGGAACAGGTGCGCCAGCACCGGGTTCTGCCCACCCTTGAGGACGACCATGGTGTCGTTGTTGACCATGCCCTTGCCGTCCTTGGGGAACCAGTAACGAAGGACGGACGGGTCCGTGCCCTCGGGCAGGTAGCTGACGGCGTTGATGAGGTCGCCCGACCACGCCTGGCTCAGGTCGAGGCGGCCCTCCGGCAGGTCCGTGTACCCCGTGATCGTGACGCGCGGCTGAGTCTTCTGGTTCATTTCGAGGAGGGCGGCCTGGACGGCCTTGAGCTGGGCCTCGTCGCCAGTGTTGACGTCGGTTCCTCCGTTCCGGAGGATCGTCATGCCGATGGCCTCGCGGTAGTCGTCGAGCACGGCGAGGTGCTCCTTGTACTGCGGGTCCCAGAACACGTCGTAGGGGTTCGGTCGTGCGCCGATGTCCTCCTTGACGCGGTCCGTACGCCAGCCGATGCCGGTCGTGTAGAGCGTGTAGGGCGCGGTGTACTGCCAGCCCTGGTCGTAGAACGGGTTCGTGAACTCGGGGTAGACGTTGGTGATGTTGGGGATGTAGGAGTGCTGGAGCGGCTGCACCAGGCTCGCCAGCACGAGCTTGCCGATCTGGTCGTAGCTGGGGAAGTAGATGTCGAACGGGACGGCGCCGCTTCGGATCTTGGCGAACGCCTCGAGGGTGTCGTTGAACGTGGACAGCTCGACCTTGACGCCGGAGTCCGCGTACTTCTCCTCGAAGGACTTGATGACGCCCGGGTCGAGGTAGTCGGCGTAGTTGTAGAGGCGCAGGGTGGCGTTCTTCTCCGGCGTGAGGCCGGCGGCGATCGCCTCGTTGCCCGGACTGATCGGCCACTTGACCGGGTTTGTCGGTGAGGCGATCTGCAGCGTCTTCGGCCCGGACCCGGCCGATCCGGACGCCGCAGGCGCGGAGGAGGAGTCCGCGCGGGCGCATGCGGCCAGCGCCATGGCCCCAGGTCCGGCCAGCAGGGCGGCCTGCAGGACCTGTCGCCGGGACAGCCCGAATCGAGCGATGTCCGCCGAGTATTCCGTCATGTGCCCCCCAGGCTGACCGAGTGTGTGCCCTACCCTGACTGCTGGTTCAGTAATCTGCAATAGATTCGCCGGAACTCGTCTACTCTTCGACTCGCTGGAGCGCGGCCCGGCGGATCGCCGCGACCACAGGAGGGCGATCGCGTGCGTGGTGGGGCTATCGAGCTCAGGGGCCTGACAAAGGCCTACGGGCCGGTGATGGCCGTGCGCGGCATCGACATCTCCATACAGCCGGGGGAGTTCTTCTCCCTCCTGGGTCCCTCGGGCTGTGGCAAGACGTCGACGCTGCGCATGATCGCCGGATTCGAAGAGGCGACCGGCGGGACGGTGCTGCTCGACGGGCAGGACGTCACCCACGTGCCCCCGAACGATCGCCCCGTCAACACGGTCTTCCAGAATTACGCCCTCTTCCCCTTCATGTCAGTGGCCGACAACGTGGCCTTCGGGCTCAAGTACGTCGATGTCACCAAGGACGACGCGCGCCGGATGGTCGGCGAGGCGCTCGAGCGCGTCCGCATGAGCGAGTACGGCAAGCGCAAGCCGGCGCAACTGTCCGGCGGGCAGCAGCAGCGCGTCGCGCTGGCGCGGGCCCTGGTGCTCGGACCGAAGGTGCTCCTGCTCGACGAGCCGCTGGGCGCGCTGGACGCCAAGCTTCGCAAGACGCTCCAAGTCGAGTTGAAGTCGCTCCAGGAGTCGGTCGGGATCACGTTCGTCTACGTGACGCACGACCAGGAGGAGGCCCTGACCATGAGCGACCGGATCGCGGTCATGGCCCAAGGACAGGTCGAGCAGATCGGGTCGCCCACCGAGGTCTACGAACGACCGGCCACTGCCTACGTCGCCGACTTCCTTGGGAGTGCCAACGTGCTCCACGTCGAAGTCGTCGGGCCGGCCGGAGAGCAGCGCACCTCGGTGCGGTTCGGAAACGTTCGCGTCGACGCCGAGGGGACGGGCACGCCGGGCGAGCACGGGACGCTGGTGATCAGGCCCGAGCGCGTGCGCCTGGTGCCCACGGGCACCGGCGAGACCGACGTTGCGACGATCGAGCGGACGGTCTACCTCGGTGCGATGTCGGACGTGGTGGTCACCTTGTCGTCAGGCGAATCGCTGTCGGCCCGCATTGCCAGTGAGGACGCGGGTGGTTTCCACCGAGGCGATCCGGTTGGCGTGCTCCTGAGGCCCGAGGCCATGCGACTGGTCCCGCGCGGAGCCCTTCCTGATCACCCGCAGGAGTGATCCAGCGGCAGGTCAGGTGAGCATCGCTCCAACGCCGCGGCGCTCGAGCGAGCGGAGCACGATGAGCCGCTGGATCTCGGACGTCCCCTCCCAGATTCGGTCCACGCGCAGTTCGCGCCAGAACCGCTCGACGGAGTTCGTCCGCATGTAGCCGCGGCCGCCGAACATCTGGACGCATCGATCGGCGCAACGGTTCGCGGCCTCTGAGCAGAACAACTTGGCCATGGAGGCCTTGCCGTGGATGAGCTTGGCATCCGCGCCCGCATCCTCCAAGCGGGCGACCTCGAGCCCGAGGAGGCGACCGGCTGCGGCATCCGCGGCGCTGTCGGCGATAGGGAAGCTTGGTCCCTGATGGTCGATCAGTCGGGCGCCGCCCTGCTCACGGTGTGCGGCCCAGTCGACTGTCTCCTCGATGAGCCGCTGCATGGCGCCAACGCAGCGAGCCGAGATGCCGAGGCGCTCCTCGGTGAACCACTTGCGCTGCAGGTCATCGCCGTTCCCGAGGCCGCCGAGGATGTCGGCGTCGGTCAGTCGGACATCCGTGAACCGCATCGTCGGGTGGCCGTGCGGGTAGTTGTGCGTGAACGGGACGTCCTCGACGATCTCGATGCCTGGGGAGTCGGCGGGCACGGCGAAGAGCGTCGGCAGGCGGTCCTCGCCGGCGTAGGCCATGAACACGAGGACCTTGGCAACCGTGCCGAACGTCACGAACCACTTCTCGCCGTTGAGCAGCCAGCCGTCGCGGTCGATCCTCGTCGCGGTGGACGACATCATCGAAGGATCGCTGCCGGCGTTCGACTCGGTCACGGCGTAGGCATCATGCAGTTCGCCGCGCAGGGCGGGCTTGAGCCACCGCTCGATCTGCTCGGGAGTGCCCGCCTTCCACACGTTGTAGGCGTTCGGCACGTACCACGAGACGCCGTTGGTGGAGCGACCCAGTTGCTCCTCGACGAGGAACCACTGTGTCGTCGTCCAACTGTGGCCGCCGTTCTCGATGGAGTGCGCCCCACCCTGCACCCCGTACTCGATGGAGGCCTGCTGGATGAGCGCCTGGTCCTCGAGCGGAAGCGGGCCGCCAGCGAGTTCAGCCTTGACCTCCAGCGGGATCAGTACCTGGTCGACGAAGCGCGCGGCACGATCTCGCAGCTCGCTGTCCTGATTGCTGAGCGTGTCCATCGGAATCTCCTACACTGCGTGCGTGACGTGGCGCCACGTCAAACTGAACGGGCATTCAAGAAGACCTTGTCCGCACAGTACCGGAGCGAACGGGAGTTCGATGGTCATCGCCGCGGAGAGGGAGCGGGCCCCCGAGGGGAGGCGCGAACGCATCCTTCGCGCCGCCGTCGAGGTGATTCGCGATCGCGGGTTCGCGGGGACGCGGGTGTCCGACATCGCGCAGCTCGCCGGCACGTCTCAGGGACTTGTGCTGTACCACTTCGGCTCGCTGGCCGAGGCTCTGCATCAGAGCATCACCCTCCTGGAGGACGAGTTCTACGCCGAACTCGAGGTGGACCTGAGGAACGCAGTTGGCCCCGTGGACCGGTTGCGCCACATGGCCGAGATGGCCTCCGGGTTCGGGCCGGCCGTGGGGGACTGGCGCCTGTGGCTCGAGCTGTGGGTGCGGGCGCTGCACGACGATGACGCCCGTCAGGCCCGCGAGTCGCTCGACCGCCGCTGGCGTGCCGCCCTGAACTCGGTGATCTCCGAAGGGGTCGCGGCCGGCGAATTCACGACGTCGAGCGCGGCCCGCTCCACCCTTCGGTTGGCGGCGCTGATGGACGGCCTGGCGATCCAGCTGGCGTTGGAGGACCCCGGTATGACCCCGCGGAAGTTCACCGACCTGTGGTGGGAAGCGGCCGTCATGGAATTGGGCATAGCTCAAGCGACCCGGCCGCGCCGACGCTGACGGCGGTCGGCTGGGCACCGGCCCACCCACCCAAATCATTGCTGAACGGTCACTCAGGCTGGTATCCTTCGCGAATCCTGAACGGCCGTTCAGGATTGAGGATGTGACCGCGATGACTGCCGAACGACAGGTCGAACGCTCGGAGCTGCAGGCCGGTGCCCGCGATCGCATGCTGTTGAACTTCACCGATTTCAGCGCGTTCGACGACCGACCCATCCCGATCATCGTGCGGGGGGACGGCACCGATGTCGTCGACGAGCAAGGCCGGCACTTCATCGACGGACTGTCCGGACTCTTCTGCTCCAACCTCGGCCATGGTTTCGGCGCGGAGGTCGGTGCCGCGGCACAAGCGCAGCTCTCCGAGCTGGTGTACGCACCTGTGTGGTCGCTCGCCCATCCGTCGGCAGTGCGGCTCGCAGAGCGCCTCACATCCTTGGCGGAGCCGTTGGGCATGGAGCGTCCTTGGCGGAGCCGTTGGGCATGGAGCGGGTCTTCTTCACGAACAGCGGTGGCGAGTCCGTCGAGGCGGCCTGGAAACTGGTGCGGCAGTGGCACGCCGCCAACGGCCAGCCGGAGCGCAAGAAGGCGATCTCCCGCAACCTCGCTTACCACGGCACGCACCTCGGGGCACTGAGCTTCACGGGCCTCGACTACTGCAAGGACCCCTTCCTGCCCATGGCGGTTCCCGTTGCCTTCGTCTCGAACACGAACTCATTCCGGCATGAGTTCGAAGGCGATGAGGAGGCCTTCACTGCCTTCCTGCTGGACGAGGTGCACCAGGCGATCCTGCGGGAAGGGCCCGACGAGGTGGCTATGTTCATTGCCGAGCCCGTCCAGAACTCCGGCGGCGCCTTCATGCCGCCTGCGGGTTACTGGGAGGGGCTGCGCGAACTGTGCGATCGCTACGGGATCCTCCTGGTCGCGGACGAGACCATCACGGGCTTCGGCCGAATGGGCGAGTGGTTCGCGTGCATGCGGCTCGGTGCACGCCCAGACATCATCACGTTCGCCAAGGGAGCGACTGCAGGGCACGCACCGCTGGGCGGAGTGCTCATGAACGCCCGGGTCGCTGAGCCGTTCGCCACCGGTGCGGTCACGTACGTGAACGGACTGACTTTCAGCGGACATCCGCTGTCGGCATCGATCGCCCTTGCGGTGCTCGACATCTATGAGCGCGAGAACGTGATGGAGAACGTCCGGGAGCTCGAGGGCCACTTCCGCGACCGATTGGAGGCCCTGCGGTCCATCCCACTGGTCGGCGACGTCCGCGGTGGTGGCTTCTTCTGGGCCGTGGAACTGGTCAAGGACCCCGTCACCCGGGACACCTTCACCGTCGAGGAGGCGAACTGGCTGCTGAAGCAGGAGCTCTCCGACCACATGGACGAGCTCGGGCTGCTGTGCCGACTCGACGATCGTGGCGAGCCCGTCATCCAGCTCTCGCCGCCGCTGGTGAGCACCCTCCAGACGATCGACCGCATCGTCGACATCGTCGAGGAGGCGGTGCGCCGCGCCAACGCGTCATGGGCCCGCTATCGATCCTCGTCGGAGGAGCAGCGCCCGTCGAACGTCGCCTAGACGCTCACACCCACCCGAAGCCCTTCGAGGACGGCCTCCTCGGCGGTCCTTGGGGCCATGGCGTCGCCGATGACCGTCACCGGGATGCCGAGTGCGGTGAGCTCGTCGCTCAGGTCGTCCTGGGACACATGCCCGGTCGCGAGAACGAGCGTCGAGATGTCGGCTACCTCGACGACGTCGCCGTTCAGCGTGTGACCGAGGTAGACAGTGTCGTCGTCGAACCCGAGGAGGCGCACATCGGTGACGACCTTCACGCCGCGGGCCACGGCGCGACCGAGCATCTCGTTCCGTACGTACTGCTGAAGCGTCTGCCCAGCGGCCCAGCCGTTGACGGCGAGGGTGACTCGTTGGCCCTCCTCGGCAAGCAGCGTCGCCACGCCCAGGCCGATCCAGTCGCAGCGCCAGTCGGCGACGAGGACACCACCGGCAGAGATCCTGGCGCCGTCGATCGCCTGCCATGCGTCGAGCACCAGTCCGTCACCCAGTTCGAAGTCGGGGACGAACGGACGCGCACCCGTTGCGATGACGACCTCATCTGGTGCTGCGTCGGCGAGCGCCTGCGCCGTCGCCCGCTGGCCGGTGCGGATGTGGACACCGGCGCGGAGCGCCTCCGCCAGGAGGTTCTCGATCAGGCCGCCGAACTCCGCACGTCCCGGCAACCGCTGCGCGAGGCGCACCTGACCGCCGACTCGACTTGCTGACTCCCAGACCTCGACGTGGTGTCCTCGTTCTGCTGCGACGGCTGCGGCCTTGAGCCCGGCCGGCCCGCCGCCGACGACGATCAGGCGTCTCGGCTCAGGGGCGGTGATGCGTCGGCCGTATTCGCGCTCGCGCCCGGACTCGGGGTACTGGATGCACGAGATCGGGACGCCGAGGTGGAAGTGCCCTATGCAGGCCTGGTTGCAGCCGATGCACAGCCGGATCTCGTCGACCTTGCCGGACTTGGCCTTGCCCGGCATCAGCGGATCGCAGATCAGCGCACGGGTCATGGCGACTGCGTCGGCCTGACCGGTCGCGATGATGCGCTCGCCCTCGGCCGGCGTGTTGATGCGCCCAGTGACGAAGACGGGGATGTCGACACGTTGCCGCACCACCGCAGACAGCGGCGCTGTGTAGCCGGGATCCTGTGACATCGGCGGGGCGATGTGCACGCTTCCGCGGTACGTGGCGCTGCTGCCCGCGGAGACGGACAGGTAGTCCAGGGACCGGGCCAGGATCGCGCAGGCTTCGACGGACTCGTCAGGTGTAAGCCCGTCGAGGTCACGCTCATCGATGCTGATGCGCATGCCCAGCACGATGTCGTCGCCGGCCTGGGCGCGAATAGACGTGATCACCTCTTGGGTGAATCGAAGTCGGTTCTCGAGCGAGCCGCCGTACCCGTCGTCACGGAGATTGGTGCGCGGATTGAGGAACTGCGCCGGCAGGTAGCCATGGCTGGCGACGATCTCGACGCCGTCTATTCCGGCCTCCGCCATCCGGCGGGCTGATGCGCCGAAGCCGTCGACGATCTCGTCAATCAAGTCACGCGTGAGCGGCTTGGGCATCACGTGGAAGCGCTCGTTCGGAACGGAGGAGGGTGCCCAGGCGATGGGCAGCATGCCGTCAGCGGTCGACATGATCTCCCGGCCGCCGTGAAACACCTGAGCGAAGAGGTGGCAGTCATGCGCGTGGACGGCGTCAGCGATGCGCCGGTAGCCGGGGATGGCGTCGTCGCTGACGGCGATGAGTTCCTGAGCCGTGTAGTCGGACGTGTGGTGGACGCTCGACACCTGCAGCACGATGTGCCCGACTCCGCCCGCGGCACGAGCACGCTGGTACTCGATGAGCTGGTCGCTCACGAAGCCGTCGACGGACATCACGGTGTCGTGGCCCGACGACAGGATCCGGTTCTTGAGGGTGATGCGGCCGACGTCGAGCGGGGAGAACAGCGCTTCGAACACGTCGCGAGCATAGTCGTCGCCCAACTCGTCGGTTACTCAAACTGAACCGTCGCTCAGGTCACTAGAGTGCCGCGTATGCGCGACCTCACGCCGCTCTTCGACCCACGGTCCGTGGCCGTCGTGGGAGCCAGCGCGGACCGCGCGAAGTGGGGGTACTCCGTCAGCGAGCAGCTGCTGTCGCTGCCCTCCGGGCGCGACATCTACCTCGTCAATCGCCGTGGTGGCGACATTCTTGGTCGCACCGCCTTCCGAAACCTTGCGGACCTGCCGGCACCGGTCGACCTCGTCGCCATCTGCGTACCGGCCTCGGGATTCCTGGACGCCGTTCGAGACTCGTTGGCGGCGGGAGCGCGGGCGCTGGTCGCGATCACTGCGGGCTTAGGCGAGGCTGACGCCGAAGGCGAGAAGATCGAGCGCGAGGCCGTGGCACTCGTGCGGTCGGCAGGCGCGGTGCTCGTCGGACCGAACTGCCTGGGGGTCACCGACAGTTCAACGGGTCTTCGCCTGGCGAGTGACCCGTTCCGCCCCGGCGATGTCGCGGTCCTGAGCCAGAGCGGCAACATGGTCCTCGATCTCGAGGCGCTCATGGCCGACGAGGGCCTCGAGATCGAGGACCACATCTCGCGCTTCGTCTCGCTCGGCAACCAGGCCGACGTCGCGGTGACGGACTTCATGCTCGACTGCGTCGGGCACGATGCGACGCACGCAGTGGCCATCTACGCCGAGGACGTCATGGACGGGCGAGCTTTCGTGCAGGCCGCGCGCGCCCTTGCCGAGGCGGGCAAGCCCGTTGTGCTGCTGGCGCCGGGCAGCAGCGACGCCGGCCGCCGCGGTGCCGCATCGCATACCGGTTCGCTGACCAGTGCCGACAACGTCATCGATGCCGCGTGCACAGCGAGCGGGATTCATCGCGTGCATACGCCGCTGCAGATGGTCGACGCTCTCGTGGCCTTGCGGCAACCGTTCCGCGCCGCGTCAGGCCGGGTGGGAATCCTCACCGACGGCGGCGGGCACGGCTCGGTCGCTGCCGATTCACTGCATCGTGTTGGGCTCGACGTCCCGCTGCTGTCGGCCGAACTCGGTGTGAAGTTGTCGCGCAGCCTGTGGTCGCAGTCGTCGGTGAGCAACCCCGTCGATCTCGCCGGGATCGGCGAGCAGGACCCGCTCAGTTACGCGCGCGGACTCCGCACGCTGCTCGACTCCGACGAGGTCGCTGCCGTGCTGCTGACCGGCTACTTCGGCGGGTACGCGCAGACCAATGAGGCTCTGGCAGGTCCGGAGATCAGGGCTGGCGAGCAGATCGCCGACATCGTCCGCACCGCTGGCAAGCCCGTCGTGGTCCACACGATCTTCCCGGAGAGCGATTCCATCGCCGTGCTTCGCGGTGCTGGCGTGCCCGTGCACCGCGACGTCGGCCGTGCAGCAGCAGCGCTCGCGATGCTCGTCGAGACCGATGTGCAGGTGCGCTCCGACCCGATCGACCTGCCACCGAGTGGCCGGCCGACACCATCGGTCGACTACGTCGCGGCCAGGTCAGCACTCAGCGACGCGGGCATTGCCTTCCCTCGCTCCGCGATAGTGAAGTCGGAGCAGGATCTGGACGACCTGCTATCGAGTGCCGTAGTCGGCTTCCCCCGCCGGCCGACACCATCGGTCGACTACGTCGCGGCCAGGTCAGCACTCAGCGACGCGGGCATTGCCTTCCCTCGCTCCGCGATAGTGAAGTCGGAGCAGGATTTGGACGACCTGCTATCGAGTGCCGCAATCGGCTTCCCCCTCGTCATGAAGGCGATGGGCCTGCTCCACAAGTCCGACGCCGGCGGGGTCGTGCTCGACATCGCTGATGAGGTCCGTGCGCGTGCGGTTTTCGCCGACCTCGTTCGACGACTGCAGCCGTCGGTGGTCTCCGTCGAGCAGATGGTCGACCATGAAGGCGCAGTCGAGGTGATCGTGGGCTCAACGTGGGATCCACGATTCGGCCCGGTGCTGATGGTCGGACTGGGCGGAGTGCTGGCGGAAGTCATGGAGGACGTGGCCTTCGCCCTTGCGCCGGTCACGCATGCCACGGCGTCGCGACTGCTGCACTCGTTGCGGGGAGCTCCGCTTCTCACCGGGGTCAGAGGCCGGGCCCCGATCGACATGTCGGCTCTTGTCGATGTCGTCGTGGCCGTCTCCGAGGCCGCATCGCGACATCCGGATTGGGTCGAAGTCGAGGTCAATCCGGTGATCGCCACTCCAACGGGAGCAGTTGCCGTCGATGCCCGGATCATTCCTGCGCAGCGGAACTCGCTTTAGGCCCTGTCGCTCCTCCACCTTCGCTACCCTCGATCCGGGCTGTTAGCCTCGCGTGGCTGGGCCCCGTTCAGGCTCGTTCGAAGAGAATTGAGGTAGGTCATGGATTCGTACGCGGTTATCGATCCCGCTACAGGCGAGCAGGTCAGCACGTATCCCGTCACGACGGACGCCGAGATCCGCGAGGCCGTGGATGCAGCATCGGCAGCGCACGCGACGTGGTCGCGCAAGCCCATTGCCGAGCGCGCCGCGATCGTGCGCCGAATCGGCGACCTCCACATCGAGCGCGCCGCGGAACTCGGCGCCATCATCCAGCGCGAGATGGGCAAGCCTCTCGCTGACGGCACCGGCGAAGCCGAGTTCAGCGGAGCGATCTACCAGTACTACGCCGACAACGCCGAGCGTCTGATGGCTGATCAGCAGATCGACCTGGCCGACGGCGAGGGCACGGCGGTTATCCGACCCAGCTCGGTGGGTGCGCTCCTCGGCATCATGCCGTGGAACTTCCCCTACTACCAGGTGGCGCGGTTCGCCGGCCCGAACCTCGTGGCCGGCAACACCGTCCTCCTCAAGCATGCCGGGCAGTGCCCGGAATCTGCGGCAGCCATCGCGGCGATCTGCGTCGAGGCGGGCGTCCCGGAGGGCGTGTACATCAACCTCTACGCCACCATCGCACAGCTCGGCGTCATGGTCGCCGATCCCGCAATCCGCGGTGTCTCGCTGACCGGCTCGGAGCGCGCGGGCGCCGCCATTGCCGAGATTGCGGGCCGCAACCTGAAGAAGGTCGTGCTCGAACTCGGCGGCTCCGATCCGTACATCCTGATGAGTACGGACGATCTCGACGCTGCCGTCGATGCCGCGGTGTTCGCTCGCAACGACAACACGGGCCAGGCCTGCAACGCTGCCAAGCGCTTCATCATCATCGACGCGCTGTACGACGCCTTCGTGGCCAACTACACCGAGAAGATCAAGGCCCTTGAGCTGACCTCACCCCTGTCGTCGGCAAAGGCGGCGGCGGGCCTGGCGGAGCAAGTTGATCGCGCGGTGGCGGGCGGCGCAACGCTGGTCTCGGCCGGCGAGCGCCGCGACGCCTTCTTCCCGGCGGGCTTCCTGACCGGAATCACTGCCGACAACCCCGTCTACTACGAGGAGCTGTTCGGCCCCGTCGCGCAAATCCACCGCGTGCAGGACGAGGAGGAGGCCATCCGCATTGCGAATGACACCCCGTTCGGTCTCGGGTCGTACGTGTTCTCCACCGATCAAGAGCAGGCGCTGCGCATCGCTGACCGCCTCGACACGGGCATGGTGTTCATCAACGGTGTCGGCCTCGATGCACCTGATCTCCCCTTCGGTGGCACCAAGCAGTCGGGGTTCGGTCGCGAACTGGGCACGCTCGGTATCGAGGAGTTCATCAACAAGAAGATGATCCGCTCCCTCACCTGAGTCGCGGGCGCGGCTTGCGCTGCGTAGGGTCGTAGTCGTGCGCATTGGCCTGCTTACTGGTGGTGGCGATTGTCCGGGTCTCAACGCCCTGATCCGAGCGGCGGTCAAGCAGGGGACCTTCCATGGGCACACCATGGTCGGCTTCCGGCATGGATGGCGCGGAGTCGTTGACGGCGACCTGTTCCCGCTCACTCGCGATCATGTGCGTGGCGTGCTGCCGCTGGGCGGCACGATGCTGGGCACGGCCCGCTTCCACCCGCATGAGGACAACGGCGGCATCGACGCCGTGCTGGAGACGTTGCGCCACGAGCGCATCGAGGCGCTCATCTGCGTCGGCGGCGACGGCACGCTGGAGGCGGCGGGCAAGCTCGCCGAGGCGGGCGTGCGCATGGTGTGCGCGCCGAAGACGATCGACAACGACGTCTGGGGGACCGACCGCTCCGTTGGCTTCGACACGGCGGTGAGCATCGCCACCGAGGCGATCGACCGAGTTCACACGACGGCCGAATCCCATGACCGAGTCATGGTCGTCGAGGTGATGGGGCACCACGTCGGGTGGATTGCGGTTGCTGCTGGCATCGCTGGTGGTGCGGACATGATCCTCATCCCGGAGGACCCGTTCGACATCGACGAAGTGGCGGCGCAACTGCGCCACAGGCACAAGTCCTACGCGTCGTCCTCGATCGTTGTCGTCGCCGAAGGCGCCGTGGCGAAGCCCGGGACCCTGGACTTCACCGCGCCGGAAGGACCATACGGGGCGATCGTCGCCGGGGCCATCGGCGAGCGCATCAAGATCGAACTGCAGGAACGGACGGGCTTCGACACGCGCGTCACGATCCTCGGCCACGTCCAGCGTGGTGGTACCCCGACCGCCACGGATCGCCTGCTTGCCAGCCGGTTCGGCGTCGCGGCGGCCGATGCAGTCGACGCCGGCGCCTCCTCGGTCATGACGGCCCTCGTGGGCGATCGGATCGAGCTGGTCGACATCGCCGAGGTCGCCGGACGGCTCAAGACCGTGCCGGAGGACCTTCGCCGCGTCGCCGTCTCCTTGTACTGAGTCCCTCCCGCAGTTGGCTGCGTTGCCAGCGCCATCCGTTGACACGTCGCCGATGAGCTGCCTACCGTGAACACGTAGGTGCTGTCCGTGGCGTCGCGCCACCTTCGACATGGCACCTGCCCTCGACTCCCTGGGGGTGAGACGGATGAGCCTGAACGCTGCTCATGTCACCCCCGAGGTCGTCCTCGTCTTCGACGATGCCGGGCGTCTCGACGCGCACGTGGTCAGGTGGTCCGAACGCGTCAGGGCCAGGATGGCCGCCTCCCGGCTCGACAGATCCCTCGCCGAGGGTCGCTCGCCGGACTCGTCGGTCCTGCTCGCGATCCGCGCCCGCATGCTGATGAGCCAGCGCGTTCGCCGCAGTCTTGCCACCGCGTTCGAGCAACTGTCTAATCCGTGGCCGGCCGATGAGCGCCTCGGACATCTGCCCATCCCCACCCGTCCCCTGACACGGGCCCGCCGCGAGCTGGCCACTTTGTCCGCGCGACTTTCGGCCGGCCCGGTCTCGGTGCGAGGCGTGGCGCAGGCGCAACTCCTGCTCGGCGACGGTGCCGGCCCCCTCTACTACCCGAAGACGCAGGACGCGCTGCGCGACGCGGCGCGTCTCATCCTCGACGCGCTCGAGCCCTGGCCGGCATAGCTGTCGACGACTGCGTCTACGGCATTCCCGCGTCGATGCTGCCCAGTACGTCCATCGACTCCGACACGGATCGACGTTCCATGAGCCTGATCGGGAGCAGGACGCTAGACATCACCGGACCCGGATGTGCGATCGCCTGCGCCATCTCCGCGACCTCGTGGTCGATGTGGGTGACGGCGGCGGCCCGATCCGTGGCGTCCAGTCCGGCTAGCTCGTTTGCGTTGCGCCAAGCGAGGTCCCGTGCGACGGCGATCACGCGCGCGACGGCGAATGCGTCTGCCCGCCCGCCCGCTCGGTCGAGCAGGCCGATCGCCGGGGAGAGCCGCCCGACCGCGGCCTCCACGTTCGGCACCAGTGAGGACAGGACATCGTTGACGGCATCGAAGTCCGGACGCATGCTGTCGAGTCCTTGGCCGGTGGGCCCGGTGGCAACCTCTGCTGCCACGACTCCGAGGTCCAGTCCGATGTGCGCGGTCATCCCGAGGAGGAGGTTCTGCAGGACGCCCGGGCGCCACTCCTTCGCGGCATCGAAGACGACCGACCACGACCGCGTGACCGGATGGCCCGCATCGCGAGCCGCAACGGCGTCGAGATAGCGGGCCGCGAAACGGTCGACGAAGGCGGCCAAGGCGGCCATCCGGTCGACGTCGTCGAACGAGCCCTGCAGGGCGAGGTGGCGAATCCGGCGGGTCACGGCCGAGTACATGGCGGCGAACTCACCGACCCGATCGCCTTCGGATCGCGCCCGCGCAGTGACACCTGCCATCGCACCCACTGTCGCGTCGAACGGGGTGGTAGCCATGCCGGCATCCAAGCAGGGACATTGGTATTTGCCCTAATTCGAGAGGTTTGGCGCAATATGCTGCCGATACTTCACGGGTGACGCGAGAGGCCCGGTCCTTGAGGGGGGATCGGGCCTCTCGTATGCCTGCCGCCGAATGGGCTAGGTGCTGCCGCTGTCGATGATCGACTCCAGTTCCTCGATCGTGGCCTGCTGCTGTGCGAGGAGGTCCTTGAGCAACGCGAGCTTGTGCTGGACGCTCGGTTCGACGTCCTCGTCCTTGCGCTCGGGAGGGCTGAGAAAGAGGTTCGCGAGATAGCCGGTCAGGGTGCCGAAGATGCCGACGCCGACGACGATGATGACCGTGCCGAGCACGCGTCCGGGATTCGAGATCGGGTACTGGTCCCCGTAGCCGACGGTCGCCATCGTCACGATGATGTACCAGAGCGCATCCGAGGCGTTGGTGATGTTCGCGCCCGGCACGTCTGCCTCCAGCCGCAGCATCTCCAGGCTGCCGAACTCCAGGACGAGGATGCCGATGAGCAGCAGCATGAGCAGCGCGCTGCCGGCGCGGTCCTTGATGATGGCTCGTCCGATGTTCTTGGCGCCGTAGTCCTTGAGCAACCGGTAGACCTTCACCAGTCTGAACACGCGCAGGATCTTCGTCTGCTGGAACGGCAGCGAGGCGAGCAGGTCCGCCCAGCCCCAGTTCCGCCAGAAGTAGTAGCTGCGGTCGGGCGCCGTCTTGAACCGGTAGACGAAGTCGATGAAGAAGATCAACGTCAAAGGGACGTTCATGATCATCAGGACGTAGTCGAGTGACGGATCCGTGAAGACGTACATGAGGATCAGGTTCAGGATCGACAGGATGGAAAGTGCGCCGATGAAGATCTCGTAGCCAGGGTTCTTCAACCCGCTCGGTTTCGGCGCGTCAGCCCCCGCCTCGGCGGCTTCGCGAAGTGGATGGGACATGTGCCGAGTGTCTCGCTAGAGGGAGCAACTTCGGCGAAGGCGCGACCGGTCCAGGCTTGGGGCCGTAGCCCGGATCGAGCGGGCACGACGATCTCCCCGTCAGGCTGGTGTCGAGGATCCAGGGAGGTGTGCAAGGCTGTCGCCCGGTCCGCTCGGACCTTAGTGCTGACCTTCTGAAAGGCAATTGATGTTCAACGACAACGGATCGTTCCTGCTGGCCCTGTTCGAGTTCTTCCTCCTGTTCGCGTGGTTCATGTGCCTGTTCTGGGTGCTGGGCGACATCTTCCGGAGCAAGGATCTCGGCGGCGGCGGGAAGACCCTCTGGATCATCTTCGTGATCGCGATCCCGTGGTTGGGCGTGCTCGCCTACGTGATCGCTCGCGGCAAGGGGATGCAGGAGCGGCAGCTCGAGCAGGCCAAGGAACTGCAGCAGGCCCAGTCGGCCTACATCCAGTCAGTGGCTGGAAGCACCAGCGCCACCGACCAGATCGCCTCGGCGAAGTCACTGCTCGACCAGGGCACGATCTCGCAGGCGGAGTTCGACCAGATCAAGTCGAAGGCTCTCGCCTCCTGAACCAGGGGTAGTCGAAGGGCCTGCACCGAGGTTGGTGCAGGCCCTTCACTCGTGGTGGGGCAAGCAGACGGCGGCGGAGCCTGATGACGGGCGAAGAATCAATGTGCGCGCAGTGACAGGCGGATAGCTCCCTCGATCGGCTCCTCGGTGAGGACGGTGACTTCGGCGTGTGGGGCCCGACTGCTGAGTACGGCTTCGATGGCGCCCATCAGGATTGCGCTTCCCGAGGTGGCGACGCCTCCACCGAGGACGAGTGGGATCCGTGAGTACGTCAGGTCCAGTCGTGCAATGAGCGCGGATGCGAGCACGCCGATCTCCGTGCCCTGCGCCTCCACGAGCCCGATCGCGACCCGATCCCCCGAGTCGGCCAGCTCGAAGATCTCCGGAACACGATTCCGCCACTCCCAGGTGCTCGTCTGGTTGCGGTGCACAGCGACGGCGACGTCCTTGATGCTCGTGGCGCCGGTCCAGCGGAGGACGGCATCGCGCAGCCCGGTGCGCTCGCCGCGACCGTCCTCGGCGCGTGCGGCCAGCCACAGAGCCTCCTCGACGAGGCCACCGCCACCACCCCAGTCGCCGGAGCAGCGCCCGAGCGCCACGATGCGAGCGGTGGTCCCGTCACCGCGCTGGGCCAGACCGTTGATGCCGGTGCCGCAGACCACCACCGCTGCATCGGGTTCCTCGGTGCCGGCCCGGAGCATCGCGAACAGGTCGTTGTCGACCGTGACGGAGCGAGTTCCCCACGGGGTCCGAGACAGGAGGTGCGTCATCAGCTCCTGCTCGTCGGGGAGGTCGATGGCGGTCAGGTAGCAGCCGGCATGCCGGACAGCGGCTGAATCGACATCCGCCCTCCCCAGCGCCGTCATCACCGCATCGTCGATGACGGCGACGGCGGCATCGGTGCCGATCTCGTGCTGCGAGCAACCCGGGCCGCGATGCCGGCTCAGGACGGTGCCGTCCGTGCGGGCGATGGCGACGTCGGTCTTCGTGCCGCCACCGTCGACGGCGACCACGACCGTTCGCTCCTCGCTCATGTCCATGGCAGGAACTCCCGGTTGCGGGCGATGAGCTCGTCAGACAGACGCGTCGCCTGGTCCCACTGCCCGATGAGCGGATGGGCCAGCAGCGCGGCGCGAACCCGGTCTGCACCTCCACGGAGGGCGGCATCGAGGGCGAGCTCCTCGTAGGCCGAGACATGCGCGATCAGCCCTGACATAAGCGGATCCATCGGCGAGACCGACAGGGGTGTGGCGCCGGTGGTCGTGACCGTGCAGCGGGTCTCGATGACGGCGTCATCCGGAAGGAAGGGAAGGGTTCCGTCATTGCGTACGTTGGCCACCTGCTGCGACTGAGCTGCTGAGGCGCCGAGGAGGGCGGCAATGAGGTCGACGGCCGCCTCGGAGTAGTAGGCACCTCCGCGTTGGTCGAGCAGTGCGGGCTTGGTGACGAGGGTCGGGTCGCCGTAGAGGGCGAGCAGATCCCGCTCGATCCGCATCACCTCCTCAGCACGGGTGCCTTCGCGGATCAACTCCTGGACGACCTCATCGTGCGCATAGAAATAGCGCAGGTAGTAGGACGGCAGTGCACCGATCTCGTCGAACAGGGCTCGTGGCAGTTCGACGCGCTCAGCGAGCTCCTGACCGTGCTCCTCGAGAAGCCTCGGAAGCACCTCCGCGCCATCGACATGGACGCCGCGGATCCACGTCAGGTGGTTGAGGCCGGTGTGATCGAGCGTGACGCGAGCGGGGGGCACGTCCAGCCATCCCGCGAACATCCGCTGGAACCCGATGGCCACGTTGCACAGCCCGACCGCGCGATGACCGGCGTCGAGCAGGGCGCGCGTGACGATACCGACAGGGTTCGTGAAGTCGACGATCCACGCCCCCGGGGCGGCGTATGCCCGTGCCGTCTCGGCGACGTCGAGCACGACGGGCAAGGTGCGCATCGCCTTGGCGAGGCCGCCGGCACCAGTGGTCTCCTGGCCCACGCAGCCGCACTCCAAGGGGAAGGTCTCATCGCTGGCGCGCGCGACCTGCCCACCGACGCGCAGTTGCAGCAGGACGGCGGAGGCATCCGAAACGGTGGCGACCTTGTCCGTGCTGAGGGTGAGCCGGGTGGTGGAGTCGCGGTGACGGAGCATGCGCTCTGCGAATGCGCCAACGACCTCGAGTCGATCCTGATCGATGTCGAAGAGCACGAGCTCGTCGACGCCGACCGTCTCGTCCAGTCGCGCGAGTCCATCGACCAATTCGGGGGTGTAGGTAGAGCCGCCTCCGATGACCGCGAGTTTCACGGGTTCATCCCTTCACTCCAGTGAGCGTGACGCCTTCGACGAAGACCTTCTGCGCGAAGAAGAACAAGATGAGCAGTGGGATCGTGGCTAGTACCGTCGCGGCCATCGTCAGGTTCCATTGCACCTGGTAGAGGCTGCGGAAGGAGGCCAGCCCGAGAGAGACCGTCCAGTTGTCGGAGTTCTCGCTCGTGTACAGCAAGGGGCCGTAGAAGTCGTTCCAGCAGAAGAAGAACATGAACAAGGAAGTCGCGGCGATGCCCGGCTTGGCCATCGGCACGATCACACGGGTCATGACCTTCCACTCAGAGCAGCCATCCACGCGGGCGGCCGCCGAGTACTCCTCGGGAATCGTGAGGAAGAACTGGCGAAGGAGGAAGATGCTGAAGGCGTCACCCAGGAGGTTGGGGAGGATGAGTGGCCACAGTGAGCCGGTCAGGTGCAGCTTGCTCCACATGACATAGATCGGCACCTGGGTGACCTGCGGCGGCAGCATCATCATCATGAGGACGAAGAGCAGTGCGAGGTTCCGCCCTTTCCAGCGAAGCCTCGACATGGCGTAGGCCGCCGGAATGCTCGACATCAGCATGAACACGGTGGCGAGCCCGGCGTAGACGATGGTGTTGCGGAAGTAGACCAGCAGGGGCGCCTTGCTGAAGACCTCGACGTAGTTCTCCGGGTGCCAGGCCTGGGGCCACAGGTTCGAGGTCAGGGCCTGGGTGTTCGACATGAAGGACTGAAGGACGATGAACACGAAGGGGCCGAGGAAGACCAGGACGAGGACGATGGCGACGCAGTGATCTGCGACCCATGCAAGGCGCGAGCGGCCCCGGAATCTACGGGCCGCAGGACTGCGGTCCTTTGTCGTGGCGGGAGCGGAAAGGGCCATGGTCATGACGCCTTCACCTCGGCTCCCAGGAGCGTCCCCGAGCGTCTCAGCAGGATGATCGTGACGCCGAGCGACACCACGAACATCACCACCGCCATAGCGGAGGCGTAGCCCAGGTAGTAGTTCTTGAAGCCCATCACGTACAGCCACTGGGCATAGGTGAGCGTCGAGCCCTCCGGGTAGCCGAGCACGGATGCCGTCCCGCCACCGGTTGTCGCCTGGCCCGACGCCGTGGCTGCCGCCACGACGGCCTCCGTGAAGTACTGCAGGGCGGCGATGACACCGGTGACGCCGACGAACATCAGCACGGGGGAGATGTTGGGGAGGGTCACGTAGCGGAACCGCTGTGTCGGGCCGACGCCGTCGAGTGCTGCCGCCTCGTACTGCTCCTTCGGAACATCGAGGAGGCCGGCCAGGAAGATCACCATGATGTCGCCGACCATCCACATCCCGAGCAGCACGAGGGAGGGCTTGGACAGTGCCGGGTCGTTGAACCAGAGCGGCTGCGGCAGTCCCAGCGCACCGAGGAAGCGGTTCACCGGGCCGGTTGCCGGATTGAACAGGAAGACGAAGGCGATGGTGCCCGCCACCGGTGGCACCAGGGAGGGCAGGAAGTAGGACGTCCGGAACAGGCCGACGCCGGCCCGCAGTCGGATGAGCAGTGACGCCACGCTCAGGGCGAAGAGCATGCGGGCCGGGACGAGGATCAGCACGAGCCAGATGGTGTTCGTCGCGGCCTGGACCACCTTCGGGTCCTTGGTGAACAGGAACACGTAGTTGCTGAAGCCGATCCAGACCGGGGCCGACAGCAGGTCATAGTGCGTGAAGCTCAGGTACACGGTCGCGATGAGCGGATAGATGAAGAAGATGAGCAGCCCACCGAGCCACGGCGCCAGCAATGCCAGCACTGTCAGCCGCTCCCGTCGCCGGTACCGGCGGTAGGCCGGACCGGCCGACGGGGCGAGCGCGGCGACGGTCACGGCGCCTGGCCGAGCGACAGCTGATCGTTGATCTGGGTGTCGACCTCGGTCAGCCCGGCCGCCAGGTCCGGCACCTTGCCGACCTGCCACTGCTCGAGGAAGCTGGCGAGGGTGTCCTGGTAGGCCTTGCCGCTGGCCGTCGTCGGCGTGGTGGCGCTCTTCGGATTGGCGAAGATGTCCAGGAACGGCTGGTAGGTGGCGTCCTTCTCAAGATCCGGTGACTCGAGTGCCGGGATCCACGTAGGCACGTTCTTGATCGAGTTCGCGAGGGCGACCACGGTCTTGGTATCGGTCGTCAGGTACTTGATCAGCGCCCACGCGGCCTCGGGGTTCTGCGAGCCGCGACCGATGCCGATGACGTTGCCCGTGAGGTAGCCGGCCCCGTACAGGTCCGCCTTGTTGTCGGGGACCGGGAAGGGAGCGGTCCCGTAGTCGAGGTTGGGCGCCTCGTTCTTGATGAAGGCATTGCGGTACTCGCCGTCCATGAGGAGGGCGACCTTGCCCTGCTCGAACGCATTGTCGGCGGAGAACTCCTGACCCAGGCCGGTCGTGAAGGTCTTCCACTTGTCGTAGCCGATGGCGTCGACCAGCTTCTTCTGCTCCGTGAACATCTGCGACCAGGCCGGATCGGTGGCGATATTGGCCTTGCCGTCGGCCGTGAACCACTGGGCGCCGTACAGCGGGGCGAAGTGCGCAGCCACGTTCTCGTAGAACCCGAAGAGCGGGTTGAAGCCGGCCGTCTCGATCTTGCCGTCCGATCCGACCTTGGTCAGCTTCGCCGACATGGCGGCGAGTTCGCTCATGGTCTTGGGCGGTGCCGTGAAGCCGGCGTCGGCGAGGAGCTTCTTGTTGTAGTACAGGCCGTAGGTGTCCGCCAGCATCGGCATCGAGCAGCGCTTGCCTTCGAACTGTGTGTAGTCGCGGACGACGGGTGGGATCTGGTTCAGGTCCACGTTGTCGCGGGTCACGTAGGGAGTGAGGTCCTGCCACGCTCCGGTCGAGCAGAACTTGCCGATCTGGTCGGTCGAGTACGACAGAACGACGTCGATCGGCTGGCCGGCCGCGATGGCCTGGATCGTCTTCTCATCGTCCTGCGCCGACTTGACGTCGACCTTCACACCAGGGTTGGCCTTCTGGAACTCGTCGACCGCCTTCTGGATGGCCGCGGCCTCGCGGTCGCTGAAGAAGTGCCAGAACGTGAGGTTTCCGCTCAGCGCTGGTGCCGAGCCAGTGGCCGCGGGCGCCGTGGCGCCAGACGGCGCAGACGAGGCGCTGCTTCCGCCTGACGTGGTGGACCCTCCACACGCGGCGAGGGACAGGGCGGCACCTATCGCGAGGAGGGACATGCTCGATCGCATGAACTGGGTCTTCATCTGAGTGCCTCTCTGGCGGGTTGATGGTGTGGTGACGTCGAGCGGGTTGCGTTGGCCATGGCGGACACTGAGTCGGCTCCGTTGAGCAGTCGCTCGACGATGAGGGACGTCGCGACGTCACGGGCGCCCGCGAGGGCGGGATCCCCAGTCACGATGCTCGGCGTCACCGCGCTGCTGAGGCGACCGCTCGAGCGCAGTGCCTTCGAGGTCCTGGACGCCAGTGCCTCGCCGCCGGCGCGGCCGATGTCGCCTCCGAGGACAACGACTCCCGGGTCGAGGACGGCCACGATGATGGTCAGCCCGAGGGCTATCCGGTGCGCGAGCTCGTCGAGGAAGGCGGCACTGCCCGGGTCAGACGCTGCAGCCGCTCTCGCCACGGCATCTGCCGCGCGTCGGCCGGATATGCCGTGCTCCCGGGCCAGACGTGCCACGGCGGCGCCGCCGACGACATCCTGGAACTCGACCACCGTCGTCCGGCTCCGTCCCGGCGCGGCTAGCGTCAGCGGGATGTAGCCGATCTCGCCGGCGCCGCCGGACACTCCGCGGTAGAGGGAGCCATCCATGTCCGTGGCCAGGCCCACGCCGGCCCCGAGCCACAGGAGCGACATCACGACGGGCCTCGTCGGTGCTGCGGAACGCTCGGCCACGAGGGCGAGGTTGACGTCGTTGTCGATGGTGACGGAGGAGTGGTGGTGGAGGGCCGTCGCGATCGATGTGGCCAGATGCTCAATCGTCCACTCCGGGAGCCGGTCGAGGTAGCGGACCCTGTCGCTCTCGGGATCGTAGGAGCCGGGCAGGCCGATGACGACGTCGGTGACCGCACTGACTAGCACGCGCCCGGAAGCGCAGGCACTGCCCAGGAGGGATTTGGTGGCCTGCGCAGCGGAGCGGGGAAGGGCTGATCGGGGACTGGCCGCGGTGCCGATGACGCGTCCGCGGATGTCCACGACCTCGCATCGGGCCGAGCCCGCCGTAACGGAGACGGCGGCACCAACGGGCTGGTTGGCGGCGACGTCGTACAGCCGACCGTTCGGTCCGGGGCGACCTGCCGTCTCCCCGGCGCCCCTGACCAGCGCCGACTCCTCCAGGCGTCCGATCACCTCGGCGATCGTCGGCTTGGACAGTCCTGTCAGTCGGCTCAGGTCGGCGCGCGAGCAGGGGCCTGAGGAGATGAGCAGTTCGAGAACGCTCCGGTCATTGAGGGCTCGCAGCAGCGTCGGCCGAGCCGGATTGCTGCGCGCCATGCGGACTCCAACTAATAGGAAGGTTTCCTATCTATTAGGCGGAAGGTATCCCGACTTCGTCGAACCGTCAACACATGGCCCCCGAGTTGAACTACCTGCGGCCTTGACGTGGCTAGCAGGGAAGGTCGTTCAGGCGGAGATCGCGAAGTGGACGGGCAACCCGCTGCCCTCCGGGGAGACTCAATGGCATCCAGGACGTGCGCTTGCTGAACACGGTGCTGAGGGCGGCCGGCGATCGGACCGCTACGGCCGCGGGTCTTGGTCTGGAGTAGACGTCCACCCATACTGGTGGTGTGCAGGATGATCCGTACACCGATGTCCCGGATGTCGAAGAGGACGCCGAGGTCGATCCGTACTGGCTGGAGTTGCGCAACGACTCGACGTTGCCGCAGATCTACATGCCGCCCGCGATGGCCGGTCGCTACACCCCGACGCACAGGATCATTGCGGCCGCGCTGATCGGCGTATTCGTTCTGGGGACCGCGCTCGGCATCTGCCTGACGTATGGTCCGCAGGTCCTCGGCTGGTAGCCACCGCATCCGAGGCCTGTTGCGGCCCGGCTAGGCGCCCGACTCCACAGCCGATTTCAGAAGTGACATGCGCTTGCGGATGTCCGACTTCCCGACGAGGGGAAAGAGGACGGGAACCAGCACCGCTGACATGCCCGTCATCTTCGGGAACACGATCCGGAAGTCGACCTTGGTGCCTTCGCCTACCGGCGTTAACGTGAACGTGTTGGTGAAGTCCCCCTGCTCTTCGTGCGCCAGCATCACCAGTCGCGAATCGGGGACGATCTCGGTGATCTCGACGTCGTTCTTGTGGGCTTTGTCGCCGGGGATCCAGCCAACGGATCGGTAGCGGCTGCCGAGGGTGTTGGGCTCGCCCGAGACGCACTCAACCGTGTAGTCGCGTGGCGAGAACTGCGCGTGCTTGGAGAGGTCGCCCACCCACGTCCAGACAACGTCGGGGGTGGCATTGATCGTGACGGTGAAGTCGCCTTGGGTCGTCATGTGAACCTCCGGGGGCAGGCCCTTGAGCGTATTGTGCGTCGCGTTTGGTCGCAATGCCCCTTTTGGGCGTCTCCTTGTTCAGTCTGTCCCAGTAGAGCCGCCAGGAGTTCGGGCGGAGGGTGCTCCCGCCCTGGCGGCCTTAAGGGCGAGCCACAGGTCGACGCGATCTGGCGTCGAGTCGAGCCGCCGCTCGGTGAGCTCCTCGACGCGCTCGAGCCGGTTGCGCAGCGTGTTGACGTGCAGGTGCAAGGCGTCGGCGGTCTTCTGCCACTTGCCGCCCAGTTCGAGGAACGTCCTGACGGTCTGAACGAGGTCGCTGCCGTGCTGCGCGTCATGCCGCTCGAGCGGCGAGAGCAGGGACTCACGGAAGGCGTCCAGGACGTCCTGGTCCTGTAGGGCGAGGAGCAGGTCGTGGCTTCCGGTCAGGTCGTGTGACACCACGGCGCCGCCGCCGCGTCGACGGGCGAGTTCGCAAGCCTGCCGTGCCTGAACGAGGCTGCGGCGCAAACCATGGATGTCCTCGGCCACCGAGCCGGTGCCCACGGCTACCGCGGACACCCGTTCGGCGAGTGACCGAGCCGAGGACACCACCTGCCGAGCCGAGGACACCACCTGCGCTGCCTCAATGAACGGCCCGCCATCGACGAGAAGCATCAGCTCGTCTCCGCGGAGTGCGACGACACCGCTCGTCCCCGAGTCCCGAAGCCATCGTTCGGCCGACTCGAGAGCGTGCTCGCGGTCGGTCACTGCACACACGAGCGGGAGCAGTGGACCGGCGGGATTCAAGCCGTAGTAGGGCATACGTGCCTGTGCTGCCTCGACCTGGCGACCCAGGACAAGGGAGACCACCTCCCCGGCAAGGCGGCGCTCGGACTCCCGAATGGCGCGCTCGCGCGCGAGTATCAGCCCGATCACTGGTCGAGCTGCATCAACTCGAGCCCGCGTCACCAGGTCGTCGACGTCTCCGCTCACGGCAAGCACAGCGGCACGGGTTCCCCTGGACTCGACCGACTGCACGGCCCAGCCATCGATGAGAACGCGTTCGGAAGCTGCTCGTTCGCCGGCCTCCCTGCGAATGGATGTGTCGGGAACTGACCCGGCCTGCGCCAGCAGCGCGCCGGCGTCGTCGGCGATCCAGACGCTTCCCCCCGTCGAGCGACGAAGGATCCGCGCAACCGCCGTGAGAGCTGCGGGCGCGGACGGATTCTCGGCCGCTGCGAGCAGGTCCGCAGTCAACCGAATGGTCTCGCGCAACGATGCCTCGCGGTCGGCCGCCATGCGCTCGACGAACCACTGCGAGATCGCGACGAACGGGGTGCTGACGGGCACCTCGATGAGCGGGATCGCGGCCCGCGTACACGCACGCTTCATCGCGGCCGGCACGTTGTCGTCTCCGATGAGCAGTCCGTACCCGATGCCCGCCACGCCGCGGCTGTGCAGCGAGCGTACGAATCCCTCCGCTGAGCTGCGGCCTCGCCATACCCCGGCCGTGAGGACGAATTCGTCGCCCACCAGATAGGGGGACACGTCGGCGAGCTCGGTGACGTGGACCCAGCGGATCTCCCGGTCGAGGTCGCCGTCGACGAGGAGCTCGAGGTCGAGCGCCGGCTCCGCGAGCATGTCTCGGACAGTGGTCGGCACTAGAGGAACCTACAGGGAAGGTAGTAGAAGTGGCCATGATTCTCCAATGACGCTGTCGGGACAAGTGCGACACGATCCGCCGCATCGCAGGTGCCCCGCCCGGGGCGCCGGAGGCTGCTGGAGGTCAGATGACTGATGTCGTGGGCGAGCAAAGCCCTGCCGTCGTAGGTGGCATCGAGGTCCGTTCGATCGACTGGATCCCCGACTCGGAGCGCCACGGTCGGGTGTGGACGCAGGGACCCTTCTGGTTTCTTGGCAACTTCCAGCCGTTCACGGTCGGCATCGGGTTGGTGGGTCCGACCGTTCTCGGCCTGTCCTTGGCGCAGACCGCTCTCGCCGGCATTCTCGGAATCCTCTTCGGGACCACCTTCATGGCGTTCCACGCGTCGCAAGGACCGACATTCGGACTGCCGCAGATGGTCCAGTCGCGGGCCCAGTTCGGATACCGCGGCGTCATCCTGGCGCTCCTCGCGACTACGTTCACGTACATCGGCTTCAACGTCGTCGATACCGTGATCATCAAGCTCGGGCTCAACGGGATCTTCGGCTGGAGCGCCACTGCCGTGGCGGTAGGCATCACGATCATCGCGGTAGTCCTCGCCATCTATGGACACGACTGGTTGCACCGGGTGTTCCGCGTTCTGTTCTGGGTGTCACTGCCATTCTGGATCATCCTGACTATCGGGATTCTCACCGGCAATGCCGGCGGTCAGGCGCCGCCGCCGTCAGAGTTCTCCTGGTCAGGCTTCATCGCGATGTTCACGATCGCGGCGTCCTACAACATCACATACTCGCCGTATGTCTCTGACTACTCGCGTTATCTTCCACGGACCACGAAGACCCGCACGATCGTGGCGTCAGTCTTCATCGGGGCAGCCGGCTCGCCTATCTGGCTCATTCCGCTCGGAGCCTGGCTCGGCACTTGGCTCGGTGCGACTGATCCTCTGAAGGGGCTGTACGACGCCGGCAACAATGTGTTCAACGGGCTCGGCGGCATCATCGTTGTGGTCGGTGTACTGGCGCTCGTCGCAACCATGGGCATGAACGCGTATGGCGGAATGCTGACCATCATTACGGCGATTGACTGCGTCAAGCCGGTCAAGCCGACGAGACGCCTGCGAATCATCACCATTCTGGTGCTTGCAGTGATCTGGTTCTTCCTCGGCAACGTTCTGGAGAATGCCACCACCGCACTCAACAACAGCCTGTTGGTCATGCTGATGCTGCTGGCTCCTTGGACAGCAATCAACCTCGTCGACTACTTCTTCGTGCGACGAGGCCACTATGCGATCACGGACCTCTTCAACCCCAAGGGAATCTACGGGTCCTGGGCGTGGCGCGGCATGATCGCCTACGTCGTCGGGATCATCGTCGAGCTGCCTTTCCTCGTCTTGGGCGGGGATGGCGCGTACGTGGGATGGATAGCCGAGAACTACCTGAGTTTCGTCGACATCTCGTGGCTGGTCGGCATGATTGTCGCCGGCGGTCTCTATCTGATCTTCACTCGCTCCCTCGACACCAAGGGCGAGCAGATAGCAATCGAGGCCAGCGAGAAGGCGTTGTCCGAGACTGGGGCGGTGCGGTGACGGCGGAGGAGACTGACCTGCGGGAGGTCAGCTCAGCGGCGGACCTGCTGGTCTCTGCATTCGGCTCGCACGATGCGCGCGCCTATTTCGCGGCCTTCGATCCTGATGCCACCTTCCTGTTCCATACGGCTCCGGACCTGCTGCGCTCGCGCGCGGAGTACGAGGTCGAATGGGAAGCATGGGAGGCGGACGGCTTCAAGGTGCTGTCGTGCGAGACCCGAGACCGTCGGATCGACCTCATTGCGGCCGACGTGGCCGTCATGACGCACCGCGTGCGCACCCGGTTGGCTGGGGTCGACGACGTCCAATGCGAGCGCGAGACGATCGTCTTCCGTCGAGGAGTAGGCGGTGCCTGGCTTGCGGTCCATGAGCACCTATCGGCGGATCCGGTCACCTCGCCATGACCGATGCACCTCTCGGGCCGCCCAGCGCCATCGAGATCCCGCGGTTCGCAGGGCCCGAAACCTTCGCGCGACTGCCCCGACTCGACCAGGTTGCCCATGCGGATGTGGCGGTGCTCGGAATCCCGTTCGACTCGGGTGTTTCCTACCGGCCGGGCGCGCGGTTCGGCCCGGCCGGGATCCGGGCCGGCTCGAAACTGCTGCGCCCCTACCACCCCTTCATGGACGTGTTCCCCTGGCTGGCGCAGCAGGTCGTCGACGCAGGCGATGTCTCGGTGAATCCGTTCGACCTGCTGGCGGCTGTCGGACAGGTTGAGGCTGCCGCTCGGGCGCTCATGAATGACGCCGACCGCATCATCACGATCGGTGGCGATCACACGGTCGCGCTGCCGCTGCTTCGGGCGGTTGCTGCGAAACATGGTCCTGTTGCATTGATCCACTTCGATGCGCACCTAGACACATGGGACACGTACTTCGGTGCCCCATACACGCACGGCACGCCGTTTCGTCGAGCTGTCGAGGAAGGGCTGCTCGATCTCGACGTTTCGGCGCATGTCGGCATCCGCGGGCCGTTGTACGCCTCGAGCGATCTCTCAGACGACAAGGCCTTGGGATTCGCCATCGTGAGCACCGTCGATGTCGCAAGGCGCGGCGTCGACGAGGCGATCGACCGAGTTCGTGCGCGGGTCGGGAACAGGCCGGTGTACGTGTCGATCGACATCGACGTCCTTGACCCATCCCACGCTCCCGGAACGGGTACACCCGAGCCTGGCGGACTCACGTCCCGCGAACTGCAGTTCATTCTTCGCGGGTTGACCGACCTCAACCTCGTCGGAGCCGATGTGGTCGAAGTGGCGCCGGCATACGACCATGCCGAGCTCACGACGGTCGCTGCGGCGAACATGGTCTACGAGCTCATGGGTTTGATGGCCGTTAACCAGGGCAAAGCCTCACTCGACACAGGTACGAAAATCCAAGACGGGAGCGCGACATGAAACTGCTGGTTGCAGTCGACGGGTCTGATCACGCGGCCAAGGCCGTGGGGGAAGCGGCCAAGCTAGCAGCTGCGCTGGGCGCTGAGGTGCTCGTCATCCATCAAAGGAGCGACGAACCGCTGGATCACGCGGGCGCGGCTCCCTCGGATGAAGGGGTGGACGAGGCCCAGGCGATTGTGGACTCGGCCGTCGCCGCCATCGGCGCTGCTGGTGTGACCTCTGTCAGCGGTCGGGTGATCCGTGGAATGAGCGGCGATGTGCCGCAGGCCATCATGGACATCGCCCGCGACGAGGCCGCCGACATCATCGTGGTGGGACCGCGCGGGCTGGGTCGGTTGAAGGGGCTCCTGGTCGGCAGCGTCACCGATCGTCTCGTGCAGCTGGCTGACCGGCCCGTCCTCGTCGTTCGCTGATGCCGGTGCCGGGGGCGATCCGTGCGACGTCGGCGGCGATCAGCTCCGGGCGGACTTCGGCCGTTGCGGCGGTGACGGAGGCCCTTCGCCGGATCGAGGAACGTGATGGTGCCCTCGGTGCCGTCGTCGCCCTTCGGGCGGAGGATGCACTTGCCGATGCTCACGAGTCGGATCGCAAGCGTGGACGCGACGGCAGGCCAGTAGGCCCGCTCGACGGCGTGCCCGTGCTCGTCAAGGACCTTGAGGACGTCGCCGGAATGCCGACGCGGCGTGGCTCGTGGATGTTCGCCGACGCGCCTCCGGCGGTGGTGGATGAGGTCGTGCCGGCTCTGCTCCGTTCTGCGGGCGCCATCATCGTCGGAAAGACGAACCTGCCTGAGGTCGCGACCGAGGGCTTCACCGACAACCTGGTCGACGGGCCAACACGGAATCCATGGAACCCCGAGTACTCCCCGGGTGGATCCAGCGGGGGATCTGCGGCCGCGATCAGCTCAGGGATGGTCCCGGTGGCCACGGCAACCGATGGCGGTGGGTCGGTGCGGATTCCTGCGGCCATGTGCGGCCTTGTGGGCCTGAAGCCCACTCACGGCGCAGTGGGTCGATGGCCGGTCCTGGATTGGATCGACCTTTCGACCTACGGTCCGATGGCGACAACGGTCGAGGACCTGCGGCTGCTGTTCTCGCTGATGATCGGCAAGGTCAATGGCGATCCGTCGTCGGCACCCGCCCCGTGGGACGTCCTGGCCCAAATCCCGTCCAACGCGCCGAGCCACCTGGTGATTGCCGATCGCACTTCACCGCTCGGACCGCTGCCCGGGGACGTCGCTGAGGCGTTCCGTTCGGCGGCGCAGAATTTCGCTGTCCTGTGGGACGTGCCGGTGATGCACCTTGCACCAGAGGACGCGTTCGGCGAGCTCGGTGATCCCGATTTGGACTGGTTCACGATGGCGACTGCCGATCACGTGGCCGGGCTCGGTCGCGACCGCGTGGTCGAGTGGCTCGATCGCATGCACCCGGCGACGGCGGAGTTCATGCGCATGGGGCTGGCCGTTGACGTGGATGAGTACATCGCGACCCGTCGGCGACGGGCCCTGTTCACGCGCCGACTCGATGAACTCCTGGACCCGGCTGGCGTGCTCGTCACGCCCACGGTTGCCGCGACCGGTTGGCTGGCAGACGGGAGGCTGACGCCCGACGGCGTGTCCGGGCTGCTCCCACCCGAGGTCTACTCGACAGCCGTGCAGAACCTCACCGGCCATCCTGCGATCACCTTGCCCGCGGGTATCTACCCCAATGGTGTCCCGTACGGACTTCAGATCACCGCCCCGAGGTGGCGTGACGATCTCCTGCTGGACATCGCCGAGGCCTGGGAGTCGAAGCACCCCTGGCCGCGAACGGCACCGGGCTTCGACGAGTTCCGCGTCGACTAGGAAACACCGCACCCCGGCACTACAACTGGAGGATCAATGAAGGCAGTCGTGTTCCGAGGGACGGGGCAGGCGCCCACCATCATGGACGTGCAACTTGCGCCACCCGGTCCGGGCGAGGTGAAGGTCAAGATCGCCGCTGCCGGGGTGTGCCACAGCGACCTCCACGTGACCCGCGGCGAGTGGGCACTGCCACTTCCGATCGTGCTGGGACATGAGGGTTCCGGCATCGTCGTCGAGGTGGGCGTGGGCGTCACTGGCCTTAGCGAGGGCGACCACGTCGTCCTGTCCTGGGTCGCGCCGTGCGGTGCCTGCCGCAACTGCCTTGCCGGACGCGAGGCGCGGTGCGAGGTCGCGGCCAACATCGTCGGGCCGGGGGGTGTCCTCCAGGACGGCACCTCGCGTCTGTCGATCGGCGGCGAGACCGCGTATCACTACCTGGGTGTGTCCTCGTTCGCCGAGTACGTCGTCGTTCCGGCCAGCGGCGCGATCAAGATCCGCGACGATGCTCCGCTGGACACCATGGCACTGGTCGGCTGTGCGGTGGCAACCGGAGTCGGAGCCGTGCGCAACACAGCGGGCGTGGAGGCAGGCTCGACCGTCGTGGTGATCGGCTGTGGTGGCGTAGGACTCAGCGTCGTTCAGGGCGCCCGTCTGGCGGGGGCGTCCCGGATCGTCGCGGTCGACCTGAAGCAGGAGAAGGTCGATCTCGCGCTCTCGCTGGGCGCCACCGACGCGGTGCTCGTCGAGGGTGATGACCTCGACGCGCAGGTGCGTGAGGTGCTCCCCGACGGTGCCGACTACGCATTCGACGCGATCGGCCGAACCTCGACGACCGAGCACGCGATCCGAATGCTGGCGATCGGCGGAGCCGCGGTCTTGGTCGGACTGCCGCCGGAGGGGACGTCCGCCTCGTTCGACCCGTTGACCGTCGCCGTCCTCGACCAGCGCATCCTCGGCTCGAACTACGGCAGCGTGCGTCCCGCGATCGACATCCCGGTCTTCGTTGACCTCGTCATGGACGGGCAACTGAAACTGGAGGAACTGGTATCGGCGCGGATGCCGCTCGACGACGCCGTCAGCGCGCTGGAGGAACTCAACAGCGGCAAGGCCTTGCGCACCCTGCTGATCCCGTGACTACGTGACGGCGTGACCGTCACGTATTGGGCGTGAAGGACGTCCACCGAACGATGACGTGGACGATGCCGAAGTAGCCGGGTGCGACTGCGTACTTGTCGAACCAGATGTGAATACCGTCGGGCTGTGGCAGCCAGGCACGCACGTCCTTCATCGTGACCTTGGGCTTCCAGTACGGGTCGTTGGCGAGGCCTTCTGACGCCAGCTTCGCCTTCACTGCGGCGTTGACACTCGTGAGGAAGGCTGGCTGCTGAGTGGCGGGGACCACCCGTGACAAGGCCACCTGCCTCCCGGTCAATCCGTCCAAGGCGAAGGTGTCGACCCAGTCCTGTGCGCTGTTAGCTCCACTGGGCAGGAGACCGGCCTCGGACCGGACGCAGACGAACCTGCTGAGGCACTTGCGCTGCTCGAGCGTCTGCACGTAGTAGGCGCACCGATTCGAGCCCGACATGCACGGCGAACCATTCGCTCTCTTGGCTGCCTTTGCCTGGCGATCGATCACCGCGGCGATCACCGTGCTGGCGCGCGTTCCGCCATCAGGACTGAGCCCGTTGAGGGCACCCGACTGGTACGTGAACTTCTGGAATTGCGGAACTGATTCCTTGTGCGAGGTGATGGTCAACTTCGCGCACACGCTTCCGAGGGCGGCGAGGCTGGCATTGAAGCCTGCCTTCGACGGATCGCCTTCCGTGTCGGCGTTCAGGGCGGTGGCGAAGTCCGACGCGCTCGTCGACACTGCGCCGAGGGCGTTGCTGAGCGGTCCATCGAAACTCGCATCGGACATAGAGATGAAGGCGTCCGACACCCGGCCCCAGGCTGCCGGATCGTCACTGCCGAGGCCAGCCTGCTCTGCTGCGATCGCGTCCCACGCCTGCTTGCAGGTGGCGGGTCGCGAGGTATCCGTCGCTGCGGCAGCCACTGAGGCCCCGATGGACATGCTCGCGACTGCCACGGCAGCCATTGCCAGCGTAAGCAGGCGGGCGCACTGGATCATTGCTCGATCATCCCCCAGAGACGGCTGCGTAGTACCCGGGATAGGCGACGGGACCGAGGTTGTCATTGAGGAACAAACTGCCGTACGTCGAGTTGACCGCCCACGCCGCGACCGCCCCCGTTTTGGGATTGCACGCGACGTTTGCCTCGTAGCCGATCGCCTGGCCGCCGTGGGCCAGCCAGTCGCCTTTGCGGATGATCCCTCGCCCGTAGCTGCCCACGTTGATCGTGCTGAAGACCAGTCGCTTCGCGACCACCGACTTCGGCAGAAGCGAGTTACCCAGGCAGGTTCCGCCCCACGTGGCGAGGTCGCCGATCGTGGACCAGGCACCGCCACCCTCCTTGCCCCAATCGAAGGCCCAGGACGAGATATCGGTCGATGCGGTCAGGTCGGGGTTCGTGGGCGCGAACTGGCTGGCGGTCAGGACGCCGAGGTAGCCATGCGCGGCCGGTTCCGGCAGCGATCGCGAAACGAAAGGCAGACGCGACTGGGTCATTCCTGCTTGCCGGAAGACACCGTTGACGAGCTTCTCGGGGGTCGCGCCAGTGAGCTTCTCGAGGATGATGCCGAGGATGATGTAGTTGGTGGTGGAGTAGCCGCCCACCTTCGGGAGCGGCTTGCCTTTCGCGAAGGCCAGCGCGATCAGCTGGTTCCGGGTGAAGTGGTGCTGGGGGTCGGCTACCTGGATCGCTACGGCCGCGTCGGCGTAGTCGGGGATCTGCGTCGTCATGCTGAGGAGCTGGGCGGCCGTGTACTTGGCTGCCTTGGGGAACTTCTTCGCCAAAGCGGGATCGAGTTTGGCCACGGTGTCACTCAGGGTGAGCTTTCCAGCGGCGACCTGCTGCAGCACCGCGGTGGCGAACACCGACTTGGTGATGGAGCCGATCATGAAGTGGTCGGCGACCGTCGCTGGCGTACTAGGAAGCACCGCGTTGCCGTAGGCCTGCTCGTAGTACCCCTTCTTGGGATCCCAGACGGCCAGCCACAGCCCGGGCGCCTGGTCGGGACTCTCGGAGAGGTAGCTCGCCGCCGCGGCATCGATGGCCGCCGTGTCTGCCGCCGGCATGGGCTTGCTCTTGTTGATCGACGAGACGGACTTCATACCCGCGCTCAGTGGTTGGGCGGAGGCGCTGACGGAGAAGGGGGCGATGACGAGCAGTCCGGCGAGGGCCGCACCAACGAGGGCGTAGGAATAGGGGCGCTTCATCGGATCCCCTCGGGGCGGGCGCGGGGGAAGAACCCGGGCGCCCCGTCGTCGCCCGGTTCCGTCGTCATCCGTGTCACGAAGCGAGGCTACGTCACCTTCCACCGTGATATCTGATCGAAATCAGCCACGGGGGCGCTTGGACCGCGGCACGATCCGTCCACCGACGCCGCCCTGCGGCACGCGCGTCAGGATGCCTCGGCGACGCGCCTTCTCCACCCAGCTCACCACGGTGCGTGGCGACACGTGACGGTCCGCCGCGATGGCTGCCGCATAGCCGCGCCCGATGGCCAGGTACTCGCGGGCGATCTCCTCGAGGAACGCATCGCCCAGCCGCGCGTTGACGGGTTCGCCGAGCTCGGCGGCCTTGGGAAATCCGTCGAGCGGGAGGTCGAAGTCGAAGGGATCAATTCCTCGTTCGAGCAGGTTGGGGACTCCCTGCGTGACGACCTCCAATGGCGAGGCCCACCGGAACTCCCGCTGCATCCGGTAGGGATCAATACCGTCTGGGACCTGAGCGTTCATCCTCACGAGTGCCGGCTCGCCATCGACCAGGTCGATGGTGGCCTCGATGAGCCAGCCACGCTTACCCGTAGCGGGATCCACGAACTGGTGGTCGACGATGACGGGCAGAGGAAACGAGTGTTCGTCGTCGATCTGCCATTTCCGCTTCCGGCCAGCGGCCGGGCGGATTCGCGATGTCACGCCCGGTCGGTCTGTGTTCGCCATGTTCCCCACCAAGTCCTTACAGGATCCCCGCTCGACATTACACATCTCGGAGTGCCCGATTCCACGACAGCGCTTCACGTCCTTACACGACGTAGGCTTCTTGAGTCGGTTTGAGGGGGTTCTGATGAAGCGACTGGTCGCAGTCATTTCGAGCGTTGTTGTCGTGCTCGCGGGCGTAGCTGGCGCCAGCCCGGCCGGCGCTGCCGGGTGGGACTACCCGACGCCGTGGACGTTCGGCATCGTGGACGCCATCAACACGCCGGGAAGTGTGACCGTCACCGGTCTTCGAGTCGACAACGGCACGGTCCACGGCTTTGTCGAAGTCAGTCAGGGAAACCACAAGTGCTCGGGGTACATCTACGGGGCGGCAGCCAGTTTCACCATCGACAGTTATAGCGCCTGTGCCGGGTTCATCTCGTTCACGGTCGACGGCTCTGGTGCGCTGACGTCATCGACGGCTCTCACGATTTCGGGTGCATCATTCTCCGGGGGTGCGACTGCTCAGGGAACCAAGAATCCCCCAGACATCACCTGCACCGCGACGTTGAACGGATCGACGAGCATCGATGTCGCTTGGACCCCCGGAGCGGGAGCTACGTCGTACGACATCACGGCGAATCCAACGTTGCCCGCCGCAGTGAACGTCTCCGCCGGTCCCAATGCGATAACGGTCCCGGGATTGGCCTTGGGCACGACGTACGCGTTCACGGTGAAGGGCCTCGGCAGCACAAGTACCGAGGGCACCTGTAGCGCGCGAACAGCAGACCAGCCGACGCCACCCACCGGAGGCGTCACTCTTGGCGTCATCACGGGCTCGGACGCCCAGCACGCCGAGCGTGAGTACACGCTCTCGGCGGGCACGCCACCGACCGGCTGGGACCTGACGTGGATCTCCTCGAACGGCCATGTCATTACCCCGCATGGCAGCGCCTCGTGCGGGGTGACGTTCAACGCGACACCGCAGTGGACGCGAGCCGGCTCAGCATCCGTCGTCGGCGCACCGCTGACGGTGAACGTCACCTGCTTTGTGCCGATCCCGGATTTCGTCCTAGGGACCATCAGCGGCACCGACGTGACCGTCAACTACGCGTTCTCGAGCGCTTACGAGCCCGGAACAATCGTGATGGCGAGCTACCATCTGACGTCTGGCGGCCCCGATCAGGTCGTCAACCTCGGATCGCCGCCCGGCAACGGTCCGAACGGTGCCGGCACCTTCGCTGTTACCGCCCTGAAGCCGGGGATCGGTGTCGTCGTCCGCCTGTACGCGACCAACGGACCCGCCGAATCTGGCAAGGGCGGACCGCACCCCATCACGAACCCCGTCCTGAAGAAGTCCCTCTCGTACGATCCGGCGGACCCCGCCGCGAACAACGCCACCTGGTCCGTCGACACGGTGACCCCGATCTCGCTGAGCCCGGGCTTCGACCCGCCCAGCTGGCATCCGGACACCTTCTCCCTGATCCGGCCCCTGCCCGCGGGCCTCATCCTCGATCCAAGAACTGGGGTCATCTCAGGAACCGCCCTTACTGCGGCGCCGCTCGTCCAGGCGGCGGTACGCGGAGTTGACTCGTCGACATCGCCACCGACGGAGGACTACACCGTCGTCACGTTCGTGATCACGCAAGGCGTCCCCGGCAGCACCACCACGCCGTCGGTCACCTCCGTTCCGAGCGTTCCGAGCAGTGTGCCATCCGGTGACGGGGCGAGCACCGGCTCGGCAGGTGGCTCAAGCGGATCAACGGGCTCCGGAGGCGCCACAACGAGCGCCTGCCTGGCTCCGAATGGCAACCTGTACACCGACTTCGCCGGGTCTGTGGACTCGACGCTGACGATGGCCGCTAACACCTTCGGCATGCCAACCCCGACCTCCTTCGCGGTGACCAAGGGATCGCTGCCGATCGGTGTCTGGCTCGACGGCGCCTACGGCGTCATCTCCGGCACTCCGACACGGTCGAACGGCGGCAGTGGCGCCGTCGAGATCACGACGACGTGGCCGGACGGCTCGACTCGCGTCACCGCATTCAACATCGCGATCGACGATCCGCATCATGCAGTCAACTACCCGAACCGCGTCATCGGTTCGACCGGTCAGTCGACGGCCGTGACCCCGCTGCCGATCAATGCCGTCGGCGCCAAGCGGTTCGAGCTGGTCTGCGGGACGCTGCCCGCGGGCACGTCGATGAACCCACGGACCGGCGTCATCTCGGGCACTCCGACCACCCTCGATGAACGCCCGATGCCGCTGCGCGTGCGGATGACCGACGCGTACGGCTGGGTCGATGCCTCCATGTTGTTCGTGGTCAACAATGGCGTGACGCCGTGGATGCGCTACCCCGAGTTCGCCCCGATCGGCATCGGGCGCGTGGTGCGCATCGTGCCGACCGTCTCGGGCTTCCCCCGGGTGGGCCATTACGTGCTCGTCGGACTGCTGCCCAAGGGTCTTTCCCTGAATGCGAGGACCGGCGTCATCTCCGGTCGCAGCGTCGTTGTCAATCACCTGGTCTACGAGCCCACGATCGTGTCGTTCGGGCCCGACGACAAGCGAATCACCACCACGGTGCCGAGCATGACGGTCATCAAGCCTGCCGTGCCGATGAAGGTGACGGCTCGCTTCGCCAACCGCGCGGTGCCGAAGGGCACCACGGTGGTCGTCACCAATGTCAAGCACCCGTCGTACGTCGTGCTGTCGGCGAAAGTCGTGTGCAGCAAGTGCTCGTACACGTTCAGCAAGAAGACCGGCAAGGTCGTCGTCACGACTCGCAAGGGCGCAACGAGGGTGACCGTCACAGTCGTCGGCCAGCCGAGGACGCCTGCTACGCGAGCGGCGTACGCCGGGCACACTTGGACGAGAACGTGGGCTGTTGCCCACGCCAAGAAGTAGAGGAGTTCCCGAGGGGCTTGCCCGCCGGATTGACTCGTGATTAACTGCAACCAAATGGTTGTAGATCAGATCTCCGATGCCGACGTCGACCGGCTGTTCCACGCGCTGGCGGATGCCACGCGGCGGGACATCGTGCGCCGCACGCTGACGGGCGAGCATTCGATCTCCGACCTGGCCCGCAGCTACGACATGAGCATGACCGCTGTGCAGAAGCACGTGGCCGTGCTCGAGACCGCAGGCCTCATCAGCAAGCGACGTCACGGAAGGGAGCAGCGCGTGGTCGGCAACGTCGAAGCGGTGAATCGTGCCCAACGGCTTCTCGACGAACTCGAACTCCTCTGGCTCCAACGACTCGACCGGATGGGCGACCTGCTCGCCGAGACCCCCAAGGGAGAACGCAGATGAGCGACATCAGTGTGCAGAAGGACCCTTCGGAACTGACGATGACCGTCACGGCCAAGTACGACGTGACGGCAGACCGTGCGTGGGAGCTGTGGAACGACCCGCGTCAACTGGAGCGCTGGTGGGGGCCCCCGACGTACCCGGCGACAGTCGTCGATCACGACCTGACGGCTGGTGGCGCTGTGTCGTACTTCATGACCGGCCCCGAGGGTGACAAGTACCACGGCTGGTGGCGCGTGATTGATGTCGATGCGCCGCGGCGTCTCGTGGTGGAGGACGGCTTCGCGGACGAATTCGGCCAGCCCCAGGCAGGACCCCAGGCAGGAATGCCGGTCACTGTCCTGGAGGTCGCCATCGCCGATCGGACCGAGGGAGGCGTGGCGATGACGATGACGTCGACCTTCGCATCGGCTGAGGCGATGGAGCAAGTGCTCGCGATGGGCATGGAGGAAGGGCTGATGGCCGCAATGGGCCAGATCGACACCATCCTCATCGCCTGAAGTCCGGAGCGCTCACTGCTAGGGAGTGCGCCTCGTTGCCGCCGCAAACGCCGCCACGAGCGGATGCAGGAGTCCGTCAAGGGATGTCATCTGCGGCTGGAAGAGCGTGCCTAGGTAGAACGGGTGGCCGTCCAGCTCCAGGGCTTCGACGCCTGCGTCAGGAGCAAACGCCGACCAACGGAGGCCTCCGCGACTGAGCTGCTCCTGATACGCCGGACTCACGCCGTAGTTGCAGTAGTGGAATCCCGGGAATGGCTCGATGCCGACGATCTCCGCCAGGAGCGAACCGGCCACGGGGGTCACGTTTCGCGTCTCACCGACCAGGCTGCAGGAGAGCCGGTCGACGACGTGGTCGCCACCGTCGTCCGTCTCGGCATGGCCCGCACCCTGTATTGCCAAGGCGTTTCGGGCGAACTCCACGACCATGTGCTGGAAGCCCCCGCACGTCCCAAGGGTCGCCCTGCCTTCGGTGCGCCGGCGTCGCAGGGCCTCCATCACAACGGCCTCGTTGAGGTACGGAGTGCCGGGCAGCACCCACAGGCCGTCGGCGGAGGCCAGCACGTCGGCTTCGGCCTCGTCGGTGCCTACCCAAGAGGCGGTGACGTCGTCCGGCAGCAGCGCGATCGTCGCGTCGACGGCACGATGGGTGATGAACTGGGTGTCCCTGTCGCCAAGGAGGATCACGCTGGCCGGCATCGTTCGAGACTAGACCGCGCGACAGTCTTGTTGACAGCGTGCGAACCACATAGCGTGAGGTCTCACCCACGCCGACCTGCAGGTGCGCCGATCCGATCGTCCGTTAGGAGCCAGTCGCTCATGTTCGTGCCCATGAACGTCAACGACTTCCTCAAGCGGGCCGAGACGGTTTACCCCGATCGCGTCGCGGTGATCGACGAGCCCGACCAGCCAGCCGCCCCCTTCGGCCCATTGACCTATCGGGAGATGGCGGCGAAGGCACGGGCACAGTCGGCGGCGCTGGACGACCTGGGCGTGCCCGTCGGCGGCCGTGTCGCCATCGTGTCGCACAACAGTGCGCGCCTGCTGACCAGCTTCTACGGAGTATCGGGGTCGGGTCGCGTGCTGGTGCCGGTGAACTTCCGGCTCGCGGCGCCAGAGGTGTCCTACATCGTGGGGCACAGCGGAGCCGAGGTCCTGCTGGTCGACCCGGAACTCGACGAGTCACTAGCCGAGGTCACCGCTACGCATCGCTTTGTCCTGGGCGAGAGCGACGACGTGATCTTCCCGGCTGGACGGGTGGGGGCCGCATGGGAAGGTGACGAGGCCGCCACCGCGACCATCAACTACACGTCCGGTACGACCGCCCGGCCGAAGGGCGTGCAGCTCACGCATCGGAACCTGTGGATGAACGCGATGCTCATGGGCCTGCACCTGACCGTCAACGACCGCGACGTGCTCCTCCACACGCTGCCGATGTTCCACGCGAACGGCTGGGGCATGCCGTATGCCATCACGGGGGTTGGCGGGAAGCACATCGTCTTGCGCAAGGTCGACGGCGCGGAGATCCTGCGTCGTGTGGAGGAGCACGGAGTCACGGTGATGTGCGGCGCGCCAGCAGTCCTGGCCATGGTCCTCGACGCGGCGGCGAACTGGGACGGCCCCATCCCCGGCCGGGACCGCGTTCGAGTGGTGGTCGCGGGAGCACCCCCGCCCACGCGGACGATCGAACGCATCGAGACCGAGCTCGGCTGGGAGTTCATCCAGATCTACGGCCTGACGGAGACCGCGCCACTGCTCACCGTCAACCGTCGCCGCAGCGAGTGGGACGACCTCGACACGGCCGAGCGGGCGAGCATGCTGGGTCGGGCCGGTGTGCCTGCCCTTGGCGTCGACGTCGAGGTGGATGAGTTCGGCGAGATCCTCGCGCGCGGCAACGTTGTGCTCGAGGCGTACTGGAACCAGTCCTGTGCTCGAGGCGTACTGGAACCAGCCCGAGGAGACGGCGGCCGCCTTGGCCGGCGACTGGTTCCACACCGGCGACGGCGGCACCATGAGCGATGGCTACCTGTCGATCAGCGATCGCAAGAAGGACGTGATCATCACCGGCGGGGAGAACGTGTCGTCGATCGAGGTGGAGGACGCGATCATGAGCCACCCGAACGTCCGGGAGGTGGCCGTGGTCGGTGCACCCGACGACAAGTGGGGCGAGGCCGTCACGGCGCTGGTGGTCACCGATGGCACACCGCTCACTGCCGACGACTTGATCGCGCACTGCCGGTCGAGGCTCGCGGGCTACAAGTGCCCCAAGCGGATCGAGTTCCGAGAAGCGTTGCCGCGCACCGCGACGGGCAAGCTGCAGAAGTACCTGATCCGGCGTGACTTCTGGGCTGACCAGCAGTCGCAGGTCAAGGGCTGAGGAGCGCGTGAACTCCATCCGCTACTGGACTCAGTGGTTCCTGCTGCAGATGTTCGGACCGGCAACCCAGGACGATGAGAACGACCCGATCGAGCAGCTCAAGCGCAAGTACGGGCGAGCCCACTAGTCGTCCGTACAACCATCGACGTCACATCTCCCGTGCGCGCTCGGCGACCTCCGCGAGCCGGGGGTGGTTGCGCGCCGCCGAGGCGGCGAGCTCGACGGTCTCGGCCCACGGGTCGCCATCGAACTCGTAGTACTCGAAGGACGGTCCCGCCGTCCGCCCCTGCGCTGCTGGGAGCGTCACGAGGTACTGGGCGGTGGGGGTCAGGCACCCCTTCATGAGCGTGTAGAGGCGGCCGATGCCGGGCCCCTGTTCGCTGGTGCCGGAGAACAGGTTCGTCATCGTGATGAACATCAGCCGATAGAACGCGTTGAACAGGCGCGCGACGTCCTGCGCGCCCTCGGGAAGGTCCTCGACGCAGGGGTTGTCGAGTACCGGCCAGACCGCCCCGGCCTCGATGGTCCCGGACGCCAGTTCCTGCAGCTTGTAGTAGTGGGTCAGCTCGTAGTGGCCGGGATCGGCCCATCGATGATGTCCCACGCCTTCGCCCTGGTGGATGACGATCTCCAGCGCCCGGTGCGCGCTCTCGAGACTGTCGATCAGCATGAGGCCGCCGCTGTCGTCGTCGTCGAAGTCCACGGCGCCGTAGAAGGAGGGGTCGGCGAGCTGTCGACTTCGCTGCGGATCGGCGAACAGGTCCGTGCGCCGGCCTAAAGTCGCCAGGGCGGCGGACAGGGCGGCATAGAACTGCCCCAGGGTCTCGTAGTCGTCGTCCTCTGGCAGCGAGTGCCGATGTTGCGGCTGCTCGAGCTGCATGAACATGTCCTTGACCAGCCCGATGCTGAAGGCCTTGAGCTCTAGTGGCAGGTCGGGTTTGTGGTGGGTCAGCATGCCGGGGTAGTCGGGGCTCGCCTCCCGACCGAAGTCGGGCTCGCCGCCCAGGGCCAGGAGCAGGTTCGTGGTAAGGCAGACGTGCAGCATCTCCTCCACCACGATGCTCGCCAGCATGCGGGCGGGCGCAGACGCCTGATCCTCGATCGAGTACATCGCATAGAGATAGGGAGGGATAGTCGACAGTTCCACCCGAGTGGCCAGCGCCACGTGGGCACGCAGTTCCTCGATCGTGTCGATCGGCATCGACGGCCTCCCCGTATCTGGTGACAGGTCGGACAATACGGAAGCGCCGTCTCCGCCGCGGCGGCGTCCCTAAAGTGGTCGTGTGGGACTGCGCCGAGAACTCGACTACAACCCGGGGCTGCCCAACCCGGCGCAGCGAGCGATGCAGGTCTTGGGGCAGACCAAGGCCGGGTCGTGGATCGCCCAGCGCACCATCTACCGCCTCGACCGGCCCCTGTACCGATGGACCGACGGCAAGGTGACGGTTCCGGGGATCGCCATCGGCATCCCCGTGGTCCTCCTGACGACCCGCGGCGCCAAGTCCGGCCTTGAGAGGACGATGCCGGTCATGGGCGTGCCTACCGGAGATTCGCTCGCGGT